>Ga0075123_10000475_pt1 | contig 21325 bp, 18 predicted proteins | sample AntAceMetag02UKX_FD_69808 | JGI IMG/M metagenome (GOLD analysis project Ga0075123, IMG submission 69808) | Saline lake microbial communities from Ace Lake, Antarctica - Antarctic Ace Lake Metagenome 02UKX | ecosystem: Environmental > Aquatic > Non-marine Saline and Alkaline > Saline | place... | reverse complement strand
TGCTGCCAAGAACGGCGGCGGATATGTAGAATATTATTGGGTCAAACCCGGTGAGACCGCAGAGTTCAGAAAACTTGGATATGTCGAACCAATTCCTGGCACAGACTTTTTTATTGGAACTGGAGTTTATCTACAGTAAACTAATCGCTGGAATTGACTTCTCGGGTGTGAAACTACAGAGAAGTTATGAACAGCTTGAGAAAAAAATAGTAGACCAATGATCTGCCATTACTATCGTTCATTCTCAAAGAGGGCTTTAAGAACGAGCCCCTTTTTACTTTTAACTCTATAGTTAATAAATAGGGAAGAGGTATACTTATTTTATTATTTCCATTATCCTTCAACTATATATATATAATTTTGTAATGCCCGGGTTTTTACTTGTTCTGCATATTTAGATCTCATCAATTCCTTTCCGGCTTCCATGAAATCTCTGCGTTTCATTGCACCCAGCATTTTCTTAAATCCCAATAATCCTTCAATCCCCATATTAAATGCCATGTCAACCAGCACTAACTTACGTTTATAAGATAATTTTCTGTAAAATTCAATTCTGTTTGCAACTTGTTTCGCTACAATCTTCAGATCATTCCCAAAAAGATACTCAGCTTCTTTGATCGATATTCCCTTGGCTTCCAGATTCCTTCCATAACCAATTGTTAATTTCCCAGCTTTACAATGATAAGGTTTTAATCTCAATCCTTCATTTCTTTTAATATATGTTTGCATTGATATCATTATAATCCTCCAACTTTGCTATCTTGGTTTATCTTTTGTGTGAAATCAGAAACAACTTTTGATATATCTCCATTTTCTTCTTTTCTTCGCTTAATATCATCATCCCATTCTTTTCTCTCTTTTATCATGAGTTCTAGGTCTCTTTTCTTTTTTTCGGCTCTTAGAATTGATTTTCTGCGTTTTTCCTCTTTTTGAAGCTCGATTTGGTTAAAATTTGTGCTTCTTATCACTTTTATTGCGTATGCAGCTGGATTATTTATTGTTTTTGTTTTTATTAAGTGGTTTATTAATCCTAGCTTTTCTCTTATCAATTTCAATTTATCATCATCATCGATCTTTTCTAAAATCTTCTTAATTTCTTCCTTTCCAATTCCCAATAATTGTAATTCCCTATTTATAGATGATGATGACGATATCATATCCAATTCTTTTTTTTCTTCTTTCTTTTTAATCCTTTCTTTTGATCTGGAAATCGGGTTACCCGTGTCGGAGAATCCGCTCTGGATAGTTTCCTGTGGATACTCATAAACAGTGTATTCTATCTGAAAAAGTCCTTTTTCATTTCGATATGTTCTTTTCTTTATATAACCTTCTGTAACTAATTCACTTACAGCATTATGTAAGGCATCTAATCCTTCAATTGTATGTTTTTCGAGTTCTTTAACAGTTATATTTTTATCTGATGGTAAGCTTAGAAGGTATAACATAAGCCCTTTAGCTTTCAAGTTTAGCTTTCTGTTTTTTGCAAGTTTATTGTCTACAATTACAAAATTGGTCTTTTTATGTATTTTAATAATTGGCATTATACACCCCCGGAAACAAGATCAATAGCGCTTTCAACAGTTTCCTGGCTGTTATCCAAATATAGTTCTGTTGTGCTGAGTTTGCTATGGTTTAATAGCCTACTTTCTGCTTTAGTTCCTTTCAAAATGGCAACTCTATTCGCAATTGTTTTTCTTAAAGTATGTGTAGAAACCCTGTCGGGATCTACACCGGCTTTCCTGCAGTATATCTTCATTGCTCGCCGGTAAGAAGAATCATCTTTCTTGGTCAGAATGTACTTAGAGCCAATGTCTTCAGCTTTTTTTCTCAAACTTTGCGATAGGGTAAAGGCTTCATCGCAAAGATACACTTCTCGTTTTTTCTTTGTCTTCTTTTCAATAATGTAAAAATGCTTGGTTTTCACCTGGTCAGTTGTAAGTCTCATAATATCCGATATTCTCAAAGCTGTTAAATATTGGATTCTGAAAACATGATAATAATACCAGTCAGATTTTTTCCCGAGATTAAAACTTTCAAAAAAAAGTTTCATCTCCTTGTCACTCATAATTCTTGTTTTTGTACTTGCACCTATAATTCCTCCTTAATTTTACAGTGCGTCGTGCTTATAAACAAAATTAATTATAATACAAAACCAGTAGTATCACTATCTTTCTCATATATATGGAATTAAGTTTACGTTTCTATGTTTACATAAGGTATATTATCATTGGTTAATAATCTTACATTTTCATCAGCACTATTTTAAAATTAGCCTCTCTCCCTTCTTAAATTTATTTTTATATAATATAAGATTGTATTAATTTTACATACTTTAAAATGGATTTTTAACAGACTGTGATAGAATATATTTTTTATAAACTGATTTAAAAATAAAATGGAAAAAATCTATAAGTTGATCTGATTGAATAGAAAATATATGAATATACAGAAAAATCAATTCTAAGGTTCGAAAAAATTATACTTGAGTAAAATTACATTAAAAATGAAAGAAATAAATTAGAAATTGATATAAAGAGTTTATTAATGATTTATTATGAGGCAGTTAATGAAAAAACATTTTAAGACCATTACTAGATAAGTTCACCTTTCAGTGTCCAACCGACTGCATTAATTATTTTTACTTTAACAAATTGACCAATTAAAGATATATCTCCAGGAAAAACTGTTATTTTAAAGTCTCTGCTTTTACCAGCCATTTCCAGGTCTGATTTTTTACTTACCTGTTCAACATAGATTTCTTTTATTTTTCCAATCTGTTCTTTGTATTTAATTGTAGTAATTTCCTGTTGTAGTTCAATAAGCTTCTGTAATCTTGCTAATCTAATATCTTCAGGTACCTGATCAGTGTATTCAGCAGCTTTTGTTCCGGTCCGAGGTGAGTATTTAAAAGTGAAAGCATAATCAAATTTAATTTTCTTCATAAGATCATAAGTCCGCTTGAACTGCTCTTTCGTTTCACCAGGGAAACCTGCTATAATATCTGTTGTAATGGCTATGTTAGGCATTGCTTTTCGTAATTTTTGTGTGATATTAAAAAAATGCTGGGAAGTGTATCCACGATTCATTTTAGAAAGTATCTCATCATCCCCGCTTTGCATTGCCAGGTGCAGATGTTCACATACTTTGTCTGATTTTGCCATCACTTCTATAACTTCATCAGAAAGATCCTTTGGATGAGAAGTAACAAATCTTATACGTTTTATAGTATCAATTTTGTTCACTTGCCTTAAGAGTTCGGCAAAACTCACATTTTTGTAGTTATAGGAATTTACATTCTGACCAAGCAAGGTAACATCCTTGAAGCCCTTCTCCCCTATCTTTGTAATCTCATTAATGATGTCTTCAGTAGGTCTGCTTCGCTCTCTGCCGCGAGTGTATGGCACTATGCAATATGAGCAAAAATTGTTACATCCACGCATAATTGTTACATAAGCGTTGAACTTACCAGTATGGATCGGATAAATATCTTTATAGATTTCATCGTCATCAACAATTGTATTACACTTAAAATCAGGCTCTTCAAAGAGATTATTTATAATTTCTGGTAATTTTTTATATTGGTCTACACCAACAACAAAATCAATATTGGAGTTCATCTCATTCAGCTTTTTATCAAGACGCTGAGCCATGCAGCCAATTACTCCGATCTTTAAATTCTTCTTATTCCGTTTTCGGCTCATCTCATTATTGATGCGCCCCAGAACTCTATCTTCAGCATGCTGCCTCACCGAACATGTATTAAAAATTATCACATCTGCTTCTGCAATATTTTCTACAGTAGAGAATTGATTACTTTTCAAAATCGATCTCACAAGTTCGCTATCAGCTACATTCATCTGGCAACCGTATGTTTCTATATATACATTCATTAGTATTTAACCTTATATTTTTCTTCTTCTATCACCTAACAATACAATATCGCGCAAAGCTTCAATATTCTTTGCTTTCAACCATTTTTTCTCGAAATTTGAATTCTGTACAATCTGTGCAATTGCAGCTAAAGATTGCAAATGAAAATTACGCTCATCTCTTGTGCCTGTTATCACAAATACAGTATTAACCTTTTGTGCTTCTTCATTAAAGTTAATCCCTTCCCTGCATCTTGCCAGTAGGATATTAAATTTCTTTTCTCCTTCAATAATAATGTGAGGGATAGCCAAAGATTCTGTAAGTACCGTTGAGCTTTCAGCTTCCCGCTCAAGTAGTTTTTTATAGAAATATTTACTACTTTTATTAATATTTACACAAACTTTATCTGCAATCATTTGGAAAAAATCTTCTTTTGAAATTGCCTTATCGATATCAAGAATAACAGCTGTCTCAATGAGTTCATCAAACCTGTCTTTCCTTATACCATCACGTTCCCTGATTATTTCTTTTAGTTCTGTTTCTAAAGATGTTGTCACAAGATCTTTGGCTTTGATTCTTTTTACAAGCTGTAAAAGAGCAGATTCTTTATTTGAACGAATACTACCATAAAACCAGTACCATAATAATCCGGCAATTATAAAAACAGCGGTCATAATGAGGGGCAATGATCCCATTTCAATAATTAAAAAGATATAAGCTAAAACAGCAATAATCTGTAACCATGGATATAATGGACTTTTAAATTTTGGACGGTAGTTTTGAATTCCGCTTTCACGCATAATTATTACAGATATATTTATAAAAATATAAAGTAATAGCATCATTGTGGAAGCTGTTTTTACAAGAGTTTCCAAAGGTAGAAAGATTACCAATATCATGAAGCTGCTGGTAAACAATATTGCATTAACAGGTGTCTTGAATTTTTTATTCACTTTTCCAAAAAATGAAGGAAGCAGATTATCCTTACTCATTGCCATTGGATTCCGTGAAGCCGCCATAATTCCTGCGTTAGCTGTAGAAAAAAAAGCCAGTAATGCTGCAATCGAAAGTACATACATTCCGGTATTCCCCGCAAATATAGCAGCTCCATCACTTATTGGAGTAAGAGAATAATATTTTGGAGCAGGCATAAGAAGTTTATCACCTAAAACACCAACTGTTACAAAAACAACTAATACATAAGCAATTGTTACAATTACAAATGCTAACATCATGCCAAGTGGTATATTACGAGATGGATTTTTTACTTCTTCTGCCACACTGGCAATCTTAGTAAGCCCTCCATATGATACAAAGATCAAACCGGAAGTCATGAAAATAGTTTTCAGGTTACCTTTCATAAAGACATCAAAGTGATGATTATCAACGTGAGGAATTCCTTTGACAACATAATATAAAAGTAATGCCAGTAAGCTCATCACCATAAAAACCTGTAAACTCCCGGCATGCTTTGTGCTTCTAAGATTTATAATTGTAAAAAATATGCAGAAAACAACTGCAATCATTTTAATCTGGAAAATTGTGATCTCCGGATAAATAATCGAGGCAAAAGCACCGATGCCAACTAAAGCAAAAGCGCTTTTAAAAGCTAATGAAAACCAGGCAGAAATGCCTGCAATCGTACCAAAGCCCGCTCCCATACTACGATTAACAAAGAAATAAGCACCACCCGATTTAGGCATTGCCGTAGCAAGTTCAGCTTTACTAAACATTGAGGGAAGTACAAGAATACCTGCGAGAAGATATGCCACTATTACTGCAGGACCAGATTTAAAATAAGCCAGCCCCGGTAAAATGAACAATCCTGAACTGATCATTGCTCCAGCGGCAATGCTGAATATTGATAGTAATCCAAGTTCTTTTTTTAATCCGGACATAATATTACCTAAGATTATTTTAAAACTATAGCCTTATTTTTGCCTTGAGCCTTGCCTTTATACATGGCTTTATCAGCTTTTTTAATAAGATCATCAACTGTTATTTCTTCATCCTGATAGTCAATTACACCAATTGTTGCAGTTAATGAGATTTCTATTCCCTTACATTTGATCGGGAATTTAGTTATTTTCTGAAGAATTAGTTTTGCTAAATGTAACGCACCTGAAGCATTTGTTTGAGGGAGTAGTAAAATAAATTCATCACCGCCATAACGTCCTACTACATCTTGCTTTCTAACAAGATTGACCATTATATTTGAAAATTGTTTTAAAACAAAATCACCGCAATTATGTCCATATTTATCATTAATTTCTTTAAAATTATCCAAATCAACCATTGCAATTGTAAAGATTTCTTTTGAACGTTCATATTTTAGTTTTTCATGATTAATTTTTTCTAGTATTGAATACCTATTAGGAAGATGAGTAAGCGAATCAGTTCTGGCGAGTGTACGCAATTTAGCATTTGATTTCCTTAACTCTTTTTTTATTCTTTTCAATTCGGTCAAATCAACTGATAAATTATATAATTCATGTATCCCAAAAATATTTTCTTGTTTGTGAAAACTTGTCAGTACATTTAAAACAGTCCCATTTTCATGAAGATAATCAATTTCGCCGTGGTGAATTTCGATATTGCTTTCATAATATTTATCAATATCTTTCTTAAAATTTCCTAAGATTGAGTTTGGAACAATTAAATCTTCTATCTTTTTACCAACAGCCTTACTGTTCTCAAATCCAAACATTTTTTCGCAAGCACGATTCCAATAAGTTACGCGATGATCTTTCCCAATACCATAAATTGCAATACCAGAAACGTTATAAACAATATTCTCAAATTTGCTTTCATATTGATTAAGTTTGTTATTAAGATCTACCCATTCATATAGATCTTTTTTATTCTCATTAAATCTCTTATTTGTAAAAACAATAAGTCCAATTGTAGAAACAAAAAAAATTATCAGCAGTTCAATTAGTTTATATTCAAAATTTCCGTATAATGAATATATGTAATTTGGTATATGAAAAACTTTTAATAAAATATATATAATCAATAATATAAATATAATAACAACTAGATCTGTAGATGCTTTCTTTTTAGAGAGTAATAAATCCGGTACATCATTATTAGTATTTAATTTTCTAGCGATCTTAACCTCCGTTTCTGTAGATCATATAAATTCACATATCATTGATAGTGACTTCTCAGGAAATTTCACTTCCTTCATTTACATCTTTGTCCGGATGCAAAATTGAGAGTATTCCATTATCTTCTGCAGCTAATATCATTGCTTGAGATTCTACACCCATCACCTTTCTGGGTTTCAGATTTATAAGCATTGGAACTTTTTTTCCAATTAAATCTTCAGGTTCATAATCTTTACCAATACCAGCTATTACTGAACGCTCTTCCCCACCGACATTTACTTTGAGTTTTAATAATTTATTAGATTTTTTCACTTTCTCAGCTTCCAATATCTTAACGATCCGGATCTCCAGTTTCATAAAATCTTCATATTCAATTTCGGGTTTATGCTCGATCATATTTTCTTCCTCTACAACATTTCTTTGCCTTTGTTTAAGGATTTCAAGTTGTTCTTCAACTTCCTTCTCTTCTATTTTCCTGAATAATATTTCTACATTTGTTATTGTATATCCAGTTGATTTTTTTGAAATATTATCCCAAGTATTAGAATCCATAATACCTATTATGTCGCGAAGAGATTTCATACTCTTTGGAATTACTGGTGATGATACAATTGAAATTATTCGTAATATTTCTAAACAAACATACAAAGTTTGTGAAGCATTATTTTTATCAGTCTTTACTTTCTTCCATGGTTGTGTTTCATCAAAGTACTTATTGCCAATCCGGGCAATATCCATAAATTGCTTGGTTGCTTTCCTTACATGATAATTTGAATAAGATTTTCCAACTTCATCCGCAAGTTTATGCACTTCTGCAAGTGTATCTTTTGATAAGTTTGAAAATTCATTTGGGTATTTGATAATCCCATCAAAATACTTATTTGCAAATATACATGTTCTATTTGCTAAATTACCCAAAACATTATTCAGTTCAGAATTAATATGCATTCTGAAATCTTCCCAACTGAAATCACTGTCTTTTGTTTCTGGTGCATTAGCTGCCAGTACATAACGTAGATATTCACCTTCAAAATACTTCAGATAATCTTCTACCCAAACTGTCCAGTTGCGGCTTGTAGACATTTTCTGTCCTTCCAAATTAAGATATTCATTAGCTGGAACATCATGTGGAAGAACGAATCTCTCTTTCTGTTTGGAAAGCATTGCAGGCCAGATTATGGTATGAAAGGGAATGTTATCTTTTCCTAAGAAGTGAATCATTTTTGTGTTTTCATCAAGCCAATAATCTTTCCATTTATCAGGAGTACCTTTTTTTTCTGCCCATTCTTTAGATGAAGAAAGATATCCGATTGGAGCATCAAACCATACATACAACACTTTCCCCTCTGTATTTTTAAGTGGAATGGGAACACCCCAGTTCAGATCACGAGTAATACCACGTTCTTGTAACCCTTCATTAAGCCATCCAAGAACGAAATTCTTAACATTGTCTTTCCAATATGTTTTTGAATCTACCCATTGGCGTAGTTCTTTCTCAAATTTAGGAAGATCAAGATACCAATGAGTTGTGTTTTTTATTATTGGTACTTCACCTGAAAGTTTACTCTTGGGTTTGATCAAATCCATTGCATCAATTAATTTCCCGCAATTATCACATTGATCACCACGTGCTCCTTCAGCTTTACAAAATGGGCAAATTCCTTCAATATATCTATCCGATAAAAAACGCTTTCGCTTCTCATCATAAAATTGTTTAATATCTTTTTTTATAATGTATCCAGCATCATACAGATTTGTAAAAAAATCTTGTGAGTCTTTTATATGACCAGAATGGGATGTTCCTGAAAAGTTATCCAACTGGATATTTAATCCTTCCAGATCAACTTTCATACTTTTATTAAATTTATCCGCAATTTCTTGTGGTGATACTTTTTCTTCTTCAGCTTTAAGTGAGATAGGTGTTCCATAATCATCTGTTCCACCAACATACAGCACATCGTTCCCTACTAATTTCTGGTATCTCACAAAAATATCTGCATTCAAATATGAGCCGGCAATGTGACCAATATGTAGTTTTCCATTTGCATAAGTGAGAGCACTTGTTACTAAATATTTTTCCAAAATTAATCTCCATATTTTTTATAAATTTATATTAATCTCAAAACAAATATAATTTAAAGGTGTCAAGAATTTTTGATTACTGTAAATTAATTATTTAGCGATTTAATATAAATAAAAATAATAAATAGAAATAAAAAACTTCCCAGTTAAGAAATAGGGAGGATATATTTTTCTTTAATATTAAGATATTAAGTGTTACATATTATCTTTTTCTTCTTCTTTTTTATTCTGTTTGATCTCTTCAGCGTATTCAAACATTTCTTCAAGTGTTGAGAATTTATCAAAGATCTCCATTGTCTTCTGAAGTTGTGTATCTTCTTTCAGAATTACTTTATAGCGTTCAACTTCTCCGAATTTTCTGCCAATGATATTACTGGTTAGTTCATTCTTAAGCCAGTTGCGAATGCTATCTACTTCGACCTGCTCAAAATCAATATCTTCTGATTTTGCGAATTTAAGTAATTCATCAATATCTTGCTTAGAAGCTATATAATCTAAAGTAACATTTTCTTCATGATCTATAAGATAATCTACAGAATAATTAAAGAAAATATTTTTTCTTCTCAAATCAACACCCAAGTTTGTAAGAAGAGATTGCTCAATCTCAATATCTGGAGTTATTCCACCCCCTCCATATACTTTTCTCCCCATATTTGTAAAGTATGCATTCTCGTGGTTTTTCTCATCAGCTTTTTCTTTCATCTCTTCAATTTCTTCTATAGAAATATCACCATTTTTTACACGTTCATCTTTCAAAAGCTTATCATTAAGATTTTTATGGATACATCTTCCGGATTTTATATAATATTTAGCTGTTGTTATTTTTATTCCATTACCATCTGAAAGTGGAAACAAGCGCTGGACAGAACCTTTTCCAAACGAAGTTTGACCAACGATTAAGCCACGATCCCAATCCTGTAATGAGCCGGCAAAAATCTCTGAAGCACTTGCAGAACCACCATTGATAAGTACAATAACTGGGTAATCATCTCTAATTCTATTATAAGTAGTCAAATATTCCATATTTGTCTGAGGTGCCCTACCTTTTGTAAAAACAACAAGTTTACCCTTGCCTATGAATTCATTAACGGTGTTTATTGCTTCTCTAAGAAGTCCTCCCGGATTGAATCTAAGATCAATAATAAGACCACGAATCCCTTCTTCTTCCAATTCATCTAATTTGTCTCTCATGTCCGAAGTTGTGTTTGCATTGAACTGTCGAATCCGCATATATCCAATTCCATTATCCAATTTAAAAGAATAAGGGATGCTATGAATTTTAATTATTTCACGAATAATCTCAAATTCTAATTCCTCTTCAACTCCTGGTCTTATTATTGATATCAAAACTTCTGTTCCGGGTTCACCACGCATTTTCGATATAGATTCATCAGTTGAAATACCAACAATACTTTTACCATCAACTTTGGATATTCTATCACCGGCATGAATTCCCATTCTATAGGCAGGAGTTCCTTCTATAGGAGCAACAACTGTGATATATTCACCTTTCTTATCTATCGAGATACCAAGTCCACCAAATTCACCTTTTGTATCAGTACTAAATTTATCAAATTCATCTGGTGTAAAATAATATGTATGAGGATCAACTTCATCCAGCATACCTTTAATAGCAGAATCTATGAGATCATCAACATTAAGCTCATCCACATAATTTTGCCTTAGATTAAAAAGAACTTCACTGAAAAGTTTAAGTTTCTTGTATATATTGGCATCTTCTGAATTTGATGCATCCACATTTACAAAATTAAAAAGTAGAACACCAATAATTATCCAACCGATCACACTTGCAGAAAATAGAATTTTACTCATCTTATTTAGTTTTCCTTTCATTTATTTAACTCCTTATTTATTGAATTTATTATGTCGTAATGAATTTCTTTTATACTTTTATTACCATCCAATACAACAAATCTCTCAGGTTCTTTTTTTGCTAAATCTAAAAAACCATTTCTTACTCTTTTGTGGAATTCCATCGATTCTTGTTCCAATCTATCAGCATCTTTTGCCAAAATTCTAGACAAACCTATATCTTCCGGTAAATCCACCAGAAAAGTAATATCCGGAACAAGTCCAAAAGTTGCATATCTTCTTATTATGTCAATAAGCTTTCCATCTATCTTTCTTGCAGCACCCTGGTAAGCAAAAGTAGAATCATAATATCTATCTGAAATTACAATCTTTCCTTTTTCTAGTTCAGGTATGATCCATTCACCTGTATGCTGGCTTCTGGAAGCCATATATAAAAGAACTTCCGTTTGCGGCAACATCTCCTTATTATTAATGCTTAGAAGCATTTTTCGAATTTCCTCTGCTATTTTGGGACCACCTGGTTCTCGTGTAAGGAACACACGCTTGCCGGTTTTTATTAAATATTCTTTAAGCATTCGCGCTTGTGTTGATTTACCACAACCTTCAATACCCTCAAAAGTAATAAACAATCCTCTATTCATTGTGTTACCTTTTTTTTAATATTATTAATTAGAATTAATCCTAAGGTCATAGCATCCTCTTGCGGAGATTTATAATATTTCTTTCTTGATCCTATCACATTAAATCCCATCTTTTCATATAGTTTTATTGCTCCATGATTAGATTCTCGTACTTCGAGAAAAAACTCGAAACATTTTTCGTCCAGTAATTTACTAATAAGAAATTGTACAAGTTTTTGTCCAAATCCTTTTCTTTGAAAATCAACAGCAATCCCAATATTTGTGATATTGAATTCATCCAGAAGCTTCCAGCCGCAAATATATCCAATAATTTTATCTTTGATCTCCAAGACATAAGCGTATTGCTTTTCAATTTCTTCTATGAACATCTCTTCTTCCCAAGTTGTTGAGAAAAGTTTTTTTTCCAAAATCATTATGGTGGGAATATCTTCCCTTTTCATTTCCCTGATCTTTTGTTTCATTAATAATATAATTTTTGTCCCGGGTAGATCATTATTATCCCATTTCTTGTTTTAAGATTATTTCTGGTAACCAAAATCTTTTGTGATACTCCTAATTTCTGTGCAATAGTTCCGACCGTATCTCCCTTTTTTACAGTGTGATAGTTATTAGAGCTTTTAACTGATCCACCGGAACTGGTTCCATAAAGTTTTAACTTCTGACCTGGTTGTATAATATTGGAACTGAGATGATTAAGGCTTTTTATACGAGAGACTGTTGTTTTATATTTGCGGGCGATATCATATAAATTATCACCTCGCTTAACAAAGTGATGAGTAAAAAAACCAGCATTTTTATTGAGAAATTGTTTTTCTATTTTTGCTAATAATTTCTTATCAACAACATTTTCTTTAGGAATGAGCACTGAGTATTTTCCGGGTGGTAGAACAACATCGTTAACTGCAGAATATTTCACTCGACTTCTCTTATATATCTTTATCCATGGATTCATTTCCAATATCTTTCCAATTGAAGTTCCTTGAGCTTTAGCCCATTCGTCAATTTTATAGTGTCCCTTCAGAGTAAGATTTATCAGATGTTCATTTTCTAATATCGGGTCTTTTTTATCAAATTTATTACCAAATATTACCTCTTCATTCTCTACAATCATTTTGATAGCAACTGCGCGCCATACATATTTATGTGTTTCATCAACCCGCATCAAAAGATCAAAAAAATCATATACTTCCTGTTGACGAATAACTTTAGCAATACTACCAACTCCGGCATTATAGGAACTCATTGCCAGTAGCCAGTCATCTGTACCACGCTCTTTAAGATAACTTCGTGCATTTAGAAGATATTTTGCAGCAGCAGGTGTAGCCATGAAAATATTTCTACGTTCATCAATAAACGAATCGATCCGCATTCCATAACCCTTTGCTGTGTTAGGCATAAATTGCCAGATACCAAGAGCACCTAAGCGTGAACCAGCCATTGGGCTTAATCTACTTTCTGCAATTGCCAGATATTTAGTATCAAGCGGAACGTTATAGCTGGAAAATATTGAATCAAAGTACGCAAAGTATTTACCACATCTTGGAATGAATTTATGAGCTACCATGAGTTCCTGTTTATATATGGTTTCAAAATTATCAAAGATCCGCTCATTTGTAAGATCAAATGTTCTGCCTGCAAATACTATGGAATCTGGAATGATAAAATCCTGATTTACAGCAACTCTACTGTTAGCGACTTCCAGTGTTTGATATAAAGAATCAATTGTAAAATAAGATTCTTCTATTAAAATGTAAAGCGAATCAATTAAAATATTTCTATCTATAATTTCTTGTTGAAGCAAATCTGTGATGACTTGAGAGAATACTACTGGTAAATTCTCTATAGGCTTAACAGGTTCCATATTTGTTGTTATTGCACAACCGAATATTACAGCTAAAAGGGAAAATAATGTAAGAATTTTTACCATCTATTGTGTCTCCATCATACGAGGTTTATAGATATCATCATAATAATTCATATATTTCCCGGTTGTTATCTCTTCGATCCAGTCCATGTGATTTGTGTACCACGCTAATACCTGGTCTAAACCTTCTTCAAATTCTATTTGTGGTTTCCAACCTAATTCTTGCCTGATCTTACTGGAATCAACAGAATAACGGACATCATGACCCTGCCTATCGAGAACATAAGAGATTAAATCTTTTTTGATATTCAGTTTATCAAGAATAAGCTCTACAAGATCTATATTCTTCCATTTATTTCCTGTTCCAACATTGTATGTTTCACCATATTTTCCTTTTTGCATGATAACATCTATAGCTCGGCAATGATCTTCTACATGGATCCATTCACGAATATTTTTACCATCTCCATAAACTGGGATCTCAATGTTTTTTAATGCATTGGAAATAACTACAGGAACTAGTTTCTCCGGAAATTGATAATGTCCAAAATTATTACATGATCGAATTATATTAATACGTTGACCGTAAGTTTGATATGCTACACGCAGAAGCATATCAGCAGCAGCTTTGCTTGCAGAATAAGGATTATTGGGCTCTAAACGTGCATCTTCATTAACATGCAAATCATTACTGATTGAACCATAAACTTCATCAGTAGAAATTTGTACAAATTTCTGCACTTTATGTTCTCTGGAATAATTTAACATGATTTGCGTTCCCAACACATTTGTTTGTAAGAAAATATCTGGATTGATAATGCTTTTATCAACATGTGATTCTGCTGCAAAATGTACGACATAATCCGGACTGAATTGCTCGAAAGCTGTTTTAACATCTTTTGGATTGGTTATATCACCTTTTAAAAAAACATAATTTACATTATCCTCGATCGTAATAAGATTATTAAGATTTCCTGCATATGTGAGTTTATCAAAATTAATAACTTTAAAATTTGGATATTTCTGGACCAAATATTTAATGAAATTTGAGCCGATGAAACCAGCTCCTCCAGTTACAAGTATGATCTTATGTTCATCTTGATTAATATAATTTTCATCAAAAAAATCAAATGAACTTTCTGTTTTATTTTCCATATTTATTCCCTATTTTATAAAATATAGTATAACATAAAAAACCGGAGCTGCCAATAAGAAACTGTCAAATCTATCAAGAATCCCTCCATGACCGGGGAGAACATTCGAACTATCTTTCACTCCTGCATCTCTTTTTAATATCGATTCAAATAAATCACCCATCTGGCCAAATATTCCACCGGAAATTGCTACCGCAATTGCTTGAGGAAATGATAATCCAAGAAACTTTATCATAAAATAAGAAGCAGCAAATGAAAATAATATTCCTGCTAAAAAACCTTCAAGTGATTTATTGGGACTTGCTTTGAATACACCTTTATGTTTACCCATTGCCTTACCAACAAAATAAGCTGCAGAATCAGTTATCCAGATCATGAAAAGTAAACTTAGTATCAGATTTCTTCCATTTTCCAATAACCTGACATGGTAGATGCTGCTTAACAAAACGGCAATGTAAACCACGATGAATATCGCTGCCGAAGCTCTGATCATAGCTCCTTCCAAATTACTTTTGAATAAATCAAAACCCATAATAACAATAAAAATTAATAAAAGCGATGCATAAATTAATACCGTTCCAAAATATATTGAAGCAAGGAATACGATCAATCCGAGAACAATAATTATCCTTGGTAAAACAATATCTTTTTTAAAGAACATTTCCCGTAACTCGAACATCATTTGAAAAGCAATCAAAGCTAAAAATGATGCTAATACTATATCTCCAACATAAAAAATATAAATAAGTAACGGAATAAAAAAAACTGCGATTAATACTCTTTTTAATAAAACCATTTATTCTCCCTTATCTTGTGCCAAATCTTCTCTTTCTATTTTGGAAATCCAGAATGGATTGTATAAATTCTTCACGACTGAAATCTGGCCAGAGAGTTTTAGTAAACCAGAATTCCGAATAAGCACTCTGCCAAACAAGAAAATTAGATAACCGCTCTTCCCCACTTGTTCTGATAATTAAATCAGGATCAGGCATATAAGCGGTATAAAGGTAATTACTGATCATCTCATCATCAATTCTTTCTTTCTTGATTTTACCCGAAACAATATCATCTGACATCATCTTAAATGCATCGATCAGCTCACGTCTACCACCATAATTCATCGCAACATTCAAGTGTAGTCCGTCATTATTCCAACTGCTTTTACACGTATTTAGAACTTTCTTATTATAGCTTTTCTCAAGTTCTTCTTTGCTGCCAATAAACCTGATATTCACATTATTTGATTTAAGATCATTTATTTCCTTCAGGAGAGAATCCATTATCAACTTAAGAAGATAATTAACTTCCTTTTTGGACCTCCTCCAATTCTCAGTAGAAAATGCGTAAACTGTTAGATATTCTAATCCTGCTTCAACAGCTGTTTCAACAATATGTCTTACAGCTTTAACACCCTCTTTGTGACCATTAACCATACTAGTTTTATGCTTATCTGCCCAACGTCCATTACCATCCATTATAATTGCAATGTGTTTTGGCATTCGCTCTTTATCTATCTGTTGGATGAGTTGTTTATAATTCATACTAACCCTTTTTTATTTTCCATAATCGCAAAATAAATTCTACGTTCCTAATATCCTTGATATTCATAAGCACCAATATCAATATTACTTCCTACTACTCTTGCATTACCATCTATGTCAGTACTTGGAATACCCTCAACATTCCTGTTTCCTGAATTAATACAGGGTGAATCTGATGATAATCGATAATAGCTGTCTTCAATAAAACCAATATCATCAGTAAAAATATTATTCCCGTTATCTGTATAATTGTCAGGAAAATTATCTTGCATTAATACTGAATAAGAGATAAGAATTGATGAATCTTCTGTTGATGAGACACAATTGATACTACCAGGAAAATCATATCTTTTTAGGATAGTATTTGTAACTTCAGGGAAAGAATATGTATTACTATAAATGCATACTTCACCATCGTAAATAACCGTAAATGAGTTATTCACTATTTTTGGATTTGATTCTTCATAGCATGCTACACTATAGCTTCCATCAAATATAACATTGTTGTATATATATGGTGATGAACCATTCTGGCATTTGATACCAGTTCCTCGATATCCTACTGGCCTTTCCAAATCCTCCCTACTATTTAAACTAATTTTATTGCTTCTAATTTGCGGAGAAGAATTATTGCAATAAATGGCTGTTAAGGGTCCTATTCCATAAAAAAAACAATTTTCAATTAACCCATTTGAATTCAAGAATGCTAATCCTCCTGAATAATGGTTATCACCATTTGAAGTATGAAAAAAATAACTCATCTCACAGTATTGAAATATACTATTCGTTATATTATTTTCAAGAACAACATTTCCCCACCAACCATCCTGATCAGCTCTAGAAAAAACGATAGGTTGATTATTTGTACCTATTGCTTTAATAGTACCATGAACTAATATCATACCCACTTGTAATGAATCCAAGTGAAAACCATAAAGGTCTTCAGTAGCTTTAAACAAAACTTCAACACCTGAATCAATTTTTAAAGTCTCTCCTTCATTTACTGTAAAACAACTATCAATATATACTGGAGAATCTGAAATCTTCCAATGGTAATCATAGTTTGTAACAGGAGCTGTTGAATTGCTACAACTAATAATAATTAAAAAGGGAATAGTTAATAAATATAGTATTTTCATTTATTTTTTTCTCCTCTTTTAAATCTAATAATTTTACTAATTAACCAGCTAACCATTTTTTCTTCCTGCTAATTTCTTCAGGAAGGCATTCATGAAATCATCCAGATTTCCGTCCATCACACTGGAAATATTACCAGTTTCGTAGTTTGTACGATGATCTTTAACCATTTGATATGGATGAAACACATAAGAACGTATCTGATTTCCCCAGCCAATATCAGTTTTTGTACTTTCTTGTTTTTGTCGTTTTTTTTCACGTTCCTCTTCATAATGCTTATAAAGTTTGGATTTTAATATAACCATTGCAACTTCGCGATTACGTAATTGAGAACGTTCATTCTGGCATTGTACAATAATATTTGTTGGGATATGCGTGATCCTTACAGCAGAATCTGTAGTATTCACACCCTGTCCACCTTTCCCGCTGGCACGGTATGTATCAATTCTAAGATCACTCGGTTCTATTTCAATTTCGATATCATCTTCGATCATAGGATATACAAATACAGAAGCAAATGATGTTTGACGTTTTCCTTGAGCATTAAATGGTGAAATTCTTACAAGCCTGTGAACACCAGATTCAGCTTTTAAATAACCGTAAACATAATCTCCAATAATCTCAATTGTAACACTTTTCAATCCTGCTTCATCTCCTGATTGATAATCAACTATCTCTATTTTATATCCGGTTTTTTCTGCCCAGCGTTTATACATTCTAAATAGCATTTCAGCCCAATCTTGCGATTCTGTCCCACCAGCACCAGGATGAATTGTGAGAATCGCACTGTTAGGGTCTGTTTTCTCATTAAGAAGGAATTGTACTTCAGTACTGTCTACCAAAGGTTTCTCTTTTTTTAAAACTTCAAAAGCTTCTTTAAGAAGAGTTTCATTATTATCTTCATTTAAAAGAATGATATATGTTTCAAGATCATCTTTAATAGTGGCAAGACGATCATCTTTTTTTATCTGATTTTTTAGTTGATTTAGCTCTTTGGTCATTTTAGTCGCTCTTTTCTGATCCGACCAGAAATTGGGTTTTTCCATTTCTGTTTCAAAATTTATAATTTTCTGCATTATACCAGCAGTGTCAAAGTAACCTCCGAATTTCAGATATTCTATTTATTACTTCTTTACTTTGTTTTATAAAATCTATTAATTCCATTGAATCTCCTTAATCAAATGAGCTTAAAGTGTTCTTCATAAAAAAATGTCTGTCTTTCTGAGGAAATCTTCAGAAGAATTTCTTACGAAGAATCTCATTATAAGCAGAGATCTTTCCAAAGAATAACGTGCGAGATTAGTCAGGATGACAAGAACACTCTATTATACATAACTCATAAATGAATTTCTAATATTTATTCTGAGTGTTAAAAAATATATGTTGAAAATTATATCAATAAAAACTTCCGGGTAAAAGGTAACTTTTTACTTCTTCGTTATAATATCTATCCGTCATTGTTGCTATAAAATCACGTACAACCTCAGAATCACCGAACTTCTCACGATATGAACTATCCTTCTTATTTAGGAAATGCAGGAATATTTTTGATTTTGAATTATTCTCTTTTATGTCTTCAAGATATTGTTCAAAGAGAACTTCCATACTTCTATCAATTCTTTCTTGTGCCTTTTTTATATCTTTATTTGTATAGATGCGTTGATAATTAAATTTCTTCAATTTAAATAAATAGTGAGAAGTTTCTTCATCAAGCGCAACTTGATCTTTCCCGTGACTATTTAAAATAACACTTTTAACAAGTGTATCAATAATCTCGCTATTGGTGTAGCCAAGATGTTCTGCACAATCTTTTGGAATCTCTTTTCTATCCATTATCTTTAATCTTATTGCATCCTCAATATCTTGTCCAATATAGGCAATTGTATCTGATATTCTTACAACGCAACCTTCCAAAGTAAATGGCATCCAATTTAGTTTTCCACCTTCTTTCCTTACTTTTACATATTCTTGAATATCCTCTTCAGCTTTATCTCTTTGCGGATGTAAAACCTGGTTATGCACTTCCCCATCATGGGAAATTATTCCGTCTCTAACCTGGAATGTCAGGTTAAGTCCTTTCCCTTTTCTGGAAATATAATCAACAACATGCAGGCTTTGAATATTATGGTGAAATTCTCCAATACCGGCATTCTTGCAGATCTTGGATAGTGCAACTTCTCCATCGTGACCAAAAGGTGTGTGCCCCAGATCGTGTCCTAAAGCAATTGATTCGACGAGTTCCAAATTTAAACCCAGCATATTGGCTATAGTTCTGGAAATTTGAGATACATAAGTTGTATGCAAACTTCTGTTGGACATCTCTTCATCAAACATATTGGTAAAAGAGAAAACCTGAGTTTTCCCCTGGTATCTCCGGTAGGCACCACTATGTAGAATTCTATCTCTATCAATTGCAAACTCCGTTCTGATAAAGCAATTGTCGTCTGGCTTTAATCGATAAGCTTTTTTATTCTTGCAGGCAAACTCGCTGTAATGCTCACTCGAACGAACCACAAATTCATTAAAGAGTTTAATAAATCTTTCTTTATCCATTATATACTCCGGTACTTCATAAAATACGGTTCAAACCCCTCTTCTCTTTTCTTCTTTTCAAAATATGTTTCAATATGTCCTTCATCTGCTTCTCTTGTAAACCCTTTTTTATAAATTGGAATAAAATCTTGCTTTTCCATGAAGTGCTCTAATATCCAAAAAGCATAATCTTCATGATCGGTAGCTATATCAACAATACCACCCTTGATGAGTAATTTGTGAAGAATATCAATAAATTCAGATTGGATGATCCGTCGATGAAAGTGCCTCTTTTTTGGCCACGGATCAGGATGTTGCAGAAAAATTTTTTCAATTGAATTTGGTGGAAGGAACTTAATAGTTTCTTCATTCAGGTATATTTTAGCAATTCTTACATTTTTGAGTTTTTTTTTATAAAGTTTACGGAATATTGTTTTAACTCGGTTTTCTTTGAGGTCAATTCCTATAAAATTTATATTCGGGTTTTGCTGAGCAATTTTTATGAGAAATTCTCCTCTTCCACTTCCTATCTCAATATGTACCGGATTTCCATTTCTAAATACTTTTTGAAAATTCAGCACTTCATTTTCTTCAATCTGTAACTCGAAGAAACTTCTACTCTCTTCTAATATTTCATTATCTGTTAACATATTGGTGCTAAAAATGTTGATATGTGTTTGATGTCAATAAAACATAATATAAGTTTATGAATAATACATCTACTATCTTCAGTCATTGCAAGGAGTGCAACAACAAAGCAATCATTTTTTTCTATTCTTTCACATTATAGATTGCTTCGTAAGTTTCAGTGAAAAGGAAACTCGCAAAGACAAATTTCAAAATATCATAAAATATCATCTATTCCCAAAATCCTGCATCAATACTCTCGGATCGAAACGATCCGATAAAACATAAGGTTCAATCGAGACGATTGAACCAGCACTACTTTTCGTGTAAATAAAACAAAAGCCCCTCAGCTTACACTAAAGGGCTATTTATGATTTGTCTTTTTTATTTCAAAAGAAGCATTTTCCTATTAACTGTAGAACTCTCTGTTTGTAATTTGTATAAATACACACCAGAGGCTTGATTAGAAGCATCCCATTGGAAATTATGCTGTCCTGACTCAAATTTATGTGTTTCAACTAATTGACCTTTGATGTTGAATATTGAGAGTATACCGATTTCATATTCTTTTATATCAAATTTTATTGTTGTGAGCGGATTGAATGGATTAGGATGGTTCTGTGAAAGCATAGTCTCTACAGGAATAATTTCATGTTCAGTTCCAGTTACAGTGACTTCAATGTAATTTTCTTTTATTTCCGTATCTTCATTGATGCTATTGGAGATTGTTAATGATACTGTATAAACTCCAGCCTCGTTGTAAATATATATTGGATTCTGTTCATTACTATCAATAATTCCATCATTATCAAAATCCCACATCCATCCAATTACATCTCCTGTAGATAAATCTATAAAATGAACTTCATGTGGTGCTTCACCAAAAATAACATCAGCTTCAAAATCTGCAAGTAATGGTTCTATGACAGTAATA
>Ga0075123_10000474_pt1 | contig 21362 bp, 18 predicted proteins | sample AntAceMetag02UKX_FD_69808 | JGI IMG/M metagenome (GOLD analysis project Ga0075123, IMG submission 69808) | Saline lake microbial communities from Ace Lake, Antarctica - Antarctic Ace Lake Metagenome 02UKX | ecosystem: Environmental > Aquatic > Non-marine Saline and Alkaline > Saline | place... | reverse complement strand
ATTCGTAATTAATTAGCATATTTACATTATGATGAAAATTGCAAATTAAACATATAAATTTGTGGCTGCAAATTTTCCTAAAATTATTTTAATTTTAGGGGGTTTTCGTTCAGACACTAAATAACACAAAATATCCCTGTCAAATCAAGGGAAAATTGCACACTTTCACCAAAGCGTGCAATGTAGATTTATAATATTTTGTTCAGTGTTTAAACTTAATTTTTCTCTTTATTAATTTTTTCAATCCAGTCTGTAGCCCATTTTTCATAAGGATTTTCAATTTCATGTAATATTTTTTTACACTTGTTTAAATAAATAAGGGCACTGTCTGGCTCGCCCAAATTGCTGAACACCAGACCGAGATTGCCAAGGGCGGCGCCTTCATTTTGACTAATTTGATCAAAATTTTCTTTGCGAATAATAACAAGCGATTTTTTATAATTTTTAAGCACGCCTTGCAGATCACCCGCAATATAAAGTACCATTGCTAATCGAAAATATCCAAGAAAACCTGTTGGTTCGAGTTCAATCGATTTTTTGTAAGCAGCAGTTGATGCAATTAGGTTGTACTCACCAATATAAGCATTGCCCAGGTTAATGTATTTGTCTGGTAGATCTTCGGTTTTCTCTTTTATTAACCTTTCATCTTCTTCAATAGATTTTGTAATCAATGTTATTGCTTTAGCAAAAAATTTATCATACAAAGCAGCTAATCCTACTTCGTACGGATTATTACTTTGCTGCAGTTGTTGTTTAAATCTTCCCAAAGCATCTAACAATTCTTCTTTGGAAAACCCTAATCTCAAAGCTTCATCTGCCAGAGGATCTTTTTCAGTCAGTGATGTCAGTTGCTGTTCTAATTTACCTAACTGTAATTTTAATATTTCAGTCTTCTTTTCGGTTTCCCTTTTAATTATATCATTTACTAATAATTTCAATCCTTCTTTACTTAAAAGCCGGTGATCACCTTGCGGTAGCAGAACAATTTTGACTGATTGTTCCATTGGCTTTATAGGTACGTTCCAAATTCCCCGTGGTGGCTCAAGAATTACAAGAGTATCTTTATTTATTACTGCATCTTTCACTATAAACTCTACTTTACTGCCAGATTCAACATCTGCTGGTAAATTGAAGTAAAATTCTCCATTGTCATCTGAAACAGTATCCCCTATATGTCGGAGCCGAATACGAATACCAGGTAACGAGTTTTAAGATCCATCAAAAACTATTCCCAAAATTTGATACTGTTTTTGAGGGAAAACATCATTATTAACAAGCAAGATTAAAGTACAAAAAAAGAAAACAATTATTTTCTTCATGGCATATCCATTAATTTTATGTTTGCAGGACCAGGAAGGGTCTCGCTACCTTTATATCTTATTACACCGTTCACCTTCACAAAAATCTGGACTCGTGTTCCTGCTTTCTCTTTAACTTTGAAATTGAATTCACCATTATCATCGGTGAAGCCAGATCCTTTTTCACCCTGAATAATTATTTCCGTACCAACTATGGGTTTGCCTGTTGCATCTAATATAGTGCCATTGAATTGACATGAAGGAGAGATTGTTTGGTATGCATCGATCAGTTTTTTGGGAAGACCAGAGATTAAGCCGACCAGGACAACTATTGCCGTAATAAGCGCTACCCAACTTTGCCATTTTTCGTATAGTTTCTTTTCAGATTTTTTAATATATTTCTTTCTTCTTTTTGTCATTTTATCTTCTTTTATAGTTACTCATAAGCTTATTGAAAATATATTTACTCTTTTATAGCTCGTGGTTTAAATCAGCAATAAATTACATATTCATATTTCGTTTGATTTTAGTCCTCTAATTTTTTTTCTACATTGATTATAAAACGATCTAATAAATTTGGATTTAAAATCATTTTCAATCGTTTTGTCAAATAATGTTTAGGAGCAATATCTTTGAGAACTTTTAAAAATAATGTTGCTGTTTCTACTTCACCTTTTCTTGCGAAATATTCTCCAACAATACCAGCAAAGCTTACGTATTCTGTAATATTGAATTTATTTCGACTGGGATACATCATTTTTAAATCATACGTGTTATTAAATATTTCAGGTATTTTATCTAACTCACCTTTTTCTAAACAAATTTGAGCATAATTTATTCTAGCAAAAAGATAGTTAGGGTGTCTTTGATAATTTTCCAGAATTACCTTTTCAGCATTCTTATAATCTTTTAGTAGTGAATAAGCTTTTCCTAAATAATTATAAAGAAATGGGGCGTTTGGATATTCTTTAATTTTTTCTTTTATTTTAGGGATTGCTTTTTCCGGAACAGTATTAGTCATGTAAAAAATATCTTCTATTTCATGTTTTACCTTTTGAGGCAGCTTTTTAAAGAAGGAATTGTAAATTGGTTCATAAGTTAATTCATAAGAAAGAGATATAAATTTATCTTGTTTATCAGACTTTTTTATTTTCTTGGATTTTTTTCTTTTCATAACTAACAATTTATTAAAGTTAAAAAATATTTCTAAATTATGAACAAGCTGTATGGGCGAAAATATTATTAACTATACACAATAAATGATTTTCATTCGTTGTCCAAAGTGTAAAATGCAAATAAAGAACTCTATTTTAATAACTCTCACTCTCATTGGGAAAATTTGCTGTCTTAACGTCTTCAACATAACGGGCGCAAGCTTCCCGTATTTCATGTCCTAATTCTGCATAGAGCCGCACAAATTTTGGGCGAAACTCCTCGAATAAACCTAACATATCATGCGTAACCAGAATCTGACCGTCACAATCAGAGCCGGCGCCAATGCCAATTGTTGGGATTTTTAATTTTTCTGAAACAGTTTTGGCAACTGTTGCTGGTATTTTCTCAAGCACTATTGAAAAAACGCCTGCCTGTTCTAAAATGAGAGCATCTGAGATTATTTTTTCAACTGCTTCTTTGGTTCTCGCCTGAAGTTTGTACCCGCCTAACTTATTGATGGATTGCGGCGTCAAACCCAAATGTCCCATAACAGGGATGCCAGCATTTACAATTCGGTTAACAGTTTCAGCCATGGGTTCTCCACCTTCCAATTTAACTGCTTCTGCACGCCCTTCCTTAATAAACCTGCCCGCATTTCGCAGCGCATCTTCAGGACTTATCTGGAATGAAAGAAACGGCATGTCAGCAACTAATAGCGATCTTTTTACACCGCGGCTGACTGCCCTGGTATGATAAATCATTTCATCAACCGTAATGGGAATTGTAGTATCATATCCTGAAAAAACCATTGCGCCTGAATCACCAACCAAAATCAAATCCAATCCGGCTTCATCCAAAAACATTGCCATCAAATAATCATAAGCTGTAAGAGCGGATATTTTTTCATCATTTTCTTTCATCTGTGTGATTATTGGCGCTGTTATTTTTTTTGTTTTCATTTATTTCCTCAAAATTATTGTGTATAAGTTCAATCAAAAAAATTAACTGCTAATTGAAAAATATTAATTTGACAAAATAATTTCAGGACACCCTGTCCGCCTTCTTTTTGGCGGAAATAATTAAAAAAAATTAATCCAGAAAGAAATGAAATTACGATTTTTTTTTCGTGGGATTTCATTTCTGCGGGAGAAGAAAATTTTATTTTGCTTTCGTAATTTAATCGCTATCACCCATTCCCCCAATTTCTCTCTCAATTACGCCGCCACCAATTACAATATCTCCTTGATAAAACACAACAGATTGCCCGGGCGTAATAGCCTGGTGAAAAGTTTCAAATATAACCTTGACCTTACTATTATCAGGATAAATAATTGCAGATCGACCAGAATCATTGTAACGAATTTTCGCATCTACCTTCATTGGTAATTCCAATTTATCTACTGCAATCCAATTGGTTTCGTTTGCGATTAATCCTTTGCTGTGCAAATCTTCCCTATCACCAACAACAACCCGATTTGATTCAGCATCAATTTTTGTGACATAAATAGGTCTGCCTACCGCAATACCCAATCCCTTTCTTTGTCCGATAGTGTAAAAAGGGAATCCTTTGTGATGTCCCAAAATATGCCCTTCCTGATCAACAATTTCCCCAGTTCCTATTTTTTCTTTCAAACCAGGATATCTCTCATTCAAAAATCTTGAATAATCATCATCCGGAATAAAACAAATTTCCTGGCTTTCCTTTTTATGTTTGGTCTTTAAATCCAATTTGTCAGCTAAATTTCTCACTTCCATTTTATTCAATTCACCAAGGGGGAATAAAGTCCTTTCCAACTGGCTCTGTGTTAACCGCCACAGAGCATAAGCCTGATCTTTTTTTGCATCAAGCCCTTTTAACAGGTTGTATCTTCTGCTTTTTTTATCAAACTTCACCCTGGCATAATGTCCAGTAGAAAAGTGATCATATCCGAGTTCAATTGCTTTCTGTAAGAGAATTTTCCACTTTATTTCTGAATTACACAGAATGCAAGGATTTGGTGTTCTTCCGTTTAAATATTCCTGTGAAAAATTTGAGATAACCGTTTTTTCAAATGCCTCACGAACATCAATCACATAATGGGGAATACCCAAATTTTGGCACACCGCTCGCGCATCATTTGCCGTCTCTACGGAGCAGCAACTGGATTCGCTAAAAATATTCCCGCCAACCCCGTCATAATCCCACAGGTGCATCGTCAAACCAACAACATCGTAGCCATCTTTTTTCAATAATGCCGCCGCAACCGAGCTATCGACTCCGCCGCTCATAGCCACGGCAACTTTTTTAGTTTTCGTTTTATTTTGAACCTTATCTAACAAAAGCGCTCAACCTTTTTTATTAAACTTTTATTGGCACTTATCGCGGCGAAACAGTAAAATAAGGGGCTCGAAAAATCTGTAATAACAGGGGATTCTTCGATCGCAAGCTTCCTCAGAATGACATAAAAAATATTTTACAGAATTCCAATTGAATGCAAAACTTGTATCTCTGACAGTCCACTAGTTGTGTTTTCAACTTCACATTGAATTTCAGTAATCCACCACTAACCACTAACCAATAACTACTAACCACTCACCACTAAAGTGGCGACATCTGTCTGAGCCGTTCGACTATTTCCGGTAATATTTCTGCGGTATATTCAACATCCTCAATCGTATTGTTCCTGCCCAAACTAAAGCGGATCGACGATTGTGCTAATTCTGGTTTAACCCCCATCGCGCTGAGTACGTGGGACGAATCAACACTTCCTGATGTACAGGCTGAACCACTGGAACCTGCCACACCTTTCAGATCAAGACTTAATAATAAAGCTTCACCTTCGATGGACTGAAATGATAGATTCAACAAACCGGCTAATCGGTGATCCGGATGACCATTCAAATAAACTTGAGGGATTTTTTTGATTAATTTTTGAAACAGCAGATCACGTAAATTTCCAATTCTTTTTTCTTCTTCTGCCATACTATTTTTGCAGACTTCAACAGCTTTTGCCAGTCCAATAATTCCGGGGACATTTTCAGTGCCGGGTCTTTTATTCCGCTCGTGAGCGCCGCCAAAAGCGATCTGTTGCAGTTTCACTCCTTTCCTAACATATAGAGCGCCAACACCTTTTGGACCATAAATTTTATGCCCGGACATAGACAATAAATCCACATTCAAGTTTGATAGATTAATAGGTAATTTTCCAAATGTCTGTACAGCATCAATGTGAAACAAAACGCCTTGTTCCCGCGCAATCTCCCCGATATTTTCAATTGAATTGATCGTACCAACTTCATTATTAGCGTGCATTATTGTTATCAAAATAGTATCATCCCTTATCGCTTCTGCAATTTTATCCGCATGTATTTCTCCAAATTTATCCGGCTTCAAATAAGTTACATCAAAACCCTGTTTTTCGAGGTACTCACAGGTATGAAGAACCGCATGGTGCTCAATTTTCGATGTAATAATGTGCTTTTCTTGTTCACCCAATTGACGTGCAACACCGAGGATAGCCATATTATCAGCTTCGGTGCCGCCGCTTGTAAAATAGATTTCATTAGCATGCGCACCACAAAAATCAGCAATTGATTCTCTAGCATCTTCCAGCGCTACCTTTGCCTCACGCCCAAATGAGTGAATACTCGACGCATTGCCAAATTTTTCTGACATAAACGAAACCATTGCTTCCACCACTTGCGGATCAACAGGAGTTGTGGCGCTGTGATCAAAATATATTTTTCGCATTTTTTCCCTTTTGAACGTTAGCATAATTTATGATTTTAACAAAACCATAATAGTAATTCTAATACATGTATTAACTTTTTTTAAAAATCAAATATAGCATAGTTGTTTGAAATAATCAAGGAATAAATGTGAAGAAGTTATACATTATCGATTTCTCATATTGTAAAATTCCAATGAAAACAGCTAACTCCAGGCGAATTATTCTTTTATTGTAAAAAAAAATAACTTGATCTTTAAAAATGGAATATATATATTTTTAGGATGAATTTATTTGAAATTTAAAATGGAATACTTTAATTTATGATTCAAATTGAAATCCCAGGCTTTGAAAAATTGTCTTTAGTTCACGCAGTTTTTGATTATAATGGAACATTGGCAGCAGATGGTAAAATGATAAAAAATGTTCGTAAGCGATTAGTTAAATTGGGGGAACAAATTGATATTCACGTAATTACTGCTGACACTTTTGGCATGGCAGCTTCTCAATTAAAAGGGATCCCAGTTAAATTGCACATCTTAAAAAAAACAAATGAAGACGAACAAAAACAAATATATATTAAAAATTTGGGCGCAGATAGAGCAGCAGCTTTTGGGAACGGAAATAACGACAGAAGCATGCTGCAAGCAGCGCGAATTGGGATTGCAGTAATCGGAAAGGAAGGATGTTCAGCAATGGCTATTCAATCTTCCGATATAATAGTGACATCAATTTTGGATGGACTTGATCTATTGCTCCAACCATTACGGTGTAAAGCCACCCTTCGGTTTTAAAAAAAGCCCGCATCATTTATAATCGAAAATGATTACCTTTTCAGCAGTAGTGGGTATGGTGAATTTTGTCATCGGCAAAATAGCAATCCTGACTCCGTCATAATGACGATAGCCGATCCGAAAGTACTTTGTTTTCTTATCGTATTTTTTGGAAACAATATCTTCATCGAACAGCGAAATGCCAATTTCTATTGTATCATTGTCAGCCGAAAAAATTTTCCCTTCGAGATGTATTTTATGATGTCCATCATATTCAAGCAAAATTTTCTTGTTAACTCCAGTCAAATCTTGTAAAACATTTTGACTCATTTTTTGTGCCTCGTTTATATCTGAATTTTCCGGTTTAGAAGATTTATTTAAATAACTGATAATCACAGATTTCATTTGATCAAATTCTTTTTCATCAAACAATCTTGTTAAAAAAATTATGTTCAAATTTTTATCAAGAACAACATTTCGGGTTACGCCGCCACGAGCATATTTTTCAAAAATTTTTCCGTTTTCGTCTAAAGCAATTGGATAGGTCATCCCAATTTCTTTAACTGCTTTTTCTGCCACTAATGGTTTCTCTTTGTAATTCACACCAATAATCACTATTCCTTTATCCTTTAACGGCTGCCAGATTTCTTTTTCGATATGAGGTATTTCTTTCCAGCAGACAATACACCAGGAAGCAAAAAAGTTTAATACCAAAACTGGCGCTTTAAATTGGGATATTTTTTTTATCGAACCATCCAATAACTTAACTTCAAAATCATTAACTTTGTCTCCGACTTTAACGATATAGCCGCGTTTGTCCGGAATAAGTTGCTGGCTGGAACATCCATTAACAATCAATAGGAAAACAATTACACTACAAAATAATATTTTTCGCATTACTCTCCCTAATTTTTTATTTTTTGTTCAGATTTATTCATATTAATAAATTAATTATTGAAAATCAAGTTGATTTTTTGATCGCAACGAAAAATATTCTTGACAATTTGTATTATTTGTTCTATCTTTATAGGCAAATTTTTGTTTTTTATATTAGATTTTAGATAATAATGGTTCAGTTGAAACGTTGCTAAATGCTAAATAAAAAGTAATTGAGGAGTTTTCATAATGCAAGCTGTCATATTAGTCGCCGGAAAAAGCACACGAACCTATCCCCTTACATTAACCCGCCCAAAACCATTGCTGCCAGTTGCCAATAAAACGATTATTGAACATATTCTTGAACAGTTAGAAGGATTAGTAGAGGAGGTCGTTTTAATAGTTGGTTATCGCAAAGAGATGATTGAAAAATATATTGGATCAGAATGGCACAATATTAAAATTTCTTATTGCGAACAAGAAAAGCAATTAGGCACCGGGCACGCTGTTTTGCAGGCAGAACCTTTTATAAAAAACCGATTCATTGTTTTGAATGGAGATGATATTTATGCCCGTCAGGATATTGAATCACTACTCAAATATGAATACGGCGCTTTGGTGCGCTGGGAAAAAGATCCATCACAGTATGGAGTTTACGAAGTCGATAATCAAAACCGTGTTTTGAATTTAGTTGAAAAACCAAATGAATTCATCGGCAATTTAACAAATGTCGGTGCTTATATTTTTGATAAATCAATATTTGATTTCATTAAAAAAACGCCGCCTAGTGAACGCGGGGAAATTGAAATTACAACTTCAATCCTTATGTTTTCCAAAATAAAAACATTTTACACGCACAGCTTACAAGGCTTCTGGCTTTCCAATGGCTATCCCTGGGAACTTTTAGATACACAGAAATTTTTTCTGAATCAACAAAAAGAGAGTCAAATTTCAGGAATAGTCGAAAAGAACGTCCAGCTCAATGGAAGTGTTTCGGTTGCTGAAGGAACACAAATCAAATCCGGCGCTTACATTGAAGGACCCGTAGTTATTGGCAAAAACTGCCTGATCGGTCCAAATTGTTTTATCAGGGGCTATACCGCCATTGGCGATAATTGCCGCATCGGACAGGGCGTTGAAATTAAGAATTCAATTATTATGAATGGGACAAATATCTGTCATTTAAGTTACGTCGGCGATTCGATTATTGGAGAAGATGTGAACCTTGGAGCAGGATTTATTACAGCAAATGTTCGACATGATGGGAAAAACGTTATGTCGTTAGTGAAAGGCAAATTAGTTGACACTAAAAAAATAAAGCTTGGTAGTGTTGTAGCGGATGGCGTGAAAACCGGAATTAATACATCTATTTATCCAGGAAGAAAAATATGGCCAAGCAAACAGACACAGATTGGGGAAATTATAAAATATGATTTAAATAAATAATAAAAGCATCATAAATCTGAAGATCATTTTTCAAATACCAGGGCAAATGGCGGTCGATCGCAGGGTGACCAAATTTTAAAAATGTCTTATCCATCGCCGCTAAAAATCTGGCAGCGTTATTTTTAAATACTAATACTAAAAGGCGCCTCAACTTGAGGCGCCTTTCAAATCTATCCATTAACTTTATCCAAGACTTTTCTCATCCGAGACAATCGTTTATCTCTTTCTTTAACAAATTTTTCAATCCCTTTGAATAACCATCCCGGCGAAATATGCGCTTCTTCACAAAGCTCTTCCACTGAACCGCCAGTGCGCCATTGGTTGTCCCAGTCTGAGGACATGGCATATTGCTCGGCTGTTTTATTGGCAAGCCAATCGTGCATGTTTCGTCTGGCAGTATTGGTGATTACTGTCGAATCCAGCCAGTCACCGTCTGATATGATTTGTTTCTGGTAGCTTTCCGGTTGCAACTGGAACAGTTCATAACTGACAGCAGCTACCAGTTTTAAGTTCAATCCAGCCTCATCCAATTTGGGAAGTAGTTTCACAATATTGGCTGTAGTGCTTGTACCCTGAACAAAAATACAGCCCATTTTAGGTAAGCCGGGCTTGTAATCACGGATAATGTAAGCGCCTTTGGATGCTTCAAAATGGGAGGCAATTCCCAATTTTTCCCTGTCTGGAATTTCAATTGGCGGGCGAGTAAGATGAAGGGCAATAATTGGTTTGTCAGTTGCCATGGCTGCGCCAATCATCGGCGCCACTTCGTTATGTTCCCACGGGTAAAGATTGATCACCTGACCTTGGGGGAACATCTGGGTAACTCCAGGTGCGTAAATTCCGAAATGGGTGCGCGAGTCTTCCGCTGTCTCTGGTCCCGAATGTCCGGCAATCCAGAGTACTTTTCCCACTTTAATTTCCGAATCCTGGGCTAACTGGCTGAATAGTCTCATGGGACCGTATTTCAAATAGACGAATGAGCCATAAGTGGAACAGGTTGAGTAGAACCCATTAAATTCTTCAAACTGCTTTTTGGCAAAATTAACAGTGGCAATTCCCGCCGAGATGCCGGCATTGGTAAATTCCGTGATCCCTTGCGGCAGCAAACAACCCTGAGGATTTTCGTTGCGTTCATACGGACCAAAACCCTTAAAATCGCCGTACTCTTTGGCAAAGCCGGAAATATTTGTCGAATCTGCCAGGTCAGCGGACATGGCGATGAACATTGGTCGTCCGTATCTTTTGTGGCATTCGGCATTGATCCAGGCGCCGAATTTTGCCAAACCTGCCCTGTTGGGAGCTTTGTCGCCGGGTTTGGCAAAAATATCCTGCGGGTAATTTTTATAATTGGTGAACATAGGATCTTTGAACGGGTTTTTTTCAAAATCATAAAAGAGTCTTGTTTTCTCTTCGGGAATTGAATCACCAAGATTTACCAGGTAGTCAGCGACAAAATCCAACAGTTCCGGATCCTGATCGTACAATTGAAACAGGCGATTCAAATTATTGCTGGTTTGTTCGACTCGCTCCTTTTCAGTTGTGGGGGCTACTTTTCCGAAGCCATCAAATTCAATGCCATATCTATTGGTAAATATTTTTGTCGTTTCCCAAAACCCAGGGCTATTCATTGGTTTGTGCGGCGTGCCGTGCGATTTGTTGTCAAAAATCCCGTATTCGCGCCCCTTCTTTGTTTTAAACCAGCTAATGTTAGGCTGCATGTTTTCGTTTTTTTTGTAAACCATATTCAAAATAGTATCAGTAACCGTATTCCATTCCATGCCTTTTTCTGTTCCAAAAACACGCCAACCGTGAGCGCCAAACCAATCTTCAGGAGAGCCATACACAATAGAACTTATGCGGTGGTTATCAATTCCAAAATCATTCCAATCAACGAGAAAATAGAGATTATTTAAACCCAATCCCCAGGCTGAATTTTGCGTTTCGTGAATTGCTCCGGCAGTCAATCCACCTTCGCCTTCTATTGCAAAAACGCGCACATCATCAGCGCCAGCTAATTTTAAAGCAGCTGCTTCACCAGCAGCTACGGGCGAGCCATGTCCTGAAGGACCTGTGTTGAATTTTAAGAATAAAGTTTTGCCAGCCATTTCAGCGTGTCCAGGCAATCCACCGTTATGCCTCAAAGTCAGTAAATCTTCCCAGTAAACTGCTCTTTCATCTCCCCCGGTTATTTGATATTTCTTATTCCCGGTTTGATCAAATTTTCTGCGCAACGCTTCGTTAAATACTGAGAGAACAGCATACACTAACGGAATCGTATGTCCTGCAACTAAAATGAACCTGTCTGAAAAACGTTTTTCCGGATTACGGAGATCGTAACGCATTACTCCGCTTAACATAGTCGCCAGTAATATATGTGCTTTTGAACGCGAGCCGCCTGGATGACCGCTCTGCCTTAGATTTAACATCATGTCAATACATTGGTCAACCATGTCTTTTATTTTTTCCCATTTAGGAAAATGTTTTTCAAGCGTTTTATATCGTTGTTCAATTGGTTGTGAATCAGATGCCATATTCATTCTCCATTTTTTTTGATTAGTTATTGTATTACATTTTTATAATTATTAAAAACAATTTAATTTAATGTACTTTAATTTTACAAAAAGAGATATTTACAAAATATATGAATCGCATTTGAATTAATTTTATAATAATATTAGGAAGATTTAAAATATCAAAAAAAATCTTAAAGGTCAAGTTGTTTTTAAATTTTAGAAAAAAATAATGGAGAATCGGATTTATCAAAAAATGTGAACAATTGAGGATACTAAAAATAAAACTTTGACGTCATGATTACCGATTTGAATCTTCTTAAAATCAATATAACTACCATGCGTAGCAAATTAGAAAAATATGGCATCGTCAATAACCAAAAGTGATGATATTTCGTCATTTAAAAAAATTAGCTTGACATACGATCAATATTTCATTATTTTAATTTATGACTCGGTTGATTTAATCCCGAAAACCCTCCCGAAGGTTTCTGGGATAACTAAATATGTCGTAAAAAAATATTATACTACCATATATTGATGTTTTTGTTTTGTGAAACCTTCGGGAGGGTACTTTATCAACAGAATCATTTATTAGAAAAAGTAACTCACTAAAAGTTTGGCAATAATATAATTGAGAAAAAAATGAAAGCTGTGTTAAATGATATTTCAGTACCTTAAAATTCGAAAATAAAATTTTCACTTGAAATATCTTCAGATTACCAAATTTCACCAACGGTGGCTGTTAAAAAAGCAAATTATTTTCTTTTTATGAATGTGGGGGATCTTCTTTCGGCGGGTGAACCAGAGTGGCTTTTAAAGGAAAATATTTTTTGGGAAATGCTAATTATCTATTCTTTAGCTTCAAAAGGGAAATTTGACCAGGCTGCAAAGCTGGCAGTAGATGTATAAAACGGAAGCATTAAACTTATTTTTCCTAAAAACACAAAGGAGTTAGAAAAAAAAATTGACTCACTTTATCAAAGTTACGCATTTTGATAAATCCCCATTCAAGATCGAAAGGAAAAAATATCTCGAAGCCTGGGGCGCTTCAAACTACCTAATGATAAAAATATTCCCATCAGATTAATGTTATGGAAAATCTACTAAATGATGATATTCTGTCACCTGATTGACAATATTTCGTCGACTTCTTCACCTTTCTGAATAATTTTTTAATACTCAACAAGCTTCAAATATATTAAAAATAGGTTGTTGCATTAATTTTAGATTACAATATTGTTTGGTACGAAAGTTGTTAATAATAAAAGATGTCGTAAAATTGAATTTTAAATAATTTATTTTTAATTCGTGTTAATTAGTGAAACTGATAGTCCGACTTTTGGCGGATTCGTGGTTTAAAATAAAGCATACGAAAATGAAGAAATTCGACTAATGGAAAAAATTATCCCCCGTTGTGAATAGCGTACATTTGGCGAAATATTAAGTAAGGGTGAAGCCAATATTCAGAAACATCAACAAGAACAATTGCTGTTGAACATGTCGTCCCAGAGCTTGTCATTAACACGGTGAAAGAATTAAAGTTGATTGATTTCGAGAACATCAATTACATCAAAACGATGAAAAAGTCTATAGGGTTTGATTACTGATTTGTATGTAAAATTTTTGGGTGTTATTTTGTTTTGTATTGGAAAATAATCCCATTGATAAATACAACTGAAATGCTGTTCAGGAGAACATAATGGCGAAAGAAATAGAGAGAAAATTTTTAATTAAAAATGATGAATGGCGCAACCTGGCTAAAGGCAAGGTCTATCGCCAGGGTTATCTTTCCACTATTAAAGAGCGTGTTGTACGGGTGCGAATTATTGATGATAAAGGATTTTTGACCATCAAAGGGGTTACTGCCGGCGCTACACGATTGGAATATGAATACGAAATTTCTGTAAAAGATGCTACTGAAATGTTAGATGAACTTTGCAAGCGACCATTGATTGAAAAAACTCGTTACGTAATTTATTTTGCTGGAATGAAGTGGGAAATCGATGAATTCGCAGGCGAGAATAAAGGGCTCACTGTGGCGGAAATTGAATTGACTGATGAAAGTCAGCAATTTGAAATCCCTGACTGGATTGGTGAAGAAGTTACTGGTAATCCCAAATATTTTAATTCCAATCTTATTAAAAAGCCGTTTACTAAGCGGTGCTGATTGGAGCTTAAAATTCTTTTATCCAATAGTGAAAAAATAATTGGTAAAGAAAAAAAGTTTTTACAATAAAATGAAGGGAGAATAATGACGATCTTTCTCAAAAAAACAAAAGAACTTGAGGGCAAAATTGACGAATATTTGGATTGCGTTGTCCAGGGCGGATTGCTGTTTAAACAGGGTATCAAATATTACCTGGAAGGGATGCAGGATGAATTTGAAAAACGAATGAAGGATTTGGATAGACTTGAAAGTCGAGCTGACAGAATAAGACGTGAGATTATTAATAAACTTTATTTGTACACACTGATTCCTGAAGCAAGAGGGGATGTTCTTGGAATTATCGAAAGCACTGATAACGTCTTAAATGTTACTGCCGAAACACTTAAACAGTTTTATGTTGAGATACCTGACATATTACCTGATTTGCATAAGTTGTATCTGGATTTGGCTGATGCGTCAATCGCGGCGTTGGAATCATTAGTTGCCGCTATTCGATCATATTTTAGAGATATTACCTCGGTTCGCGATCATATCAATAAAGTTTTATTTTATGAAAAAGAAGCGGATAGAATTGGAGATAAAATAAAATGGAACATTTTTCGGAAAGATATTCATTTGAGTCAAAAAATTCATATGCGGCATTTTGCTTTGCATATTGAGAATATTTCTGATAATGCCGAGGATGTAACCGATCGCCTGTCGATTGCCACTATCAAGAGATCTGAATAAGGAAGGAAAGAAAAAAGTGATCTGGTTTTTTTTAATAAGCGGTCTGTTTTTAGGTTGGTCTCTGGGCGCCAATGATGCAGCAAATATTTTTGGCACTGCAGTAGGAAGCAGAATGATAAGATTTAAGACTGCTGCCTTGATTGGCGGCATCTTTGTCATTTTGGGAGCAGTGATTAGCGGTGCTGGAGCTGCACATACATTGGGAAACTTAGGCGCGGTTAACGCTCTGGCTGGTTCTTTTACTGTAGCCCTTGCAGCAGCAATTACTGTCGCCTGGATGACAAAATTAAAATTGCCTGTTTCAACTTCACAAGCGATTGTTGGTGCAATTATCGGTTGGAACTTATTTACTCATTCATCGACTGATATGAATTCATTGACAAAAATTATTTCCACCTGGGTTTTTTGTCCGATTCTGGCGGCATTGTTCTCTTTTGTAATATTTAAATTCTTTAAATTGTTTCTCCACAAATCAAAAATGCATTTATTGGAGATAGATGCTTATAACCGCTTAGGTTTGATATTGGTTGGCGCTTTTGGCGCTTATAGTTTAGGGGCGAATAATATCGCCAATGTGATGGGAGTATTTGTCCCAGCCGCGCCTTTTAAGGATTTGCAAATACTGGGAATTGATTTTACAGGCACCCAATTGTTATTTTTGCTTGGCGGATTAGCAATTGCCGTGGGTATTTATACTTATTCCCATAAAGTAATGATGACCGTGGGAAGCGATTTATTTAAATTAACGCCAGTTATGGCGTTGGTAGTTGTAATGGCAGAATCTCTTGTTCTGTTCATTTTTGCGTCACAGGGTTTGCAAAATTGTTTAACTTCACATGGCTTACCTGCTTTTCCATTAGTGCCAGTTTCCAGTTCGCAGGCGGTGATAGGCGCTGTCCTTGGCATCAGTTTGGCAAAGGGAGGAAAAGGTGTTAATTATGGAATGCTGGCTAAAATTGCTTCCGGATGGGTTACTACGCCAATCGTTGCTGCTGCAATTTCTTTTGTCTCCCTGTTTTTTGTGCAGAATGTGTTTTTATTGCAGGTTTATAAATAATGGCGGGCAAGGAATAGTTTTCAGAATTTGAATCAAAAAAAATTCTTATGAAATACACGAAACATAAACAACTAATTATTTTTATTTTTGTTTGGTAATTTTTTTTGAATATTCGAACAAAAAAGGCTGGAAATATCTGGCATCATCGAATTAGTAATCGAAAATAGCATGTTATTACAGGCGTTTATCCTGATTGGCACAGGATTGACAACCCTGTTTTTGTCTTTGGTGCCGGTTATTTCCGCTATTTTTGCGTGAGTTTTCTTGAATGTAACTTTGTCCACTATTGAGATGCTGGCAATCGTCCTGACAATCATTGGAATTGGCTCTACTTTAATGGTACTACCTCCAATATTTATCCCTCCATTAACTCGCATAGTGTTTAAAGAGAGAATTAGCATTAGAACTATGTTTGGAACTGAGTTTGCAGGAGGAGGATTGGCAATAATATTTTTAGCTTAAGCATCCAGCAACAAGCTATAAGTGTCCTTCCCGTTTATTAAATTTCAGAAAATTGTTCTCAAGCCATAGCGCTGCAAGTTCAAGTATCCTAGTCAGTATATAAATACCGCTTTATCTTTTGTGTCGGAGTTTTCTCAAACGGTTCCTGTTGTTCTATTATATCGTGTATCCTTGAAAAATCAGAAACATTGGCGTTCACTTGTTTTTTTATGTCAATTAATAGTTGTTCAACCCGTTGATGACTTTCTGATCCGGATAGCTTTTCCATTTTAAATTCTTTATCAAGTGTTTCATAATCAAGGTGAATGCGAGCGACAATACGCTTATCTTTTTCATAAACCAGCGACTCTGATACATATTCGGATTCGTTAAGTTTGGCTTCAATTTCTTCGGGATAAATATTTTCACCGCTGGGCCCGAGTATCATATTTTTTGATCTGCCTTTTATGAATAAATAACCGTCTTGATCCAGGTAACCCCGGTCACCTGTTTTGAACCAACCATCTGGAGAAAACACTTCAACCGTTCTTTCCGGGTCATTGTAGTAACCTTTCATTATATTTGGACCTCGAGCGTAAATTTCCCCAATACTTGATTCAGCATCCGGATCAACAATTTTTATCTCCACATCCATTATTGCCGGACCTACTGATTGAAATCGTACATCTGTAACAGTGCCGGTTAATAATGGAGAAGTTTCTGTCAGCCCATAACCACAAGCATAAGGGAATTTCCCTTCAATGAGAAATCTTTCCGCTTCAGGACCAAATGGAGCGCCGCCGATAAATACGCTTCTCAAATTTCCTCCAAAAATTTTGTACAACTTTTTACCGGCAATTTGATTTAATTTTTTCCTGCCAAAAGATGTCCTATAAATTGCTCGAGTAATTTTTTTGGAATTTATTTCCCCTAATATTTTCTTTTTGTATATTTTTTCAAGAATCAAGGGAACGGAGACTATTACGGTTGGTCTTACCTTTTTTAGGGCTGGAAGCAAGATACCCGCAGTCGGCGCCTGTTTCAAATACTGGATTGAAGAACCACACGCTAAAGGAGTTAAAAAACCGCAGGTACTTTCCATTGTATGCGAAAGGGGAAGGATCGAGAGAAAGCGGTCATCTGGCTTAAAAGTGATAACCTCAGAAATTGAGATCAAATTTGTGACCAGGTTTTTATGAGTAAGCATAACGCCCTTGGAATGACCAGTTGTGCCTGAAGTATAAATTATAACCGCCAAATCTTCTTCGTTTACAATTTCTTCTGAAGGGCTGAATAGCTGTTTTGCCGCATCTCGTAATTTATTCAAATCAATTGGACTTCTGCGGATGATCTCGGATATAAAATCAGTTTTATATGAAGGAGATTTTACTTTAAATTCATCCAAATAGATAATTGTCTTTAAATCACCAATCTCAGGCTCTTCAGTTTTTTGCGCTAATTTTTTTGAGACAAACAGAACTTTTGCGCCGGAATTTCGAATTATGTGATGAATCTCAGATTCATGGAAATTGGGCAGGATAGGAACTGCGATAGCTCCCATGGTTGTAATCGCAAGGTAAGCGATTCCCCAATGGGGACTGTTTTCCCCAAGAATAGCCACACGCTCTCCTTTTGAGATTCCATTCTTTTTCAACTCTTCTGAAACCTGTTTCACCTGTTGCCCTAATTCCAAGTAAGATAACGGCTCTTCATTTACAAAAGAAAGACTGGGCGCACTACCAAACAGCAAAACGCTTCGATTAATCATACAACGTAATGTTTTTTGTTCAAATTTAATCATGTTTTTTTCCCCTTGATTTTTATTTGCCTGACGATAAATCGACAGGCTCAAATGATTTTTTTTTAAGGACGCTTCAACGTCCTTACACCTTTCAGCCTTGTGTCTTGGCGTAAGGCGATTTCAGTAAAAAATTTTTCGAGCGCTGCTAACGCATCGCTACAGAGACCAGAGTAATCAGAGTACAGATTGATTAAACGGAAGACAAAACTAAACGAAATCCAACACTGTCGTCCCAGTCATCCGGATAGTACCTGAAGCGACAGGCACAGCGCACGTCCCCCGTAATATGGTAGAACGAACCGCCCCGCGCAAAACACGTACTTTATCTTTTCCTGCATTTAACTTTTCTCGTCCATCATTTTGCTTGTAAGGATAATCTTTAAAAATACTTCGTGTCCATTCCCAGACATTCCCGCCCATGTCCAATAGTCCATAAGGACTTTGTCCTTTGGGAAAACATCCAATCGCACTTGTGCTGTTAATTCCGGTATCGCCATAATTGGCAAAGTTGGTTTCAATTTTATCGCCCCAGGGGTAGATTCTTTTATCGTCTCCCCGGGCTGCTTTTTCCCATTCGGCTTCGCTGGGTAGAATTATTTGCCACTTATTTGAAGAAAGTTGTTTATTAATAAAATCATTTTTCTGCCATATTTTAATATTGAATTCCTTGTTTGAATTTTTTACTTTTTCATGCAACCAGTGGCAAAACGCCAACGCTTCGTACCAGCTAATTCCGACTACCGGATGATTGGACAAAGAATATACTTCACCAAAATCTCTGGGTTCCTGCTGCTCTTGAAACTTTCCATTTTTCCAAAAATTTTCCTTTATTGCTTCCCGCCAAAATTTTTCTTTTTTGTATCCCCCATCTTTCACAAAAATATAATACTGAGCATTGGTAACAGGATAGCGGCTGATGTAAAATTCTTTCAGGAAAACTTCGTGTTGTTCAAGTTCATCATCGTAAGCTTCGCTGTCCTGGCTTTTATCACTTCCCATCCAAAACTTACCTTCAGGGACATGGCACCACAAAATTTCAGGAAAATTATTTTTTGTGATAACTGCAACTCCGGGGCGGGGATCACCTAATTTAGCCAGTGTGCGTCCGGCTGCGGCGCGTTCAACCGGACTGAGTGCTCCACCGCTTACCAAATCTGCAATTTTCTCTCGCACTTGTGGCAGTAAATTTTTACCGGTGTTTGAATCCTGTACACGGCTGAGCTGCATTTCCAGCAATACATCACCGGCAAACCAGGCATTGCGCCAGTTAAAATCGGTTTTTTCATTTTGCTGGTTGAGCAATTCACTTACTAACATTAACGGCTTTTCATTATCACCGACTAAATACACCAGTCTGCCCACTGCAAGTAAAACAACTTCCCGCCACAGATTTTCCTCTGTCAGAAGTTTTGTGGCTCGTTTGGCAAAATTTGCTTGTGAAGAAAGATATGCGCCAGCAAGGTATTCCTGAAATGTCCTGTGGGGAAAGGTGAATATACCGTCTGCCCGCTCAATAAGCAGTCCGGCGCGCAATTTGATTGTTTCGATAATATCCCACGCCCAGTTCCGATCGTTTTTTTTCCACGCTGCAAATTCTTTTTGCAGGCTGCGCTCATGAATATCAGCCAGTTTATCTTTTTCCGCAGTTTCTGTTCCGCCCAGGGCATGTGCTTCAAATGCTAATTTCCAGAGCACTTTTTTCAAATCAACTTCGGAACGTCCCGCGCTCAGCAGCAATTGACGAAGTTTTGGTTTTTCGTTTAAACCGCCAACTTTTATTTCTTCCCAGCGCCAGAGTAAAATTTCCACGGTTTCCTCGTACAACAGGGCTCTCGCCTCTGGTAGCCGTCCTGTATGCGTATGTACCAGAGCCATCACTGTTAATAATAAGGGATTGGGAGCTAATTGCCACATATCAGGTTTCCGGACTGCTTCTTTTAATTTGCCAGCCAATGTGTTTCCCTCGTCCTTACTTTTTACTGTTTGTAAAAATACCAGTTCGTTGTACCAGGCTTCAATAAAATTGTTTATTTGCTTTTCGTTAAATGGCGCTAATTCAAAAGTGGGAAATCCTTCCAATTGCCAGTTTTTGTTTTCGTAGGAGAGTTTGCGGCAAGTGATGATATACCGGTTTTTTAAATACCTTTCTGAAAATTTATTTACAACATCACGAATATATGTCCGTTGTTCGCGGGTTGGGATTTCGTCAAGACCATCCAGCAATACGATTGCTTTCCCATTTTCCAGCGCATCACGCAGTGGTTTTTCTACTTGTAATAAATTTGTCGCTTTTAATCTGCTCTTTACAAAATCCCACAAATGCTGGCATTCAGCCTGGGGAAGATGTTCAAGAAGTTGACGGGCAAAGTCACGCAAAATAATAGTAATTGGGATTAGATCTTTTTTTTCCTTTTGCCAACCGGGAAAATAATCTATATCAGCACCTGGAGTCTGCAAACCTGTCGCGGCTAATCCATGAGCGAGAAAATTAATAAAAGTTGATTTGCCGGAACCAGGATCACCAAGAATAACCAGTTTCCGATTTTTCGAGGCTGCTTCCATTGCGGAGATCTGTTTTGTATCTTTTTGACCTTCAAACTCCGGACGTTCTTGTTTTCCTTTACTTCCTAATTGTTTTTGAGATTTTGTGTCCAGGTGAATGTAGATTTCGGTTAGTCGCATCTGTTTTTGTTCGCCCTGGGCATCGCTGGATTCTTTACTGATCCCCCGCAGCATTAAGTGGCGGCAAGAGTGGAGAATTTGCTCTCGGTAAATTTTTAATGTTTGTATTTCGTCTTTGGCTGTTTCACCAGTGTATTTGTCGCCCTCGAAATAATTTTCAATAATAACTTCCGCAGCTTTTGCCTGCGGTCCAATTGCAGTAGGACCAATCGAAATAATCATGTTCTGCTGTTGCGCTTTTTTAATGATTTGTTTAGCTAATTGTAAAAGCTTTTCATCGGCTTCAGCATTTGCTTGTTTTAAAGCTTTTGCTAACGGTTGTTCCCATGTTTTTGGGTCATCTGTAAACTCTGATAAAATTAAATCACTTTTTTTGTTTTTCCCAAATTTGCTTTTAAGCATTTTTTTAATTTTATCATAAGCTTCTTTTCCTGCTTCCCCAAGCGCTCCTCCCGCAGCCATGGATGCGCCGCTTGCCAACGCGGTTAGAATAAGGGTAATTGGATCCATTTTATTCTCCGAAAAAATGAAAACATGAATGATACTAATTTATATTGAATTTATTAAAAAGTCAAAGATAAAAAATCACCAAGATTTTTTATAGTCAACCATAGAAAATCTCCAGGAATTTGATAATTTTGGTTTTTTACTTATCATCCGCCTGACGATAAATCGACAGGCTCAAATGATTTTTTTTTAAGGACGCTTCAACGTCCT
>Ga0075123_10000471_pt1 | contig 21452 bp, 21 predicted proteins | sample AntAceMetag02UKX_FD_69808 | JGI IMG/M metagenome (GOLD analysis project Ga0075123, IMG submission 69808) | Saline lake microbial communities from Ace Lake, Antarctica - Antarctic Ace Lake Metagenome 02UKX | ecosystem: Environmental > Aquatic > Non-marine Saline and Alkaline > Saline | place... | reverse complement strand
TTTTTTGATTGTCAAGTGGATATAGAGGTGAACTATTACGATTTGTTTAAATTATCAGCTATGAATAATTTTTTTAAGAGTTCACTGAAATAGTTTAGCGATTCAATAATAACAGCCGGTCATTGTGAAACGTTTTTAGCTTAAGCCGAAAATGCCCTTTGGGCGCAATCGTTTCAGGATTTTAACGTAACCGCAGGAGATTGCTTCACTCCATTCCAGTTAGTTCGCGATGACCTCGGACGGCGCTGAGTGAACTCTTACTAACTTATCCTATTAAATATATAAAAAACCAATTACTTTGTCAAGCTTAATTTAAACTGCCAGGCTTGCGCTCTTTTTACTTTTTTCTCTGATCAAAGAAATTGCCTCAGGAATATTATTTTCCCCAAAAATAAATGTTCCTGCAACCAGCACGTTTGCGCCAGCGCTTGTTACCAACGACGCATTCTCAGCATTAATTCCGCCGTCCACTTCAAGATAAATATTTAAATTTTTTTGTTGAATCATGTGGGCGATTTCTTTAATTTTCTCTATTGAAGAAGGGATAAATACCTGTCCGCCATAACCAGGGTTGACGCTCATTACCAATATTAAATCCACTTCAGAGATGATTGCTTCTAAACAATTGGCAGGTGTTGCTGGATTTAATGAAATTCCAGCTTGAGCGCCTAATGACTTTATCAATTGAACCGTCCGATGGAGATGTTTTATCGCTTCCACATGCACCGTGATCATATCAGCGCCAGCCCTGCGGAATTCAGGAATAATAAAGTCGGGTTCATTAACCATCAAGTGTACATCCATGAACAAGCCTGTCATTTTTTTTACCGCTTTTACCATTGCTGGTCCAAAAGTCAAATTAGGCACAAAATGACCATCCATAATATCCAGATGCAGCCATTCTATTCCTTCATTTTTTAGCAATTGCAGTTGTTGATTTAATCTGGAAATATCCGCTGCAAGAATTGAAGGAGCAATTTTTATCATTCTAATTTATCCTTTAATTGTACGGGTAACTTACTCACCAGCAAATTAATTGTATCACCTTGCATAACTTCTAAATTAGCGTCAAGAGATTGGCGGATCACGGTCTCTGGTAATAAATCATCTCTTACTTCAAAACTTATCGAGCCAAGCGTTAGCCCCGCCTTAATAATGATTTTTTTTGCATCTTTTATATTTCTATTAATAATGTCTGGTACCACAAATTTATCAGGATAAAAACCCAAACTTACAGTCAGGTCAACAAACATTCCGGGGCTAATCTCAGTACTGGTGGGAATACTTTGGTCGATAACAACACCGTTAGGTTTTCCAGAAAAATCATAATAGATTTCTCCCAATTGAAGCCCCTTATTTTTGAGCATAAATGTTGCATTTCGTTCTGATAGATTCACAAGATCAGGCATTTCAACTGCCTTCTCTCCCTTACTGACGATCACATAAACTCTTCTCCCCTTTTTTACTTTTGAGCTTGGTTTTGGATTTTGGGTCATAATAACGCCAATGGGAAAAATGTTATTAACATCAAATTTTTTCGATTCCTCAATAATTTCCAATCCCATCTGTTCAAGTTTATCGCGCGCATCTTCAAAAAATAAGTTCGTTAAATCAGGTACAGAAATTTCTTGCCCGTGCCGCGTATAAGCCGGCATAATTAATTGATCAAATATTACATAAAAAACTAAAATTAAAAGAAATAATAAAATGATAATACGTGTTATTTTTAACGACAATATTTTTTTGAACATGTTTCACCTTTTTTGTAATCTAACCGCAAAAGACCCATCAATCCCGTGCTTATGGGGAAAAGTATAAACGTAACCTTCACCAGTTGTAAATATTTCAGGGACATATTTTTTTGCTGAATCGATTTTAAATTGTTTGTTTTCGCTGAGAAACTTAGTTATTATTTCTTCATTTTCTTCAGGTTCGATGGTACAGGTGGAATATACAATCGCACCTCCAGATTTTACCAGGGAAGCTGCATTTCTCAAAATATCTAATTGTATTTTTATTAATTCGCCTATTTGTTCCTGTTTCCTTCTCCACCTCAAATCGACTCTCTTTGCAATTACTCCCAATCCTGAACAGGGTACATCAACGATTATTTTATCAACAAGTTTACAAGAAAAATTCCTTGCATCTCCTTGTATCAACCGGGAAATTGAAAATCCAGGTCTTTTTAAGCCGTCTCCGACAAATTTTAATCTTGAAAAATTCTGATCAACTGAAAAAATAATCGCTTTATTTTTGCTCAACTCTGTCAAATAAGCTGTTTTTCCGCCTGGCGCTGCGCATAAATCAATTATCGTCTCGCCAGGTTCTGGCTGCAATAGTTGACAAGCTAATCCAGCGCTTTCATCCTGAATAGAAAAATATCCCTGCTGAAAAAGTTTAAATTGAGACAGTGTTGGTAAAGTATCAGCTCGATAAAAATTTTCACTATACTTTGAACTTGCAACTTTAACATTTAATTCTGATAATTTTTCTTCAAACTTTTGCGGTTTAATCTTTGAACTATTGACTCTTAAAGTAATTTGTGGACGTTTATTATTTGCCGTACACAGAGCAATCGTCTCATTTACTCCCCAGCGTTTAATCCATCGTTCCACAATCCATCGGGGAAAAGAATATTGTATCGAAATTGCTTCAACGGGTGTTTTTGAAATGTCCGGAAACTCTAATTTATTTTGATTATTAAGAAAATTTCTCAAAATTGCATTTATTTTTCCTGACCAATATCGTCCGCCTTTGAATTTAGCAATTTTGACCGCTTCATTTATGATCGCGTAAGAAGGAATCCGATCCAGATATATGAGTTGATACAGGCTGCTCTGCAGAATTTGACGAACGAATCGGGGGCTCTTTTTTATTGACCCTTGAAAAAATTGTTCGATAATCCAATCAAGCCGTTTTCGCCAACGAATGACGCCAAAAAATATTTCCTGAATTAACGCACGATCCTGAGTGGAAATTTTCTTTTGATCAAACAGTTTTTCCAGAAGTATATCTGCATAAGCGTCTGATTTTTCCCATCGATCAAGAAGTTTTAAAACATGCTGGCGTGGTGACATAGATTCTTAAAACTATTTCGCCAAATCCGGGTCCCCCTTCCCTATAGAACACGGATGACGCGGATTTAACGGATCACTCCAAAGGCGGATGTGCCTCTGGCACATTTTCACAGATTTCTTCTTTAATTTTTCTTATTGTAAATTTATGTTCTTTTCTTTGAGCCTTGGTGCCTTTGTGGCGAATTAATTATCGAAATCTTTCCCCTAATGCAACCGAATAACCACGTAAATATTCTGCCACACTCATTCGGCGTTTGTTTGGCGGCTGAACTTCCGTAATCTCTAAAATCCCATTGCCTGCTGCAACAAATATTTTGTCTCTATTTAGTGAAACTATTTCACCAGCAAATTTATCTTTTTCTAAATCCATTGTGCTGATTTCAGCGCCACAGATTTTAAATTCATCACCTTTAAAATAGGAAAAAGCTCTTGGAAATGGTGAAAGTCCCCTGATCAGATTATAAATTGAAACAATATCTTTTTTCCAATCAATGTAACAAATTTCTTTTGTTATTTTTTGGGCTTTTGTTACTGCTCCCTCTTGTTTTATTCGAGGCGCCCTTCCCTGTTCTATCGAATCAACAGTTTCCAGCAGTGTATCTGCTCCAATAATACTCAATTTATCGTGCAGTTCTCCAGCAGTCTCTTTCTCACTAATATTTATTTTTTTTTGAAGAATCCACTCCCCGGTATCCACTTTCTCTTCAATGAAAAAAGTTGTTACTCCTGATTCTTTCTCACCGTTAATGATCGCCCAATTTATCGGTGCTGCGCCCCGGTAGTTTGGGAGTAATGATGCGTGTAGATTTATCGTGCCGTAACGCGGAATTGTAAATACAGATTTCGGCAATATCCTAAAGGCAACCACCACGAAAAGATCAGCAGACAATGCTTTTATGTGTGAAATAAACTCTTCATCAGTAAATTTTTCCGGAGTCAATATTGGAATACCAAATTCTTCAGCGCGTCGTTTGACCGGAGTGGGCTTCAATTTTTTGCCCCTGCCAGCCGGCTTATCCGGGCCTGTTACAACAGCAACAATCTTGTGGTGACTATTGTATAATTTTTCCAAACTGGGTACAGCAAAATCTGGTGTTCCCATAAATACTATTTTCATGGCTCACAATTTTTAAATTAGACTTGTCAAAAAGTTTGTTTCAATGAGTCATTTTAATTATTAGCCACGAAGCCACCAAGACACGAAGATAAATTTATTTAAAATCATCATTATTACATTTTTTTCTTAACTATTCAGCATTTCCAAATATCAATGAAAACATTAATATCTCCCACAGAATTAGTATCTTCCTTCGGCAGATTTTATTATTAATATGATTCGCTGAAGGCGAACTGCCACAGAAAAAATCTTTTTATTTCTGTGGCAGTTCGTTTCTGTGGGAGAAAAAAAGTTACACCTAAATAGTTACTTTTTTTCTTTGTGTCTTTGTGTCTTTGTGGCATTTTTTTTTGTAACTTAAACCACTTTAGCCATCTCTTCTCGTTCTTTCGCAGCAATCTGTTTCAGCTTTTTTTTGAGCATCTGTTTTTTCAGCGAACTGATTCTGTCAACAAACAACACGCCTTTTAAATGGTCAATCTCATGCTGAAGAACTCTGGCTAATAGCTCATCAATCCGTTTTTCAAACAACTCGCCTTCAATATTTTGATAGCGAAGAGTAATGATCTCCGGACGTTTCACATCTTCACGAATATCCGGGAGACTCAAACAGCCCTCTTCCAGGATTGACTCACCTTCTGATTCGAGAATTTCGGGATTGATATAGGCTGTGGGTTCGCCATTCTCCTCAATCAAACTTCTATCAACCACTAATATTGAAACAGATTGAGCCACCTGGGGCGCTGCCAAACCGATCCCTTCCGCTTCGCGCATTATCTCAATCATATCATTAGCAAGCTGCCTGATATCGTTATCTATATTTTCAATTTTTTTCGCCTTCATCCGAAGGATCGGATTGCCATATTTAATAACTCTTAATTTTGACATAATTATTCACTACTAAAAACTTTTGCAATTGAAGAGCGGGATAACTCTACTTTTGTATTTTCTGCTATTTTTACAACAATGGTTCCCTCTTTTTCCTTTACACCCACGATTTGACCGAAGATGCCACCGGTTGTAACTACTTTGTCGCCTTTTTTCAAAGCATCAATCATCGTTCGTTGTTGTTTTTGTTTCTTTGCTTGTGGTCTGAAGATCAAAAAATACATTATTGCAAAAATTGCAATAATCGGCAGCCACATGCCCATTGTACTGCCACCGCCTTTACCACCTTGCGCTGTCCCCATTGCTAAAAACATTAAATTATGAATCACTTTTTCCTCCAATAGTTTTAGTTTATATGTATGGTAAATATCCTATTCAATTTAAAGCATCAAATCACAATCTCCAAATAACAAACAAATTTCAATTTCCAATAATCAAAACTTATTTGCCAAAATTAAAAATGACAATTCAACTTTAATAAATATTTACCACTATTTAATTATTTTCTTTTTTTGAAAAATAAATCTCCAAAAATTCTTGCTTCCATTTTGAATAATTATTCGCCAGAATCGACTGCCTTGCTTTTTTTACAAGCTGCAGATAAAAATATAAATTATGAAGACTTGCTAACCGCATTCCTAAAATTTCTCCGGCTTTGAACAAATGCCTTATATATGCCCGAGAAAAATTCCTACACGTATAACAACCACATTCTGGATCAATGGGACTGAAATCATTTTTATAAGTCGCATTCTTTACAACCAATGGTCCTGACCATGTAAAAACTGTCCCCTTCCTGCCATTTCGAGTAGGCATCACACAATCGAACATATCCACACCGCGCTCGATTGATTCAACTAAGTCTTCGGGTTTGCCGACGCCCATCAAATAGCGAGGTTTATTCTCCGGTAAAATCGAATTACAAACCGCGGTCATTTCATACATCACATCCTTTGGCTCACCAACTGATAATCCACCAATTGCGTATCCCGGAAAATCCATTGCGACAAGTTCAGTTGCGCTGCGTCGCCGTACTTCTTCATAAGTGCTGCCCTGAACGATTGCAAATAAAGTTTGCTGATAGCCAAAAAAAGGTTCGCTTGATTGAAATGCATTTAGAGAACGTTTTGCCCAGTTTAAAGTTAACTCATTTGAATCAATTGCCTGTTTCAAACTGCAAGGGTACGTCGTACATTCATCCAGCACCATCATAATATCCGATCCCAGGCAACGCTGCGTGTGAATGACACTCTCCGGAGTAAAATCGTGATACGAGCCATCAAGATGTGACTGAAACCGCACACCTTCTAATTTAACCTTATTCAATTCAGCCAGACTGAAAACCTGGTAGCCGCCGCTGTCAGTCAAAATCGGACGATCCCAACTCATGAATTTATGCAGACCGCCTGCTTCACGGATCAGTTCCTGTCCCGGACGCAAATAAAGATGGTAAGTATTTCCCAGAATAATTTGAGCGCTAATTTCCTCCAATTCAGTGGGAGACAACGTTTTTACTGTCCCCTGTGTACCGACGGGCATAAAAATTGGCGTTTCAACTGTACCGTGTGAAAGGGTTAATTTTCCGGCTCTGGCTTGGGTTGAACTGTCTGTATTTTCTATTTCAAATGTCAAGTTATACTTATTTTGATGAATTTCTTTATTAAGAGATTCTTTTATATTAAATTTTCTCACGCAAAGACGCAAAGGCGCCAAGAAAAAAACTTTACGAGTTTAGCGGCTTTGCGTAAGAATATTTATTTAATTCATTAAAATATAAACTGCTGTTTTGATTTCTGTTTTTTAAGATCATCACGCCAAGACGCCTCCCAAAAAAACTTTGCGAGCTTGGCGTGAGTATGATTATTTAATTTATAAAAATCTCAACCGCTTCTGACAATTTATCAACCGGTTGAATCTTGATCCCGGCTTTCTTTTTCAGCGATTGATAATTAGCCGTTGGAATTACAATTCCTTTTAACCCTAACTTTTTCGCTTCGGTGATACGACGTTCAATTTGAGTAACTGGTCTTATTTCTCCTGTGAGACCGATTTCTCCAATAAGCGCAGCATTGGGCGTAATGGTCTGGTTCCTGAAACTGGAAGCAATTGCCATGGCGATTCCGAGATCAGCAGAGGTTTCATCAATTCTCACACCACCCACTGCATTGACAAAAACATCGGAAGTTCCTAACCTCATTCCCACCCGTTTTTCTAAAACAGCCAACAGCATTGAAAGTCGCTTGGCATCAATTCCGGTTGCACTTCTCTGGGGCAGACCATAATTTGAAGCCGTAACAAGCGCCTGAACTTCAAGCAACAGCGGTCGTGTCCCTTCCATTACGCTAACGACAACAGAGCCGGAAGCCTCGGAATTACGCTGCGCAAGAAAAATCTCGGAGGGATTGCTGACTTCTTCCAACCCTTTATCTGTCATTTCGAAAACGCCGATCTCATTTGTTGAACCGAACCTGTTTTTAGCTGCGCGTAAAATGCGAAAAAAATTATGGCTATCACCATCAAACAGAAGCAGCGTATCAACCGTGTGTTCTAATACTTTTGGACCGGCAATGTAGCCTTCTTTGGTAACGTGACCAATTAGAAATACTGGAATGTTTCGGCTTTTCGATAATTGTAAAAATTGCTGCGCACACTCTCGAACCTGGCTGATACTGCCCGGCGCACTTTGCAAAACAGACCGATAAATAGTCTGAATTGAATCAATTATTACCAGTTTTGGCTTTACCTGATCTATCTCATTAAAAACATTATCCAGGTTATTTTCTGGCAAAATGAATAACTTTTCAGAATTTAAACCAAGCCTGTTTGCCCGCATTTTTGTCTGCATTACTGACTCTTCTCCTGAAACATAAAGTACGTTAGCCCCCTTTTTTGAGAGCTGAGCCGCTTCTTGCAACATTAAAGTCGATTTGCCAATTCCGGGACTACCGCCTATCAAAACTAATGAACCCGGTACAATTCCTCCGCCCAAAACTCTATCGAACTCTTTACTGTGGCAACGTATTCTTTCTTCTTTACTAAACTGAATATTTGAAAGCGGAATTGGCGCAACATCAGGTTTATTTAAAACAGCTTGATTTGTCGAAGTTGGCAGTACTCTCTCTTCGACCATACTGTTCCACGAACCGCACTCTGAACAACGTCCGAGCCAGCGGTGCGAAACAAAACCACAAGCCTGGCAGACAAACTGTATTTTTTCTTTCTTCGACTTTACCATTATATTTACTGATTAAACCGCTAAACAGCGATTGGTTTATTAAATTTAAAAATTATCAAATATTATCCTAAAAGTCAAGATTTATTTTTAGCTAAATGTAATACCTCACTTTCAAGGGGATTAGCAGATGGAGTCCACTTTACCAAGTCGATTAACGTTAATAAAATTAGCTACTGAAGTGGACGCCATCTTCGTTTATTATTCATATAATATAACTGTACTGGCATAATAATTTGCCACAAAGGTTTTAAATTTATCGAATAATTTCCGGATCAGTGAAAATATCTGATTCATCGCGGCTGCTGGTGGAAAATTCAGAAACAACAGCCCCCTTATCTCCTGCCTGGAACCAATGAAGCGTATCAGGTTTCAAAGTGTATTGATCGCCTGGTTTGAGAACAATTTCATGCCACACTGTGTACCACTTTTCGCGTCCTGCTGGCGCTTTTGCTTGAGGGCTAATAGTCGCCTCTCCGGGAACATAGAGATAAACATCTCCCCAACAACATCTGAAAGTTTCTTCTTTCCCTGGTTCGCCATTAACAGACGGATGTCGATGTTCCGGGCAAGTTTGTCCGGGAAACAAAACAAGCTCTTTTGCGCAGACGCGATCTGTATTCACATAAGTAACAATCTCAAGTCCGGTTGTCTCCAATTCATTTAAACCTAAATCCACCACTTCTATATTTTGTTTTTCATGATCTGTCAAAACAATTTTAGCTTTTTCTAAATATTCTAAAGCCTTTTTACAAGCTTGTTCATATTTTTGATTTGAAAACTTCATAGATCCTCCAAAAAATTTATTACGCCCATTCGTTTAAAAAATTGTCATAAAATATACATAATTTTATTCAAATATCCAACTTAATTTTTAAATATCATGATCAATCATAATACCTCAGTTGTGATGGGATAATTAAAGATGGAGTCCACTTTGCTCAATACTTTATTAATTTTAATCAATTTTTTAAATGGACTCCATCTTTCCCTGATTCAATAACTGATGTTTTACGATCAATTACGATTAATGCTTGAATAATAACAATAAATTAATTTTCTTGAACTGCTGCCTCGATCTTATTGTCAAACTGACTAAAAGTATGTTTCAACCAGAAAATTGTTAATATGCCAGCCATAAAATCAGCCACAGGAAAAGATAAAAATATACCATTTAATCCGAATATTATTTTGAATAAAATTACCACAGGCAGAAAAATTATAATCTGCCTGGCAATAGAAAGAAAAAATCCTGCCAAACCATTACCCATTGCCTGGTACAAAGATGCTCCGATAATTTGGAATCCAACCAAAGGTAACATTATATTTATTATTTTAAGAGAAGCTTTCCCCTGGTCAATAACCTCGGGGTCAGTACTGAATAATTTGATACAAATTTCAGGAAAAAGTTGAATTAACAACCATCCAAAAAAACAAAATACTGATACAATTAGAGTGGCTTTCCAGAATGCTTCTTTTACCCGGACAATATTTTTGGCGCCATAGTTATATCCTGCAATCGGCATAAATCCTATCGAAGTGCCAATCATTGGCATAAAAAACATCATAATAAATCTGTTATTTATTCCCATAATCGCTAACGCAAAAGCTCCATAACCAGCCAGCAAACTATTTGTCAGTACCGCCACAAAACTGGCAGCAAAATGCCTGGTAAACGAAGGCAGCCCTGACTTTACAATTTCAAAGAGAATATTCCTTGTAGGTATGAGTGATTTTACACTAAATTTCAGATGACTCCTGGGTCCGATAAAATAATAGGAAATGATAAAAAGAGCAATCGAGCTTGAAATGAGCGTAGCTACGGCAGCTCCCTTGATTCCCATTTTTAAAGTGAAAATGAAAATTGGATCCAACGCAATGTTGATGATCGTACCAGCAAGTTGCGAACTCATGGCAATATTCGGATTCCCCTCAGCACGGGCGCATTGAGTTAATATCATGTTAAAAATAAAAATTGGCACACCAAACAAAATTATAAAGCCATATTCATAAGCCTGGGTAGTTGGTGAACTGCTGCGACCAATAAAAAAAATTAATGGCTTCAAATAAAACAGACCCAATAACAAAATAAAACCAGCAATACAAAATCCCAAAAATATCGAACTGGAAAATGCAGAATTTGCCTGATCATATTTTTTAGCGCCAAGACTCCTTGAAATAAATGATGTAGTTCCAACCCCAATCAGTAACCCAAAACCGAGAACAAACATTTGTAAAGGCATTACCAATGTTAATCCAGCAATTGCATTTGTCCCCAGCCTGCCGACAAAAATTGTATCCACCACATTGTACAGAGCCATCGATGTCATTGAAATTATTGACGGGAGTGAGAATGAGATAATTAACGGCAGCATTTTCTGCGAACCCATTCGATGTAGTCGGTGCTGATTTTTCATGTTTTGAATATCCATAAACATTTTTCTGTAATTATAAAAAAATATCCCTTTCTAATAGGGATATTCTTAATACGTAACCTGAGCAAATCAGAACAAAAAAAGAATAGAACACGGATCGAACAGATTTGACTTGCCATATGGCATTAACATAGGCGTGATCCGTTCGATCCCTGTCTGCCGCCAGGCAGGCGTTAAATTCGTGTTCTTTGCGGTGGGAAAATTATTCAGACTAATTATCTTTTCCATTTTTTTGTAAAATAGTTTTCAGCCTTTCAATCTCTCTCACTAATCCTTTTTGCTTCTTCACTAAATTAAAAACATAGCCAAAAACAACCAGCCAGATTATTGAATAGGCGGATACTAAAAAATAAATATTTTTCATAAAAAGCCTCGACTAATTAAATATTTCTTTTTAAAAAATCAATTTCCTGTTTCATTTTTTCAAGCTGCGCCCGCACGATAAGTAAGGTCAAGTATAAAAATGTAAACGCAATTATGCTCAACATTAACGTCTGAAAGATTTTCGGATGCAGACCGGAATTTTCTCCGCCCATGATCATAACATGATTTGGGTGCAGCGTTTTCCACCAGTGGATTGACATATAGACTACCGGCACATCAACAAAACCGATGATACCGAAGACAGCAGAAATACGCGCTGCTTTTTCCGGCGAATCGATCATATTTCTCAACAGCAAGTAACCGACATAAATCAACCAGAGTACCAGTGTAGTAGTTAACCGGGGATCCCAAGTCCAATACGTATTCCAGATCGGCTTTGCCCATAGTGGTCCTGTGAGTAAAACCAATGTCGTAAACAACACCCCAATTTCAGCGGAGCACGATGCCCAGATATCGTATTCAATTTTTTTCTTCCACAAAAAAAGAATACTCATCACAAAAACAACAGTAAAAGCGAGAAAGCCTATCCATGCAGAGGCAACGTGAAAGTAAAATATTTTTTGCACAACGCCCATGGTTTTTTCAATTGGAGCGTAGAAAAAAATTGCTGTAATACTCAAAAGGATTAGCACAACAGTTAAGATAAATAATATCATTTTTATTTTCATATTTTTCCTTTATTGCTCAATTCACATAATAATTATCTGTAAGTTTTTTCTTACTGATTAAATCAGTCGGGTTGTTTTCCGCCGCGGCAGATTGGAGCTTAAATCTGTAAAACTTGTCGGCTTGAGACATGGCTTCGATAGTTACTATTCTTTTTGATTTTCAACATCACTGCCAATCCTCCCAACTTCTCTTTCAAAAACTCGCTTTAATTTCTCAAAATTATTTATCCCAAAAATATATTTTTTGCCGGTTTTCGTTTCTACAAAGACGCCCTGCTTACCCTGCAAAAGAAGAAAAGCTTTCTCGCCATTTTGCAGTTTGAACCAACCGCTGTAGAAATTTTTTGCTGCTGTGCCGGAAGTCTTTTTAACTAATTTATATGGTGAATCAGTACTCAAATCAATCGTTTTGACATCAAGAATATCATTAGCAGAAATAACTCTCTGTTTGTACATAGGAATTTTTAATATCACCTCTTTATTTTCAATACTAAGGCTTCCTCCTTTTGAAGCAACTAATAAAACAACTCCGAGAATAACGCATATCACAAAAGATAGGACGTAAGCAGTGGGACTTTTCCTCCCCCACATAAGACCCAACAACAGCAGAACGCCAAGTACAATTACTCCAATGCCAATGTAAAAAATACTGGAAATTTGGGGAAATATGTATTCCATTACCAGCTCCCAATGTTAAAATCAAATTTAGTTTTGCTAGAAATAAGATGCGACGCACTTATATTTGGTCGATAATATCAAATTTTCAAATTATTTACAAATTGTTGAGATTAAGTGCGTCGCATCTTTGCCCTGCATTTTTGACTTCGATGTATAACCCAAAACCTGCACAAAAATCTCTCGTAAGAAACCTTCCTGATAATTTTCTTCCTTTAATAATTTAATATTTCCAAGCCGCTTTTTATCTCCATAGAATTTGATAAATTTATGATATGATTCTTCTACAGCAATATTATCAAGAGTTTTGAGATATTTATTGACAACCGATTTTTGGAATAGTGGCATAAATTTATGATTCCTGGCTTAAAAATTACTTCTTTTAATAGTATTAATTTTGGTTTTTGGTGGCGGGTAACGATGAGCATTACTGGCAAAAGGGCTTAGACCCGCGCTCACCTTGGCTTTTTAAAAACAACTTAACAGATATACTGAATTTAACTAAATTGAAAAATCGCCCTTTTGTGCAGTGCATGCTTTTGTTAGAGAAAAAATTATTGATATTAAATTAAAATTTCTATTTTAATTTCCAGAGATCAGTAATATCTTCGAAATATGGTTCTATGAAGTTTGCATAGATTTTCCCATCTATCAAATAAGTGGCATAGTAAACTTTATCCATATGTCCTATTTGATTATTTATTGTTGCATACTCAATAATAACATATTGTTCCTCAGGTGAACCTACTTGAGTATTAATTCCATTTTTAATTAAATATCCTACTTTCATAAAATCTATTAATATAGTATCTTCTTCCAAGTTAATTTCATAATTCTCGAATTTATCTCGGTTCTTTGAATAGGGGAATTGGGTAATAACATTTTCACCATTCTTAATAAGTAAATCTATTTTTTTCTTATTATTAATCCTTTGGTGAATTTGTAAAATGTTTAAGATAGTTAACAGATCATTCTGATCAAGCTCCAAAGCTTCTTCTAATAATTTTATTGCAACACGATATTTCTTAAATCGCTTAAAGACCTTTGCTAAATTTGTTAAATTGGGAATATCATCAGGATGGTTTTCATAAATTTCAAATAATAAGTTTTCTCTATCATAATATTTTTCCATTCTGTAATACAGCATCGCAAGCTCGGTTTTGGCGTGCACATTGTCATAGTCAAGAGAAAGAATTTGTTTAAAATAAATCTCTGCATCATCATAATGATTGTTATTCTTTGCATAAAACTTTCCTAATTCAAGTAATGAGTTTAAGTCATCTGGATTAATCTCAAGACATTCATGAAGTAAATTTTCAGCTTCCACCCATCTTCCTTGCTGCTGATATATTTTAGATAGCTCTGTTCTTGAATTTAGATCATCGGTATCTATATCTAAACACTCTTTTAATACTTGTTCGGCTTCTTTCCATTTCTTTTGCCGCTGATAGATTTTGCTTAACTCAGTACGGGGATGTAAAGGACGAATCAAGTCTTTATCTATTTCGATATATTCTAGCAGAAGTTTTTCAGCCTCTTTCCATTTTTTTTGTTGCTGGTAAATTTTGCTCAATTCTGTGCGGGGATGTAATGCATCTGGAGCTAATTCGATTTCTTCTCTAATAATATCTTCAGCTTCTTTCCATTTTTTTTGTTGCTGGTAGATTTTGCTCAATTCTGTGCGGGCCGGCAAATTCTCTTTATCTAATTCCAGTAGCTCTCTAAGAATCTCTTCGGCTTCTTTCCATTTCTTTTGGTGCTGGTAGATTTTGCTCAACTCCGTGCGGGGATGCAATGCATCTGGAGCCAACTCAATTTCTTCTTTGAGAATGTCTTCAGCCTCCTTCCATTTCTTTTGGTGCTGATAGATTTTGCTCAACTCTGTGCGGGGATGTAATGCATCTGGAGCCAACTCAATTTCTTCTTTGAGAATGTCTTCAGCCTCTTTCCATTTTTTTTGCTGCTGATAGATTTTGCTCAACTCCGTGCGAGGATGTAAACCTTCGGGATCAAGCTCAATATATTCATTCAATAACTTGATGGCTTCATCCCATTTCTTTTGCTGCTGATAGATTTTGCTCAACTCGATGCGAGGATGCAAACCTTCGGGATCAAGCTCAATATATTCATTCAACAACTTGATGGCTTCATCCCATTTCTTTTGTTGCTGATATATTTTGCTCAACTCCGTGCGGGCTTTTAATTCATTTGGATGTAATAATATATAATTTTTAAAAATTCTAACTCGCTCGTTATTATCAATATATTTTGCTAAGTAAGACCTTTGAAAATCAATATTTTTATTTATCCAAATAAAGAGATCCTTGGAAAAATTTGAATCAATTTTTTTAAGGAAAGATTTAAAAAACATATTCGGAATTTTCCCTATTTTTTCTTGTTGCTTGTTCCGTATCATTCAAATACCAATCCGCTATTGTTTCATGCCGTAAAAATAAATGATTTCCACGCATATAGATTGGTAAGTTAGGGCTTTCTCGTAACACATCATTAATATCAATGCTATCTGCATTGGGAAGGAAATCGGCGCAAAAATCTATATCCAAGCTGTAGCCAAATTGATAGAATGTTGCCAAGATAAGATACAATCTATTCAGTTTTTGATATTTTTTATCACCTGTAAATTCATCCCAATCTTCCCAATCAAACTTATATTTGAAACCAGTTGTATCTTTTAAATATTTGAGCACAGAATATGTACATTCTGATATGCTCTTTCTTTTTATCGTTTCATCTGTTTCCAAATAAATCTTGTGTGAATTATTTTTGATTTCATTTGAAAATTTATTATCCTGTTCAAAAATTGAAAAAAGCTTTTCAAAAATTTGTTCACGGAGATTTAACGCTTTATAATTTATTTGATATACTTCATTGAACAGGCGCTCAACTTCTTTAATGGATTGAATATTGATATATCGAAACTCTCGTTCGGCAAATATAAAAATCTGCTTATATTTATTAAATCCAGATATAAAATTTGAAATGTTTTGGACGAGATTTTCACTATGCACTGCTATATTATCAACTATAAAAATAATCGGTAAAGTATTTGATCTTTGTTTTAATTTTTTTTCCAGTTTAACAAGTGCATCAGTTCCCAATTTTTCTAAGAAAACAATATTATAATCCTTGTAATATTTACGGGAGATATGATGAATAAAAGTCGATTTTCCTTCCCCACCTTTGGACAAAATTTTTATTAATGCAATATTATTTGTTAAAGCTTCTTTAAGATATCTATTAAACACCCCTTCCATCTTATCATTTGGTACATGTAAATCGTTAAAGACGACTTGTTGTATTCTTTCGATTCTTGAATTTGTTTTCGTATAGTAATCAATAATGTTTTGGTCTATTGAGCTTTTTACTGATTGCCAGTACTGCTCATCAACAATCTTAAAAAGATATTTTTCATCATCGGTTACAATTTCGTTAACTTTGTCGAATAATTCTAAAACAACGGACATTAAAGTTTGAATATTAGCAGATTCGGCTAAATGATATTTGAAACTTTGAGTAATTTTTTTGTAGTTAATATTATTTTGTGAGAAATATTTTGCAATACAGCCTTCTGCTGCAACAAAATCATTATCCTGAAAATAATTAAATGCATCAACGAGAATTGCAACCTCGCCTTTCAGTCTGAATTGTGAAAGATCTGTTCCAGTTACTTCTTTTATAGCTTTCTGATAGCAATCAAAAATGGTTTTCTCGTGAACAGCAATTTGAGATAGTTTACTTTTTAATTTTTTAAAATAGTTGCTTAGGGATGCTGTTGATCCAAGAATACCATAGAGCATGATTATAGTTTCTAACATTATATTGATACTCTTTTTCAAATATTTTACAAATATATTGTATATTATACTTATTATTCTCTAACATATAATGGACGTCAAAATGCCGAAAATTTTTGTGTCTATATTTAGGGAAAAAAATGTTTATATATAGGCATTATACTATGGAGAATCACGATATCTACTGTTCCTATATTTTGACATATTTTAATCACAACTTTTTAATTCTATCTTCCTCCGTAAATCATCAATGTCTATTCACATACGGATTAAATAGTCCTAACCCAAAAACACTGCAGGGCTTGAACGCATGGAAACTTCAATTTCAAACCAAAACTTGAATTGATCAACAGACATTTGGTCAGCTTGAAAACTTTGATTATACTTCTTTACCTTGCGAAGATGATTCAATACGATAATTAAGAATAGTTGGATTCATACGCAGTAGTTCTAATAGAACCCTGGTTGAACCTGAAGGTTTTCTTTTCCCCTGCTCCCATTGCCGAACGGAAGATGAACTCACATTTAGCAATCTTGCAAACACACTTTGACTTAACCTTATTTTTTCTCTTATCGCTTGAATATCCTGTGCATTAATTTCTACTTTAGGAATAACTACTCCAAGTTTTTTTAATTCTTTTTCAGAAAATGATGTCCTTATACCACTTCGCAAAAGATTCTGAACTGTATCGCCTATTGCATCTTTAATAGTTTCTCTCATATTTCTTCCTCCAGGCTGCAGAAATTACCTAATTTCTCCTGCCTTGAATATTCTTTTGTACTTAACTGTAATAAATCTTTGGCTAATTTTTTAAAATATTTTAATTCATCATTATCTAAATTATCTCGATCTGTTTTAGAAAATCCATATATAAATATTGCTTTCTCCATTTCTCTATATACAACCAGTGTTCTATAGCCACTGCTTTTTCCTTTTCCCATTCCTGGTGTACGAACTTTATACAGCCCTCCTCCTAAATTTACAACATTGAGATTATTAGATACATCTTCAAGTGTTTTGAGCAATATATTGTCAGATATCGAGTTCTTTTTTGCCCATTTGGTAAACCATTTTGTTTTTAGTTTTAGCATAATATAATATACCACATTGTGATAGACTAATTCAAGTTGTTTTTTACTTTTTTCTTAATTTTTAATATGATACCTTGCATTTTTTATATGAAAATATACTTCAATTTCAAACCAAAACTTGAATTGATCAACAGACCTTTGGTCATCTTAAAAACTTTGGCTATATGCTGAAACAGCAACAAAAACAACTAATTATAAATAGCATCAAACTGAAAATAAGCATTTTAGGGTGGAGATTTTTTTTTGAAATATGATATAATATTAATGACAATATTTTTTAATTAAATTAAGAAGACCATAATTATGAGTAAATTCCCATCGATAATCATAATAGAACGATATGATTTTAAATATTTCCGTCAGTTTATTATTCATCTTAGTTTTCTTAATTATATTTATAACGCAATGCTGAGGCGCGGCAGGGCTGCGGACATCGCAACCGGAGTGATGCACAAAGCCAAACGCGTAAGTTAAGAATTTCGGATTTCATCGCCGCCCTGCCGTCGCCTTGAGCAATAGTTAGCGCAACGGACACAGTGTAAAGCACTTAAATTATGAGTGAAGCACACAACGAAAAATGCTTAGCGAAAAAACCACACTTTGAAATTCCCAAGAAACCAGACGACACTTTGCCCGCCACCATAAAAAATACAATGTATTGGCTGGCGGACATTTTGAAAAAAACTGTGCCTAATCCCTGAGTTACTCACAGAACCAGCAAGGCATGCGAGCTTCCTTTCGTATTATTTGGAAGTTGAAAAGTCCCAATAATTTTAATTTTTGCAACCAAACACAACAATAAGTAAAAAATTCGCATGCCTTGCGAAAGTTAAGAATTGGATCCAAGCTCTCAATAATTTAATTTAAAATATTAGCTGAATGACAATTAGTTATTTTTTCTTCCATGTCCTCAATCAATTGAGTAATGTTTTCTGTTGTTATATTATATAAATTAAGCTGATCAACTTTTGCAAATTCTCCATCAGTTGCTAAAAAAACAGCTTTTTTATGATCCATGCTAAAGACTTCACAGTTTCTGATAATCATATGCCGGACATGACCTCTTACCAAAATGTAAGGGCGGGATTGTGGTGTTATACTATTATCTTGTATATGAAGTCCATCTATCAGTAGTGAATCAACATCAGCTGGCGTGGTACCAATATTTTTTATATCTGATTTTCCTTCTACATAAATGATGTATCGGTCATCTGTCGGATCGAAGTAATTAATATTTTTAAGTATCAGACTTCGGTGATTTCCTGAAATCCGGAACAGAAAAGGTTCTGTATAGGTATAGTCTGCTTTAGTCTGCCTTACATCAATATTTTCAAATATCAAGGAACCAAAGTTTCCCTGATAACCTTTGCTAAGGTAATCCCAGGCACTCAGATAAAAACCGAAACTGCGATAATTTCCGGTAACATTTTTAACAGTAATACGATCTACAGTGTTCTCTCGGGATAGAATACGAAGTATCTGTGCCGCATCATCTACCATGACCGTATCAACCATTACATCAGTGACAGGACCAATCGTTGCAAAAGGATGAAAAAAATTTCTTTCCCCATTAATTTCTTCATCGGCGTTGATGGCAATAAAATCATCTCCTGTATTTCCCTGTATATTTCTTAATATGAGAAATCTGCCTGGTCCCTGAATATGAATACCATCCTGATTTCCTTCATGGATAAAATCAGGAAGCTCTAAAAAGATATTTTCCATGGTTACTTTTTGCCAGTTGGTAATCAAAAAAGCAAAAGTTCTCTGATTGCGAAGCGTTACATCTCTGATGAGCAAGTTCTCAATTCCAAAAAAGGAAATGGCTACGACAAGAGAGTCTGCCTGGGAATAATGAACTCCTTCCGGAAGATGGTGAACCTGATGGAGACAGTTATGATTATAAGTACCGCCTAAAATTGTAATATTATGATTGACAATTTCTTTGGCAGAAGGATTTGAGTTAATAATTAGGGAACAATTTGAGTGGTCAGCAAGATAAAAACCGCATTCTTTGTTTAAACATTCAATGGTGGTGTTGCTGTGAACAGTAAGTCCGGTTATAAGCACAGCTCCATCCATGACCAAATGAATGCCGCCATATTCTATAGCAAGGTCTAAGATTTTTTGTAATATTAAAGTGTCGTCAGTTCCACCTCCCGTTGATACATTGCTGTCTAAATTCGCATCTGTCTGACTGGCATAAATTACTTTTGTAAGCATTTTTCAACCTATCCTTATCACATTTTACGTGTCTATTATAATATAGCAATTCCAAATTAGCAGCTCGTAGGGTTGATTTAATAGATCCGTATGCTGCTTACTGATAATATTCGTAATTTAGTCCAAATAACGTTCCAATTAATTATTTAGTGCCGGATTTACTTTATCAACCCTAAGGCTTAACATGTTTCAAAATAAACTCAACAATAGGTGTTGGGTCCTCCAGGCTGTGCGGATGATGCCCCACGCCCGATTTGTGAATCACTGTTATTTGACCACCAAGCTTTTTGTAACGCTCCTCGACAATTTCTGTGTTCGCTGTAACGGGTACGACTTTGTCTGCATCACCAACAACATGCAGAATCGGAACATTAGCCTTGGCGAGAGGACCAAGATTATCGACCGGATTGCCTTCGTAGCTCCAAAACTGTTCCTTAGTAAAGCCATAGGCTTTTAGCATTATTTCCCTCTCAACTCCTGGCCAGCTTCTCAAGTCGCAGGCCGGTGCGTCACCATAAATACAGAACACTTTGTCAGGATTTTTTATCGCCCAATTATAGATAATCAATCCACCACGGCTGAGACCCTCCAATGCAGCTTTTTTAGCAAATCCGTGCGTTTCGGTCAGATATTTATAGAATTGATTCCATATCTCGACTGCCTTTGGTGAGCCAAAAAGATCAATGACATCCGTATAGACTAAATGAAATCCTTTACCGAGGAGCGCGATGTCTGCCTGGGGCGCATCCGTGAAAAATCTGGCTCGCCATATCCAGGGTTTTCCTTCTGCGACAAACTTCGGAGCAACTATAATACATTGCCTTTCATTATAGATAAAATCATATCTGTCATACGAGTGGTAGATGGACTTCTCTCCGGGATATATTTGTGCGTGCGCGAAATGACTTCCGCACAGAATCAGTGTAATTGCCAATGCAAAAACTCTATAATAATGTGAGTTTCCCAATGATAGCTCCTTATGAATTTCATACACTGCAAGCGATCAACGCCAAGAGATATGGCAAGATCGTTGACTCAGTTTTTCTTGAATCTTAAGTGATAACTCCAGATGATTGAGGTACAGCCTGATCGAAAAAATTATTTGTTTTTTCTCATTCATATTCTCAAAGACGTCAGTTGGCGGCGCCATTTTTGTATTTGGATCGAGTAAGTCACGGGCATCAGCGCAACTTCTCAGGTATCCGTTACCAGATTAGCTCGTGTATCTGATGGTTAATCTTTGGTCAGGTGGGACTTGCACGGTATGCGGCTCACCCATTGGGTAATAATATCGAATTTCATGTTGTAAAGAACAATTCCAACGATCTGGATTTAGCTTGGCACGAGCAAATTTTTGTTAGCGCACGGACTTAAACCAACGAACCAAAAAATAGCTGCCCCACCGAACTCATTTTTTATAAAATTAATGCTTTTTTCCTTTTTCTTTTTTTCTGGCTTTATTCTTTCGTTTTTTGCTTCAGTTGAAATAGGGTGGTATCGGGAATAGGTCGTGGGAAATACTTTCACTTTCCCACTTTTGTAATTCCAACGCACCAAACTTCAACTTTAAATTCTTTCGTTTTGATTTTTCGCCTACCACTTATTTTTAAATTACTGCACAATTTTTTGATAGCGCTAACATACAATGGACGGCAAAATGCCGCATATTTGTTTGTCTATATTTAGGAAAAAATGTATATATATAAACACAAAAATTAGCTTTTCCTAATATTGATGCCCTCGTAAAAAGTCGAGATTTATTTTCAGGTAAAAAGATGGACAAAAGAGCCATATTTTTACCGAATATTTGTATCAAGAATTCAAATTCACATAATGGTTATATATT
>Ga0075123_10000470_pt1 | contig 21467 bp, 16 predicted proteins | sample AntAceMetag02UKX_FD_69808 | JGI IMG/M metagenome (GOLD analysis project Ga0075123, IMG submission 69808) | Saline lake microbial communities from Ace Lake, Antarctica - Antarctic Ace Lake Metagenome 02UKX | ecosystem: Environmental > Aquatic > Non-marine Saline and Alkaline > Saline | place... | reverse complement strand
TATGGATTTGGCAAGAGCAGTTATGTCAAATACTAGTGCTATTAAATCTTTTAGAGAAATTGAAAATGTATATCTGGAATTAGATGTTCCACATTATCTTAAAACATAACCAAAGTTTTTTATAATTTAAAATTTAAAAATATGAAAAATATAAAATTTATTTTAATAATTATTTTTTTATGTTCATTTGGAAGTGTATTTTCACAATGGCAACTTTTCTTTTTACCAAATACTTCTGATAATTTTATTGCAACTGGAACGATTACAAATACCGGATGTGATACTCGGGAATATTGCGATCAAGCATGGGATATGGATGTAATGGTTTGGGATCAAAGTGGTGCCAATAATGGTATGCTTGCTTGGAATTGTCCAAATAGCGATGGTGACTTTGCATTAGATGGGGGAACAGATGTGGAAGATCCTGATGTTGTTTTAGGGCCAGGTAATGAAACTTTATATGCATTAGTAGTATATGAAATAAGTGGTAATATTTATTACGAAACATGGTATTACGATGATGATAATAGCAATTGGGTAAATCAGATTTCAAGCACAGCTATTACATCATCAGGAGATTGTGATAATCCTAATGTGGATGTTGACCAAAATGGAGATGTTGTTGCTGTGTGGGAAGATAATGGTGTAATGAAAGGCTATCTGCGGCGATGTTATAAATGGTTTAAATTCAGCAGCAACAGTTTATTCAACAGGCACTAATAAATTTCCCGATGTTTGTATCCATACAAATGATAATGGTACAAATGTTGGATTTACTTTTATAAAGGATGATGGTACTGATTATCATCTTGAAATGCAGGATGAAGACTATTCGGATGTTGATGCAGGTACTATGAATCAAAATCCTGTCAATTTAAAAAAAGCTATTCAAGCTAGTTCCCAATCATTTGGAAGACCTCGAATTGCTGCTCCTACCAATATTGGAAATGTGCAATTAGGAGACCATGAGATAGTTGTCAAATTTATACGATATAGTGGCTTCGTACCGTATTGTGAGATTTATGGATATAATGTTTATCAAGGAAATGGTAATTCGGAGTTGATCAATTTTCAGTACCCTCCGACTGCAGGGGATTTAACTGGTGAATACAATTCAGAACCAGTAGTAGCTTACCATCGTGAGCAGGAATATATTATTGTTGCATGGACATATTATGATTATTACGGAAAATATGGTTCTTATAATACTTATGATATAATAGTCAGACATCTTACATTTGATGGAAGTCTTACAGTTGGACCTTTTTCGGACCCTTGGTATACAATTCTCAATTACACGGAATTGGGGACACAAAAAACACCATCTATTGCTCAAAGATTTGGCTTTGGTGGAAATGAGATGCTTTTTGTTTATGATGATTATACTAACGGCTTGGCTTATAAGAAATGTCAATCAGAGAGCTATGTATTTAGAAAAAAGAATCCGGAATTAAATGATATTGAGGATGTAAGTCCATTTCATTATTCAATGTATCCTAATCCAAATTCATCAGGTAGTTTGACAATTGATTTAAGTACTTATGATGCACAGACAAAAGTATTAATCTTTGATTCTCAAGGTAGGAAGATTATTAATGAAAAAATAGTAAACGAATCATCTGTCATTGAACTTAATGGTTTATCATCGGGATTGTATATCATAAAATTATTTGCCAATAATCAAATTTATACTGAAAAAATATCAGTAATCGAATAAATATTTGTAATTTTGGGGTAGGTTTTATCAAAACCTACCCTTTTAAAAGACTTAGCCATGAAAAAAATCCTATTTGCTGTCTTTTTAATAATGTCTCAAACTATTTTTGCCCAACTCTCCGGCACTTATACAATTGGCTCAACAGGAAATTACACAACCGTAACTTCAGCAGTTTCCGCCCTAATTACTAATGGAGTATCAGGTCCGGTAGTTTTTAATATTGATTCAGGAACTTATTACGGACAAATTATTATAACTGATATTGCAGGGACATCAACTACTAACACTGTAACATTTCAAAGCACAACATCTGAAGCTGATGATGTAATATTAAGTTTTTCTTCTACTTGTGATACAAACAATTATGTAATTTTTGTAAAAGGTGCTGATTATATAAGATTTAGAAATATTTCAATAAAACCTACTGGTCTCAATTATGCACATTGTGTACATATAGGCTATGTTTCAGTTGATATTTTGTTTTATGGATGCAAATTTATTGGCAATCAATATCCCGATGCAAATTTTTCCTGGAGATTTTCACACACTATGAGCAGACATAGCCAAAACCAGATTCATTCTGATTCCTTAATAGTCTTTGATTCAAATGAATTTTTATATGGTAGTGATGGAGTTGCTTTATGTGGTAAAACATCATCAAATAAGTGTCTCGAAGAAGTTTATTTTATTAATAATACATTTAACGTAAACGGAGGATTTTTTGGTTTTTTAAATGCCAGGAATATAACAATTCATAATAATAAGATGAATATTATCAATCAAAATTCACAGAATTTTGGCGGGATTTTATCAAATGTATCAGGAACAAATCGTATAACTAATAATATTTTTAATGTCGGTAATGCCGGTCAATTTGGGTTGAAAATTAGCAATTGCCAATCCCCGATATATGAACCTTCGATTATTGCAAATAATTTCTTAACATTAAATCCTGTCTCAAATTATTGTTATAGTTTGAGTATAAGTGGGTGTCAGAATTATAGGATTTATTATAATAGTGTAAACGTTTTGGGAAATCTTAATTTATCAACTGCGTGTATGATAGGTGCTCCATCATTAAATATCGAAGTGAAAAATAATATTTTTTCAAATTATGCAAATGGTATGGCTATTTCAACTGATAATAATCCTTCCTCATATCTTTCCTCTGATTATAATAATTGCTATTCAAATGGAACTTATTTATTTTCAGAGCAACTTACATTCATTACAAGTTTAACTGCATGGCAGACAGCAACCGGACTTGATAGCAATTCAATTAATGTAATCCCCGGATTTAAAACAAATACCGATTTGCATATATCCAATAGCCAACTTGATTCTGCAGGCACACCCTTATACCAGATTTATAATGATATTGATGGAGATATACGTAATCCCTTATTCCCCGATATTGGAGCTGATGAATTTAATATGTATCCTATTGATGTTTCGTTGAATTCAATAAATCATATGCCCCAAGATAGTTGCTGTTTTTCTGCAAGTGAACCTTTGTATATCAAAATTCAGAATGCCGGTATTGACACCATTGATTTCAGTCAGGATACTGCTTATATTCATTGTTTTTCAACAGGGTCTAACCCATTGGTTTTTCCAGTAGTTATATTAGATAGTGGTTTGCTTTCAGTTGGTGATACAATGGATGTGTTAATAAGCAATAGTTTTAATATGTACATTTTGGGATATTATAAATTTGAAGCCTACCTTTCAATGGCTGCCGACCTAAATCATCTTAATGATACGATAATTAGTGATAGCATTCAGGTTCTTCAAATTGACACATTCCCTTATAAAGAAGATTTTGAAACTTATTCACCGGGCTTTATTAACAAAGAATGGAAATCCAATTTAGGTAATGTAAACACTTCCTGGCAAATTAACAGTGGTTCTCAATCCAATCCATGGAATAAACCTAAACCTTTATACGACCATACTTTAGGTACTTCTTTGGGGAAATATGCATATATAATTTCAGTTCCGGACAACATACTTATTCCTGTGTTTTTCAGTCCATGTTTTAATCTTGATTCTTTGCCAGTTAAATCCATTAGCTTTTGGTATCATATATTTGGTGATGGACTTGGCGAATTGCATCTTGATATCAATACCGGATGTAGCTGGACTAACAGTATTTGGGTGAAAAGCGGTACTCAGCAAGATAGTGCTAATACTGCTTGGAAAAAAGCAATTGTTGACATATCACAGTTTTCGGGTCAGGTCAGATTTAGGTTCAGAACTGATAATGCTGGTAATCCTGTTAATGCAGGTCCATTACTTTCGTATGCTGTTGATGATATTGAACTTGGTAATCAGGTTCCAAATGATGCAGGAGTACGGGATATAGTAAAACCAGATTCTATTGCATTAACAGGAACACAAGCTGTTAATCTAAATATCAGAAATTTTGGTTCTAATACTCTTAACTCTGCTCAAGTTCATTATAGTGTAAACGGCATACTTCAACCAATAACAACTTGGTCAGGTTCTGTTTTACCCATGCATATTTCAGATACTATTCTTGCAGGAAATTTCAATTTTTCACAGGGAGCAGCTACCATAAAATCATGGACAACTTTGCCGAATGGAACAGCAGATACGGTTAATACCAATGATACTTTAATAAAGGATATTTACGTTTGCAATGAAATACTTAAAGGAATATATATTATTGGTGGTTCCAATGCCGATTTTCTCACTTTCTCTGATGCAGTGTTTACCCTTGAACATTGTGGTGTTGATAGTGCAGTTATTTTTCTGGTAAATGCAGGAAACTATAACGAACAAATTGTCATCCATGAAATTCCTGGAGCATCATCATTGAATACAATCACATTTCAATCAATGAATTCTAATCCTAATTCAGTCTCACTTTCCTACAATTCAACGTCACAAAATCAAAATTATGTAATTCGACTTGATGGTGCAGATTTCATTAGATTTGAAAACATCTCCATAACTGCATCCAATATTGATTACGCACATGCTATTGAGTTTTCAGGTAACGCGACCTTTAATGTGTTTACAGGAAATATTATTAGCGGTTCACAGAAACAATCGAATTCTGAATTATTGGCGGTTGTTTATTGTAAGTCCACTCCTATAAATATTGATAGCGCTGTTTCTTTTATTAATAATACTATTAATTATGGTTCTTACGGTATTTATGCTTTTTTACAAAATTCTACAAATTTACAAAAAACCGGATGGTTGATTAAAGGCAATACATTTAACAGCCAAGTTTATATTGGCTGCCATATTAGAAGAGACAGGTTCACTATTATTGATTCAAATTACTTTAGTGCATCTAACTATTGGTCTGGTAAAAGTGCTATCCAACTTGATTATATTAGAGGAAACTACCAAATTACGAAAAACCAAATATTTTACAGCCAGGGAGGAACTGGCATTAAATTAAGCGATAACAATTCTGCATCAACAAAAAAATCTATTGTTGCAAATAATTTTATTCAGATGGATGGAATAAACTATAGTATTGGTATTTCGCTTTTTGATTCAAATGTATTGATTTGTTATAATACTATTCATTCCAAAGGAAGTCATCCAACAAGGTCCATTGGTTTCTATAACTGGAGTGCTGATTCAGTAATCTTTAAAAACAATATTATTGCTCATACAGGGCAAGGATATCTGATATATCATCAATATCCAATACAGCCCGGTTTTATTATGGATTATAATAATTATTACTATACAGGAAGTACATTTGGGAAATTAAGTAATTCTATAATTTCTACATTTTCAAGTTGGAAAACCACTTCCGGCAAGGATTCCAACTCATTGAATGTTAATCCTATGTTTTTCAGCCCATCAGATCTGCATACCGGTAATATACTTCTAAAGGGAATGGCAACGCCAATTAATTTAATAACTGATGATATTGATGGTGATATTAGGGATAGTATTGCACCAGATATAGGTGCAGATGAGTTTACTCTCCAAGCCGTTGATGCCGGCATTTACGAACTTGTAACACCTTCCTTATCAACTTCAATTGGCAATAATCCTGTTACCGTAAAAATCAAAAATTATGGACTTACTACATTAACAAGTTCAACCATCAACTGGGAATTTAATAATATTGTTCAAACACCTTTTAACTGGACAGGAAATCTTAGTTCAGGAATACTGTCTTCTTCAATTTCTCTTGGGAATATTAATATTAACTTGGGTTATAATATGCTAAAGATATGGACTTCCAATCCTAATAATACTATTGACCCGATTCCAATAAATGACACAATTAAAGTAAATATCTTTGGTTGTAATGGTCCAATGTCTGGTTCTTATACTATTGGAGGCGGTTCAGCATCCTTCCAAACAATAGGAGAAGCAGTGTCAGCTTTGCAAAAATGTGGTATTGGAGGTGCCGTAATATTCAATATTAACTCTGGCATTTATGATGAACAGATTTTTATCAATAATATAGCAGGACTTTCTGCAACAAATAATATTGTTTTTCAATCAGCCAACGGCGACAGTACATCAGTTGTAATTCAGTTTGATCCTCCAACAACCTATTTTGATTATGTTCTAAGAATGGAAAATGTGAAATTTATTAAATTCTCTAAACTCACAATAAAAGCTTATGGAACAAATTACGGTAGGGTGTTTGATATTGCCGATAGCACCGAAAATATTACAATAGAAAATTGTGTGATTGAAGGACTTCAAACAAATCAATCCAACAATTACTGGGCTTGTTGTTATAGCAGCAATGAAAATATCAAAAGCTTGTTTATCCACAACAATCTAATTAAGTATGGCACTTATGGTTTTTCTACAATCTTTGGCATGTCTAATCAAAAATCAGATTCAATAATTATTTCAAATAATTATTTTCAGGATTGCAAACAAGGCATTTATGCAAGCAATTGCAATGCTATCCGTATCACATCCAATGTCATTGATAACCAAACTGTAAATACTTCATCAGGGATTCGTCTGCAAAGTTGTGATAGCTCAATTTACATTAGCAAAAATAAAATTCTGTCAAAGAAATACGGAATAAAACTTTCTAATTGTGATGGAGTTTTAAATGCTAAAGGAGAAATTTCCAATAATATGATTTCTTTGGATAATTATTCTTATTTGGAAGAAGGAATTAGCCTGGAATTATCGGATTATCAACGACTTTATTATAATTCTGTTGGGATATTTGACAATGCGGCAAGTAAATGTGTTTCGATTTCTAGTTGTATTGGTTTTGAAATTTTCAATAATAATTTTGCACATTTTGCCGGTGGTTTGGCTTTAAATAGTTCATCTTTACCTGATACTGCCGATTACAACAATTACTTTACAACCGGCATTATGTTGGCTCAAGTTGGCAACAACGGCTATTCTAATTTATCCCAACTCCAACAAGGAACTGGAAAAGATATTCATTCAATTTCTGTTGACCCTGATTTTATCTCACAAACTAATCTTCATCTAAACAGTTCTGCCCTTGATGGAAAAGCAAGTCCAATTGCAAATATTTCTGATGATATTGACGGCGATATAAGAAATCCTGTAGCTCCCGATATTGGAGCTGATGAATTTGCTCCATTTTTATCAGATATCGGATCTATTGCAATTGTTCAACCTACTGTTAATTACTCTTCTACAGGAGTTTTAATCACCGTTGAAGCAACAATTAAAAACTTTGGTTCTGACACTGTTTTTTCTTTTAATCTTGGATATATTGCAGGAAATCTAAGCCCGCTTACAGCAATATGTACAGATACTATTTATCCGGGTGCAACTATCGATTATCAATTTACAAGCACATTTGCTGCTCCTTCAGGTCAAATAAATCTATGTGTTTTCACCAATTTAACTAATGATGGAAATTTATTAAACGATACAATTTGTAAGACTTTTACAGGGCTTCCAATAGTTACTGTTGCCTGGTCAGATAATTTTGATACAGTACCAAATTATTGGGTAAATCCGGATGGAATTATGCAATGGGAACATGGTATTCCTTCGGCAAGCAAAATTAATAATGCTTACAGCAATCCTAATGTCTGGGCAACAAATTTGGATGGACAATATTCAGGTAATAATTATGATAATCTCTACGGTCCATTTTTTGATTTCTCACAAGCTCAAGGTGCAAGCTTAACATTTCGTCATTGGATAGAAACACAATCCGGTGACGGTGGAAATGTCCAGGTGTCAACTGATGGTGGCAATTCGTGGTCTGTTCTTGGAAATACATCTAATCCCAACTGGTACACAAATAATATCGCAGGCATAGATTGTTGGAACGGAACAAGTTCAGGATGGCAATTATCCACATATAATCTGGATACTTTCGACTATCACCCCACCCCAATTCAGTTTAGATTTCATTTCTTTAGCAGTCCATCAGGAAATGATGATGGTTGGGCTATTGATGATTTTGCTATTGTTTTGCCTAAAATACCTAAAGATGCCGGTATTGTTGATATTATTACTCCTACTAACTCTACTGCGATTGGAAGCAATGTTAGTGTTCAAGTTACTATTAAAAACTTTGGAACAGATACTCTAAACTCTATTCCTGTTAATTTTAAAATTACTGGACAAACTGCAACATCAGAAGTATGGACAGGTTTATTATTGCCCGATTCTACTGTTAACTATACTTTTTCAACAACTTACATTGCACCAAATACTAATTATGACTTGTGTACATGGACAAGTTTAATAAACGATATCTATAGCAATAATGACTCTATATGTAAAAATATTAGTACTGCTCCCGCTGCAAATGATGTTGGATTTATTTCTATTATTCAGCCGGATAGTTTCACCTTAATCAATTCGAATATAGTTGTTACAGCTAAAATTCAAAACTTCGGCACAAATACAATTACAAGCATTCCTCTTGAATATGAATGTGGAATTAATCTCGCACAAGAAACATGGACAGGAAATTTGCTGCCCGATTCTACCGAAAGCTATACATTTGCAACGACTTATTTCTCTCCCACAGGAAACTATTCTTTATGTGTTAGGACAAAACTTCCCAGTGATATTAATTTAACAAATGATGAAATTTGTGAAAGTTTGAATGGAACTATTAGTATTGATGAATATGACGACAGTAAATTTATTCTCTTACAAAATATTCCAAATCCGACAAAGGGAATTACTACTATCGGCTACATTGTTCCTAAAGCTGGAAAAATTAAGTTTGAAGTAATTAACTTGCTCGGGAAAACAATCTATTCCGAAGATAAAAATGTCCTCTCCGGAAAACATCAAATTGATTTAAATGTTAAAAACTTAGCTAATGGAATTTATTATTATTCCGTTGTTTTTGATGGAAAAAAACTTGTCAAGAAAATGCTTGTTAATTAATCACTAAAAATATTTCCTTGAGTTTGTCCTGATTATTATTAACAACTATAAATTTCATTAATTCATTTTCTTTAAAATGTACTTTTGTTTGAGTCTTGGCATTAAATAAAAATCCTATTCTTTGATAATATTCAAATATCCATTAATTTTGACAAATAAATAAATTAAAATGAATTCTATTTTTAAAATTATAATTAATGCTCTATTAATTTTTACAATTATAGGCTGCTCATCAAATCAAAAAAACAATCATCAAGAGCAACAGCAAGCAAAAGAAGAAAATACTCAGGAATCCTTTCAAACAGGAATTTTAATTGAAGACATCAAATGCAAACAAAATTCAGCTTATTCTTTTTCACTTTATTTGCCAAAGGTTTATTCCATTGATAAAAAATTTCCGACAATTTATATTTTTGATTCCCATGCCCGAGGCAAAATGCCTGTCGAACTTTATAAAGATCTTGCAGAAAAATATGGTTATATTCTCATTGCATCAAACAATTCGAAGAATGGTCTTTCACCGGAAGTCTCAAAAAATATTACTTCAACATTATTAAGTGAATGCAGCATACGATTTTCAATTGATTCACGACAAGTTTACACGATGGGGTTTTCGGGTGGTGCAAGAGTTGCCGGTTCAATTGCAATAAATCAGGGAGGAATTGCAGGGGTTATTGCTTGCGGAGCAGGATTGCCGTCTAATGCCAATTTTGCCAATAAAAACTTTCATTTTATGGTAATGGTTGGAAACAAAGATTTTAATTATCTCGAAATTCTTAATGTAGAACAGCAACTAAGTTCTTTGAACATTAAAAATAATATTTGTGTATTCGATGGTAAACACGAATGGCCCAAAAAAGAAACAATGGAAGAAGTTTTTCGATGGTTGGAACTGAATTCCATGAAAAATACTTTCAAAATAATTGATTATTCTTTAGTTGATAAAGTGAAAGAATTTATTGATGTGAAAATAAAAAATGCTTCCGACAATAAACAAATAATCGAAGAATATGATTACAATAAAAAAGCAATTAATTTTCTCGATGGATTAACAGATATTACAAAATACGAATCAAGAATTCTTAATATTGAAACTTCTGAAGAATATTTAAATGCAAAACAAAATCAAAATAATAATTTCAGTTTGGAAACCGGTTTGCAACAAAAATACAGTCAGGCATTTCAAACACAGAATACTAAATGGTGGCAAAACGAAATTAATCAAATAAACAAATTCATAAAGATTAATAAAAACCCCAAACAAAGTTTAGTTTACGAGAGAGTTAAAAGCTACTTAAGCCTAATTGCTTTTATGTATTCCGACAAAACTGTTAAGATGAATAATTTTGCAAATGCAGAAAAATTTCTCCAAATCTATCAAATGGTTGACCCAACAAATTCTGAAGTTTACTACCTAAAAGCAACCATTTTTAATAAACAGGGAAACAAACAAAAGACTTTCGAAAATCTAAATTTTGCAATTGATAATGGTTTTGAAGATTTACAAAGATTGAATGAAGATATTGAATTTTCATCCATCAGACAGACAAAAGAATTCAAACAACTAATTGAAAAACTTGAATAAAAATTTTGTTTTTATAAAATATGCGGGAGTAGCTCAGCGGTAGAGCATCAGCTTCCCAAGCTGAGGGTCGCGGGTTCGAACCCCGTTTCCCGCTTTTTTTTAAATTCATTCATTTAATTATGGCAAACTCCTCGGATAAAATATTTCAATTTTTTATTCGTCCTGCAGAAAAATATGTTTTTGACCAATATGGCTCATCCAAGTCCGAAATAATCACTCCCTTTTTGGTAGTAGAATGCACAAATTTATTATTTGAAATATAAATGCCTACATGTGAATATTTGTTTTCAGAAGTTTTGAAAAAAACTAAATCTCCTTCAAGAATATTTTTTCTTTTAACTTTAATACTGTTTTTCAAAATATCAATCGAACGTCTGTTTAAATCAATTCCATAAACATCCTGATAAATCATTTTCACCAAACACGAACAATCTGTTCCTTTTTTATCGCAACCACCGTATTTATAAGGAACTCCAAGCCATCCTGAAATTGTTGTTACTAATTTTTTATTTTCAGTACCATTAAGTTTATAAGCAAATATTTCTGAATACTTTTGATAGAAATCTTTTTCTGAGATAAATTCTGTTTTTTCCTGAACCTTTTTTGGTCTTTGCAAAATCTTGCATGAAGGCATTGAAAGAATTAGAACTAATACAGAAATCAATAAAAAGAATATCTTATTATTTTTCAACATTGTTTTTTTCTTTTATACAAAAGTAATTATTAAACACAAAAAAAGGAGACATTTTCTAATGCCTCCCTTTTGTTATTAATTTCAATTTAGGAAATTTTTATTTCTTTATTTAGCTTCAATTTTGCTTCGGCTTTCTTTGGTAATTTGATTTTAAGAATTCCGTTTTCATATTCTGCATTAATTTTTTCAGTTTCAATAGTTTCCGGTAAAGTAAACGAACGACTGAAAGCACTGTAAACAAATTCTCTTCTTGTAAAATTTTTGTTTTCTTCTTTTTCTTCCTTTTCCTTTTCAATTGAAATTGTTAACAAATCTTTTTCAAGATTAATTTTAAAATCTTTTTTATTCATCCCTGGTACAGCAATATCAACTTCAAAAGCATCTTTTTCTTCAATTATGTTTGCTGCAGGAACACATCCACAACTTTTTTTGTGATTGTTGTTATATAAATTTCCATTTTCAAAATAATCATCAAATATGTTTGATAATCTTGCGGGGTTATTCCATCTTATTAAATTCATTTTTAAATCCTCCATAATTTTTTTATTTTAAATATTGTTTTTTCTGAAAAACGATTGTCAATTTTTATACCAGCACGAAAATTCGTATTTAATTAAATATTTTCATGCCGCATTGTCACTATTGCCTGATATTGAGCAGACAATATGACCGCATTGTGTTTTTAAATTTTCGTAATAACCTATTATTCTATGGAATACAAATTATGAGATTTTTATTATTTTAAGCACATAATTATTTAATAATTAAATAAGTTAGATTAATTTTGTTAACAATTTATATATTAAAGAAATAAATGAAAAGCCAACACCGAAGTATATTATCTTTATTCAAATTCAGGAAAGTAATTATTCCCGTAATTATTGGTTTTGGAGTTGCTTCATATTTGCTTTACAGAAACTTTGATAAAGAAACATTTCTGCAAATTAACTGGGTGTGGCAATCATATTTCTGGATTTTTCTATCAATAATTTTAATGGGAGTAAGAGATATTTCTTATATGTACAGAATCCGTTTGTTAACTGATAAAGAACTTAGCTGGCGAAAAAGTTTTGATGTTATAATGCTTTGGGAATTTGCTTCATCGGTAACACCTTCTGTTGTTGGGGGGTCTGTTGTTGCATTATTTATAATTAACAAAGAAGGAATTAATATGGGCAAATCCACTGCCATTGTACTGATTACATCTTTGTTAGATGAAATGTTTTATATTATTATGGTACCATTAGTTTTTATTTTTGTTGGAACCCAAAATTTATTTTTCACTAATGCCGAGTTTGCTTTGTTTAATACAAATTTCGGAATCAAAGGAATATTTATTATTGGATATTTATTTATTCTTGTTTTAACATCAATTATTATTTATGGCGTTTTTATAAATCCTAGAGGTTTTAAATGGATTTTGTTAAAAATATTTAAACTTCCTATTTTAAGAAAATGGAGAGAAAAAGCAGGAAAAACCGGTGACGAAATAATTGTTACTTCAAAAGAAATGAAAGGAAAATCTTTTGTTTTTTGGATGAAAGCATATTTTGCTACTCTATTTTCATGGACAGCGAGATTCTGGGTTGTGAATTGTATAATTTTAGCATTTATTTCTGTTAACGACCATTTTCTTATTTATGCACGCCAGTTAATAATGTGGGTGATTTTACTAATAAGCCCAACTCCAGGAAGCAGTGGTGTTGCAGAATTTATATTTTCTGATTTTCTTGGCGAATTCATTATTCCAGGACTAAGTCCAGCCTTAGCTATCATTTGGAGAATAATAAGTTATTATCCTTACCTGTTTATTGGAGCAATTATTTTACCTTATTGGATAAGGAGAGTTTATTTTAAAAGAAAATTAATAAGATTTAAGAGTTGATAATTAAGAAGTAGAACTATTATTCGCCTTCTTTAATAATGATTTCCTTATTATAAATTACTTCAGTTTTGTTTTTTGTTAGCCGGAAATAATATTTACCAACTGGAAAACCAGAATATGTCAAAGAAAATGTTTGGGTTGTTTTATAGTTTGGTCTAATATTTCTGTCTTTATAATACTCAATCATTTCTTCTCCATCTTCACTCAACATAATTAATGAATAAGTTCCACCATCTCTATTAGAAAAAACAATTGTATCTCTAAAAGTTACTTCTTCTCTTGAACTTCTTGGAGCCTTATAGTAAACTGCGTTTAAAGGTTTTCCTGTTGCTTTGCTTACAAATTCCCTTAGAATTTTATTCTCATTTTCATCTTCACTATTAATACCATAAAGGTCATTATTGTCAGTAATGCACCAGATAGCATTTTGGCTGGCAGAACTAAAAAACTTATTCTTGATTATTAATTTTACTAACTCTAATAAATGTCCTTTAGCCATTTTTCCAGCTTTAAATTCTAGATCTTCAATTGGTGAGGATTTTGACATTTGAGTGCAAAAAGCATTTATTGTTAATTTTTTTGAAGCTACCGGATTTAATGCTATTAACATTTCATCGGCAACCATCATTTGTTGTTTATTTGAGTCTTCTGGAATAAGAAACATCCCAGGCAGTAAGTCGATTTTAAGATTTTTACTTGTTTTATTATTTATATCCAGACTAATACATTTTCCATAATGGCTGTTTTCACCAGGATTGCTTTTTATTGTTACTGAGATTAAATTTTGTTTTATTGCGTCTTTTAATGATATTGCATTTGAGTATAATACTGATACCATAAAAACTAATACTAATAAAATATTTCTTGCTTCCATAATCGAAGGGTTTTAAATAATAACGTAAATAAAAGCTGTAATATTTTATGTTTCATCGTATTAATATCACTTTTTCTTATGCCCTCTTACGATACATCCAAACCGACATGATGATTGCAACAATAGCATAAATACTTAAAGCAATAAAATCTTTTAGTATATCAAAAAAATCAGAGCCTTTCAAAAGTATCATTCTTAATGCTCGCATAAAATATGTGAACGGATTTATAACATTCACTTTCTGAGCCCAATCAGGCATGCTTTCGGTGGGGGTGAATATCCCACTCATCAAAATAAAGACAAGCATAAAAAAGAAAGCAATAAACATTACTTGTTGCTGAGTTTGCGAAATTGTTGACAAAAATAAACCTAAGCCAAGAACTACTAACAAATACACACAGGTCAGACCAAAAAGCAACCACAAACTTCCAACAACAGGAACATTAAAAAATATAACTCCAATTAATAAACCAAAGAAAAACTCGAAAAGACCGATAAGCCAGAAAGGAATTAATTTTCCGATTATGAATTGATACTTTTTTATTGGTGTAACATTAATTTGTTCAATAGTACCCATTTCTTTCTCCCGAACAATGTTCAAGGCAGTTAGAAACATACCAATTATTGTAACTAAAATTACGAGAATTCCCGGAAGCATATAAATTTTATAATTTAATTCAGAATTATACCAAAAAGAACTTATTACATTTATTCCTCCCAATTTTTCTTTATTTGGAATTCCTAACCAATCAATAACAACATCTTTGTTAAAGTCAATAATTACAGAAGTTGAGTAAACATTTATCAGGCCTGCTGTTGTTCCATTTATTGCATTAATTAATAATTGGAGTTTAGATTTTTTGTTTTTTAATAAATCTTTTTCAAATCCTTTGGGAATATGCAAAATTACATCAACAGCATCTTCTTTTAATTCTTTTTCTGCATATTCTATTGAAAATGATTGCTCTTTTATATGAAAAAACGGTGAAGCTTCAAATTTGCTGCATAGTTGCTTTGAAGTTGAAGACAGATCTTTGTCAACAATATGCATTTTTATATGCTGCATTTCAAGATTTGCAGCATTAACTAAAATAATAAGCTGAATAATGGGCAAAACAAAAAGTATAGGAAGAATTGTTTTATCCCTAAAAATCTGAATAAACTCTTTTTGAATTATGTAAAATAATGTCTTCATTTTATAAATTATGCGATGATCTTTTGTTAGTTGTTAAAAAAATTAAACTCTAAAAATTAAATTTTACTCTAATCTCACCTTAAATTTTTTAAGACTTAAAGCAATGAAAATCACTGTCAATCCACCGATAAATAATATTTCTTTCCAGATATAAAAAATTCCGGCTCCCTTTAGCATAATGTTTTTAATGGCGGTGATGAAATATTTTGGGGGCATACAATGAGCTATCCATTGAAGAACTTTTGGCATATTTTCAATAGGAAATATAAATCCTGAAAGTAATATTGTTGGAAGCAGTAAGGCAAACATTGAAATAAACATTGCCGTTTGTTGACTTTTTGCCGCTGTAGAAATAAATATGCCCAGCGAAAGAGCCATAATAATAAATAGTATGCTAACAAAAAGCAATAATATAACACTGCCATGAATAGGAACACCAAACACGAACTTCCCAAGCAATATAATAGAAACTGCATTAATAAAAGAAAGTCCAAGATATGGTGTAACTTTTCCGAGTATTATTTGAATTGGTTTTAAAGGAGAAACCAGAAGTACTTCCATTGTTCCCATTTCTTTTTCACTGGTTATTGAAATTGATGTCATCATTGCTGAAACCAACATTAGAATTAAAGCAATTGTTCCGGGTACAAACATATAAACTCCTTTTAAACTTTCGTTGTACATCATTCGTGGTTCAGGAATTATTTGCAAAGGAACGCTTTGGTTTATTTTTATTGATTGTGAATAATTTCGAATTATTGCTGTTGTATAATTCACGACCATATTTGCAGAATTAGCATCAGATGCATCAGCAATTACCTGCACGTTTGCTTTTCCTGTTTTTAATAGTTTTTTGGCAAAATCCTGTTCAAAAACAATAACTTCTTTTGCTTTTCCACTTTTGAAAATTTCATCAATTTCATCAGCACTTTTTAGATTTTTTACATTTATGAAATAACCTGAGGAAAGAATTTTGTTAGTTATTTCTTCAGTAATATAATCATTAGAATGATCAAGAATTGCAATATTTGCATCTTTAATTTCATTTGTAACAACAAAACCAAAAATCAGGATTTGAGCAATGGGCATAGCAAACAAAATCAGCATTGTTCGGCTATCCCGAAATATGTGATAGAATTCTTTTTTTACAAATCCGATGAATCTCTTCATTTCAATAGATTGTTAGTCGTTAATAATAATATTGTTTCATTGCTTTTCTAAATTCTAATATCTAATAATCTAACCCCTTGCTAACTTTACAAAAACTTCATCCATGTTTTCTGCCTTATATTTTTTCTTTAGATTTTCCGGTGTGTCCAGGGCATCAATTCTACCATCAACCATAATTGTAACTCGGTCGCAATATTCGGCTTCGTCCATATAATGCGTAGTAACAAAAACAGTAATTCCATCATTAGCTGTTTCATAAATCATGTCCCAAAATTGCCGTCTTGTTATTGGGTCAACACCACCAGTTGGTTCATCCAGAAAAACAATTTTCGGTTCATGAAAAATTGCAATCGAAAAAGCCAGCTTTTGTTTCCAGCCCAAAGGCAGAGATGAAATCAGCTTATCTTTTGAATCATAAAAGTCTAATCGTTTTAAAACCTTTTCAGTTTTTTCTTTAATCTGTTTTTTTGACATTCCATAAATTCCAGCATAAAACCTTATGTTTTCAGTTATTGTCAGGTTTTCATATAGTGAAAACTTCTGGCTCATATAGCCGATGTTTTTCTTTATTTTTTCAGTTTCTTTATAAACATCAAATCCGGCAACATTTATAATTCCTGATGTTGGTTTTGAAAGACCACACAATATCCTCATTGCTGTTGTTTTTCCTGCCCCATTTGCCCCAAGAAATCCAAAAATCTCTCCTTGGTAAACACTAAAATTGAGATTATCATTAGCAATGAAATTCCCAAATTTCTTAACCAGATTTTCAACTCTTATTATTTCGTGTTCTTTATTCATTTTCTTTTGATGACATCAGCCTCATAAAACAGTCTTCTATGTTTGCTTTTGTATGGTTAATAATAATATTTTTGTGTCCCTTGTTTTCCAGATATTGCAATATTGAATTCAAATCAAAATCTTTGTTCTTATCAGTATAGTGCAAACTTTGACCAAAAGGGAAAACAGAATCTGTGTTTTCGAATTTCCTTAGGTCTTGTGTTAGTTTGTATAAATTATCTGAGCGAATTTCCAGAATTTCTTTTTCAAAACCTTCAATTATATTTTGCGGTGTATCAATTGAAAGAATTTTACCATTTTGCATCAAAGCAACTCTGTCACACAAACTTGCTTCATCCATATATGGAGTTGAAACAATAATTGTAATATCATTCTTTTTTAAGTTTTTAAGCATTTCCCAGAACTCTTTTCTCGAAACTGCATCAACTCCTGTTGTTGGTTCGTCAAGGACTAGTATTTTAGGTTTGTGAATCAATGCACAAGATAATGCAAGTTTTTGTTTCATTCCCCCGGAAAGTTTACCTGCTAATCTCTTTTTAAATGGTTCAATATGTGTGTAAATATCTTTAATTAAATCGTAGTTTTCTTCAATTGTTGTTCCGAAAACTGTTGCGAAAAACTTAAGATTTTCTTCAACAGTTAAATCCTGATAAAGAGAAAATCGTCCTGGCATATAACCAATAATATTTCGAAGCTTTTTATAATCTTTAACAACATCATGATTGTTAAGAGTTGCAGTTCCGTTATCAGGCAAAAGCAAAGTTGTCAGAATTCTTAGCAAAGTTGTTTTTCCTGCTCCGTCAGGGCCAATTAATCCAAATAACTCAGCTTTGTCAACTTTAAATGAAATGTTATTTAAAGCCTGAACTTTATCGTATGATTTTGATATGTTTTGTACGTGTATCAATATTAATAATTTATAATTGTTTGTTTTTCTTCTAACCTGCTTCGACTTTCAAGTCTCTTTTTTCCTCCGTCATTGCGAGCGAAGCGAAGCAATCTATTTTTATTTTTACTACTCTTCTTTTTAACGGATTGCTTTAGTCGTTCCTCACAGCCTATTTCATTATTCGGTGTTCGATATTCGTCATTTAAAATATCCTTATCTTTTTGTTTTTTCATTAACTCTACTCAAAAATAACCTCCCCCGGCATCCCAATCTTTAATGCTCCATCATTTTTTACACCTACTTTAACAGCATAAACCATATTCACTCTTTCTTCTTTTGTCTGTATAACTTTAGGGGTGAATTCTGCAGTTGATGAAATCCATATTATTTTACCTTCAAGTTTCCGATTTTCATCTTCTGTTTTATCAATTAAAACATCAACTTTTTGTCCTAATTTTATTTTTGCTAATTGAGAACCGCTTACATAAACCCGTAATTCCATTAAATTTAAATTAGCAATTTGATAAAGAGGCTTGCCCATATTTACAATTTCATCTTTCTCAGCCAATTTTACCAGAACGGTTCCATTAACAGGATTTTTAAGATAGCATTTAGATAGAGCCAAATCAATTTGTTCTACTTGTTTGTCAAAAGCCTTAAGCTCATTGAGAATTCCACTATTTTGAGTTCTAATTGAAGCAATATTTTTTTCAATTATACTTATTGCCCCGTTAATATCATCTAATTGTTTTTGAGTTGCAGCTTCATCCTTAAACATTTTCTCAATCCTCAATTTGTCTTTTATACGATTTTCTTTTTGCTGGTTTTGAATTTCGATTTGTGAAAGTATCGATGTAACTTTTGTTGAAATTGCAGTACGTTGTGCAAGAACTTGTTCTTTTTTTAATGACAAGTTAGTTGTGTCAACTAGTCCAACAGTTTCATCTCTTTTCAAAATCTGCCCTTCGGATATATTAAATATTAAAAGCTTTCCGGTAGCTTCAGACGAAATTGTTGTTTCTGTGGCTTCGAAATTTCCATAGGCATCGGATTTTTCATCATTATTCGAACATGAAAATAAAACGACTGCAGCCATAATTGGCAATGTGATTTTCTTTAAAGTATTCATAATATTTAATATTTTAAATTACAAATTTCCTGTTATTGTTAAATAATTAATTTTTGATTTAATAAGTTGTATTTTATGATATTCAAGATTCAATTTTGCTTGTGTTTCAGCATTCAATTCAGTAATAAAGTCTGACGATGTTATTACTCCGTTTGTTAATTGCGATGCGGCAGTTTCTTTGATTTTTGTTCGAAGTTCAATTATTTCGTTATCTTTTTTTATAAGCAATCCGTAAATAGAAATTTCCGAGAAACTCTTCTCTCCTGCGATTTTCAGGTTTTTGTTGAAAATATCCTTTTGGTTGTCAATAAGATTTGTTTGAATATCCAAAATTTGTTTTTCAGTTTTGCTATGGTTCCAATTCCATAGATTCCATGAAATTTTTGCACCAACAATATAATAGGAATCAAATTCATCAGTAAACATATTTAATGCAGGATTACCATAACCAACCTGACCAAAGCCATACATTTTTGGTTTTGTTTTAGTTGAAATCAAAGATTTGGTTTCTGTTATTTTTTGCTTTTGAAATTCAAATAATTTTAATTCAGGACGTTGATTTTCCAGTACTGATAATGCAATTTTCGGCTCCGGCAAAATAATAATCGAAGATTCTGAAAAGTTAGTTCCACAATATTCATTTAGGATTTTAAAGGCAGTTAAAATCCCATTTTCAACTTCAATTTGTGTTTGCTCAAGTTTTAATATTTCAGCTTTGAGAGCAAAAGAATTTGATTTAAGAATAATGCCATTTTCTATTCCTGATTCAACTTTTTTTAATTGAGTTTTAATCTCGGAAATCGCAACTTCAAGGAGCTTTTCATTTTCCTGAAGTAAAAAAAGTGTGAAGAAAACATCATTCAAATTTCCTTTTAAAGAATAAAGCTCAACATCCACATTTTGATTATTGATAAGCAAATCAATCTTTTCGATTTTCTTTTGATTCTTTGTAAAACCGCCATCATAAATCACCTGATTAATATCAAGGCTAACTTTATACTGGTCTTTTGCAACTTCCGGCATATCAGGTGCTGTGATAGATGGAGAAATTGGTTGATTAGGAATTTCAACTTTAATTTGAGAAAAATCCAATGGAATTGAAGTTACATCCGATTGATAAGTTGCCTGAGCATTAAGGTTTAATTGAGGTAGATAGTTCTTCTTAATATTTTTAATTGCAAGTTCATTTTTTTTAAGATACAATCCCTTTTTCTTTGCGATTGGAAAATTCTTTATTGCTAAATCATGACAATAATCAAGTGTTAATGTATCTGACTTTTGAGCAATTGTAATAGTTGAAAAAAACAGCAAAGTGATAATCAATTTATATTTAATCATTTCTTTATTTTTTTATTGAATTAATAATAAAACTTGAAACTTCCTTTTTTCTTGATACAAGAAATTTTTCATATTCAAGCTTGTCATTTTGGAATAATATTCCTTGAATTAGTGGCCTTCCTGCAAATGGAAAAACACACATACTAAGCATGTTAACAAATAGTTGTCTTGATTCAATTGGTTTAATTAAACCTGAATCAACTTCCTTTTGAACTAATAACTGAAGTAACTGAGGATTTGCACCCTTTGATATAATCATATTAACAATTCTATCAGGATTTCGATTTGTTTCCTGAAGTATAAAAATTGGTATTAATGGATTTTCAAGTAATAAATCAATATAATTTTCCACGAAATTTTCAATTTTTATAAAGAAATCAACTTTTGAAGCAAAGGTTTCAAATATTTTTGGAACAAATTTTCCCATTGCTTCTTCAAAAATTGCTTCAAATAATCTTTCTTTCGACCTGAAATAATAATGAAGCAAGGCTTTGTTTATTTTAGCTTCATCTGCAATTTCTTGCATCCTGGCTCCTTCAAAACCTTTATTCACAAACACTTTTCGTGCAGACTTTAAAATTTTAGCTTCAGTACTTTCGTCTTTTTCCTTCATTTATTAATTATTAATCAAGTAGTTTAAACATACGGTTTATCCAAATGGGCAAATATATATTAAAAATTTGTACTTGCCAAGTGTTTTTTAATTTATTTTCGGGAATTAAAATACAATTTAGGATTTATCTGTGATATTATATATTGAAATAATACTATTTAATATCTTTAAGAAATTGCTTTTACTAAGTTTAACTTAAAATTTCA
>Ga0075123_10000467_pt1 | contig 21519 bp, 15 predicted proteins | sample AntAceMetag02UKX_FD_69808 | JGI IMG/M metagenome (GOLD analysis project Ga0075123, IMG submission 69808) | Saline lake microbial communities from Ace Lake, Antarctica - Antarctic Ace Lake Metagenome 02UKX | ecosystem: Environmental > Aquatic > Non-marine Saline and Alkaline > Saline | place... | reverse complement strand
ATTTCAATTAACTTGAAAGATAATTCCAAATAGGTTTTAATATTAATTCTTTTTTCATAAGTTAATTGCTGATATCTCATTTCAATGCTCCTGTTAGTAGTAGCTAAAAATAATTTGTTTATAACTTCATTACTACTATGCAGTAATGAAGTTATTTAAACTCATTTCCCTTACTAACAGTTGCACTTATTACTTGAACTTACGTAAGTTTTTAGCTGTACAAAAGGAGTTTACAAATGTCAAATAATAGTAAAATTGGAATCGGTATTGTCGGCTGTGGGACTATTTCGGATATTCAAGCCCAGGCGATTTTAGAATCTAATAAGACCGACCTCATTTCTGTTTATGATAGGAATTTGAATAATGCAAAACGGGTGGGCGAAAAATATGGCGTATCTTATTTTACTGATTGGGATCTGTTTGTCAATAATGAGGCATTAGATGTTGTTTCAATATGCACGCCCAACGGTAACCATCTCGATAACGGGAAATTGGCAGCAGAAGCTGGCAAGCATGTGGTCGTTGAAAAACCAATTGAAGTTACGGTTGAACGCGGCAAACAATTAATTGAAGTGTGCCAGAAAAATAGTTTAAAATTAGCGGTAATTTTTCAAAATCGATATCTGGATTCTATTCGGCAGATGAAGCAAGAGATTGACGATGGCAAGCTGGGAAAAATTTTTCATGGCAGCGCGTATATCAAATGGTTTCGCACGCAAGAGTATTATGACAGCGGCGAATGGAGAGGAACATTGGCGCTGGACGGCGGCGGTGCCTTGATCAACCAGGCAATTCACACAATTGATCTGCTGCAATGGATAATGGGAGATGTGGAGACTGTTTTCGGTCAAACAGGAACTTTTACTCATAAACATCTTGAAGGCGAAGACAACGCCGCAGCAGTGCTTAAATTTAGAAGCGGCGCATTTGGGATCATTGAAGGTTCGACTTCTGTGCTGCCGGCAATGGATCGAAGACTTGAAATTCATGGTGAAAAAGGAACAGCGATTTTAACTGGTGATAATGTAAGTATTTTAATCGACGAGTCTCAACATAAACAGGATGCAATTGAAGCCAAAGGCAGCGGTGCTGCTTCTCCTTTAGCTGGATTTTCCATTGTACCTCATAAGAAGCAATTCGAAGCGATCGTCGACGCGATTCAAAACAATGAACAGCCGCCTGTTTCAGGTTCAGATAGCCTGAAATCACTTGCAATTGTTCAAGCGGTTTATAAATCTTCGAAAACCGGATTGCCTGTGAAAATGGCTGACCTTCTTTAACCTGAAATATTATTTTGCCACGAAGATTATTATGCCGATCTGCCTTATTGTTTCTTCGTGTCTTGGTGACTTTGTGGCAAGAATTAAAAAATTACAAAAAAAATAAATAAGCCATTAATTCATTAATTCAAGGAAAAGGGATATGAAAAAATTATTGTGTAATAATTTAATTCTCCTGTTGCTGGCAATTTCCTTTCTCTTGATTAACTGCGGCAAAGTAAGCAGTGTTCGCGTTCTTAAGTTGGCTCATGTACTTCCAACTGACCATCCGGTGCACAAAGGGTTGCTATTTACGGCTAAAAAGGTCGCTGAAAATTCGGGCGGTAAAATGCGGGTGGATATTTATCCGAGCGGTCAGCTCGGCGCTGAGCGTGATTTGATTGAACTGCTTCAGATTGGCAGTCTGGCAATGACAAAAGTGTCTTCTGCTCCCTTGGAAGGATTTGTTCCGGAGATGAAGATATTTGGCATTCCATATATTTTCAGAGATGATGAACATCGCTGGAAAGTGATGCAGGGAGAAATTGGGAAAAGACTTTTATTAGCTTCACAAAAATATTATTTGCGCGGGTTATGCTACTATGATGCCGGCTATCGCAGTTTTTATATGAAAGATGCTCCTATTGAATCGCCTTCAGATTTGGTAGGGGAAAAAATACGAGTTATGAAAAGTGTTACTTCTGTTGAGATGGTCAAGGCGTTGGGCGGTTCTCCAACGCCTATTCCTTGGGGAGAACTTTATACGGCTCTTCAGCAAGGAGTTGTAGATGGCGCAGAAAATAATGCACCAAGCTTTCATACTTCCCGGCATTATGAGGTTTGTAAATATTACAGTCTGGATGAGCATACATCGTATCCTGATATTTTACTGATTAGTACCGCGGTTTGGCAAAGTTTAACTCCCCAGGAACAACAATGGCTGCAACAAGCTGCAGATGAGTCAGTTGAACATCAAAAAATATTGTGGAAACAGGCAGTAGATGAAGCGTTAAGAGTAGTTCAGGAAGCAGGAGTTGAAATCAATTATCCGGATAAAGCACTGTTTCGGGAAAAGGTAAAAACAATGTATGAACTATATAAAGGTACACCTATTTACGATTTAATTCAAGAAATTCAGGCTATTAAATAATAAATTGAGGAAGAAAAAATGGAGAAACTGACAAAAGGAGTAACAAACATATTAAGTTTTATTCTCATTGTTTTGATGGCAGTAATGGTACTGGATGTAACATGGCAAGTTATGACACGATTTATTATGAAAAACCCCAGTTCTTTTACTGAAGAATTAGCAGGATATTTACTGATCTGGATCAGTTTGCTGGGAGCAAGTTATGCCCTGCACACAAGGGCGCATTTGGGAATCGATGTGTTAACTTTTAAACTCACTGGAGTTAAAAAACAAGTTGTTGAAATTTCAATTTCTATGATTGTTTTGTTGTTTGCATTTTTTGTCATGGTGATAGGTGGTTTGCGGTTAGTGAATTTGACTTTGACTTTAAATCAAATTTCTCCTGCTATGGGGCTAAAAATGGGATATGTTTATTTAGTGATTCCTGTTACTGGAATTTTGTTTATTTACTATTCAATCGATTTTATTGTACAAGCCATTAAAAAGAAACCAGCGGTCGTTGAAAAACAGCATTTTATTACCGTGGAATAAAAAATAGATATCTTGAACCGCTAATCCGCCAAAAAGTCGGCAGACATTCAGTTTTACGAATTTTCACTAATAACATTAATGATTCAGAAAACCACAAAAATATTAATTTGGACGTTATTTTCCAATTATTCTTTTTTATACCTCATCCCCTAACCTACGCTAAAGCGCATTTTTAACCTTCTCCTACAAGGAGAAGGGGAACTTCTTGTCTCCCTCTCCTTTTAGGAGAGTGCCGGGGTGAGGTCAAATTAGGCGCTTTTCGTTCAGACACTATTTAATAATAACCACTACCATGTATTGATGTTTTTGTTCTATAAAACCTTCAGGAGGGTAATTTTTAAACAAGATCATTAAAGAGATTTGTGATATTTCATTCCGTGAAATTAGTGGTAAAATCTTTACCATAATTGAAAGATCAAAAGAAATTATAAAGGAGTTTAATAAATGGAAATTTCAGTTCTGATTTTAATAGTGAGTTTTGTGATTCTTCTTGCATTGAGCGTTCCAATTGCTATCAGTATTGGTATTGCCACTATCCTGACCATGTTGTTTACAGTTGCGCCTGGTCCTGCGGTTACGACGGTTGCTCAGCAGATGGCGACCGGCATCAACAGCTTTGCACTGCTGGCAATCCCGTTTTTTATTTTATCGGGTCAATTGATGGGTAAAGGCGGCATTGCCCGCAGGTTAATTGATTTTGCCAAAGTAGTGGTCGGTTGGTTCCCTGGTGGTCTGGCTTATGTAAATACATTAGCCTGTATGTTTTTTGGCGCTATTTCCGGGTCTGCTGTGGCAGCCACTTCAGCCATTGGTGGATTTATGATCCCGATTATGAATAAAGAAGGTTATGATAAAAATTTTAGCACGGCAGTTACCGTTACCGGGTCAACGACAGGTCTTCTCATCCCGCCCAGTAATGTGTTGATTGTTTATTCACTCGCCAGCGGTGGTGTTTCCATTGCTGCGCTTTTTATTGCTGGATATCTGCCGGGTTTTATTATCGGTCTGAGCCTGATAGCTGTCTCTGCAATAATTTCGATTGTTAGGAAATATCCGGTTGGTGAAAAAACTAATTTTGTCGAGAGTATTAAAAAATTGCTGGATGCAATTCCCAGTCTGTTTCTAATTGTAATTGTGATTGGTGGAATTATCGCCGGTATTTTTACGGCTACTGAAGCCAGCGCCGTGGCAGTTCTCTATTCGTTGTTGTTGTCAGTATTATTCTATCGTGAAGTCAAGATCAAAGAGCTCCCTGAAATTTTACTTAAAACAGTTGAGACAACGGCGATTGTCATGCTGCTCATTGGTACTTCCCGGGCAATGTCCTGGATTATGTCTTACGAAAATTTACCCCAAAATATTACAGCTACTTTGATTGCTTTAACAGACAGCAAAATAGTGATCCTGTTAATTATTAACCTGCTTCTTTTAATTGTCGGAACTTTCATGGACATGACACCAGCCGTATTGATTTTTACGCCAATATTTTTACCAGTGGTGATGGAACTGGGAATGACGCCCTTGCACTTTGGAATTATGATGGTGCTGAATCTTTGTATTGGACTATGTACGCCTCCAGTCGGCAGTGTTTTATTCGTGGGGTGCGGTATTGGTAAAACGACAATTACACAAATGGTCAAACCATTGCTGCCTTTCTATGTGGCAATGGTGATAGCGTTGTTTTTGATTACTTATATTCCCTGGCTGAGCCTGTTTTTGCCGAGAGTTTTTGGGTTTTAAATATTTATGCAGAATTAGCTAGAAATTTTTTATAAAGCGAAAATCAATTAGAATAAAGTTTATTTTTATTCAAGTTGTAAGTAAAAAATCACATAAAAATATTTCCCGGAAGGAAGAATATGAACAAACCTATCATTGGAATCACCATGGGTGACCCGGCAGGTATTGGACCTGAGGTTGCCGCAAAAGCGTTGGCAAGCGCTGACATTTACAAAATCAGCCGTCCTTTGATTTTTGGCGATGCGAAAATCATTGCTGACGCAGCAAAAATCGCCAATATTGATTTTTCAATTAATCCTGTTGAAAAAATTTCAGCAGCGAAATTTACGGTTGGAACAATCGATGTTTTTGATTTGAAAAATGTAGATTTAGAGAAAATTGAATTTGGACAAATATCTGCTATGGCAGGTAACGCTTCATTTGAAGCTATCCTCAAAGTAATTGAACTTGCACTTGAAAAAAAGCTTGATGCAACGGTTACAGGACCGATAAATAAAGAATCAATAAATCTGGCAGGGCACCATTTTCCAGGTCACACTGAAATTTATGCTCGCTATACCAATACACAGGATTTTGCAATGCTGCTGATTTATGAAAATTTACGCGTTATTCATGTATCCACTCACGTTCCGTTAAAACGCGCCTGCGAATTGGTGAAAAAAGATAGAATTGTAAAGGTAATCCAGTTACTGAATAATGCTTGCATTAAATTTGGAATAGAGTCGCCTCGGATAGGAGTTGCTGGGCTTAATCCTCATGCCAGCGATGGAGGTTTGTTTGGGTCAGAAGAAAGAGATGAAATTTTACCTGCAATAAAACAGGCAAAGGCTTCCGGATTCAATGTTGAGGGACCGGTTCCCCCTGATATTTTATTCCCTATGGCGCACGGAGGATATTTTGACGGTTGTGTTGCGATGTATCATGACCAAGGACATATTCCGTTCAAATTAATGGGATTTGACTGGGATAAGGAAAAACAGAGTATGGGGAGTGTCAGGGGAGTTAATATAACAGTAGGGCTTCCGATTATCAGGACTTCGGTGGATCACGGAACAGCTTTTGAAATTGCAGGCAAGGGAATTGCCAATGAAGAAAGTTTGATTTATGCGATAGAGTACGCTGTGAAGATGGTGAGGTCAAAAAATTAGAGGCAGTGAAATTTTGATGAATATCATCAGCGAGGTTAAACCGACATTTGTGTGAGGCAAGATACCATCTTGCTCTACAAACTTTTGCAAAAAAAATGAATTGAGTACTGCAAATCAAATATAAATTTGATTAATAATTAATAATATAAAATTTGCAGGAAAAGGAGAATAGCAATGAACAAAGATAACAACAAACTAAGTCGAAGAAAATTTTTACAAACTGGTGCATTCGCCACCGTAGCAGTGGGAATGGGTCCCGGAAATTATCTTCAAGAAAAAAAGAAAAAAGCTGAAACAAAAACAATACTTAATTTCAATGAAAAGATGCGCTATCGCCTGTTGGGAGATACAGACATTTATTTATCGGTTCTTAGTCTTGGCGGGATAGGAATTGTGGAGTCTATCGCCCACCATGCGATTGATCACGGTGTTAACTTCGTCCACATGTCCACCAGTTACAACAATGGCAATTCAATTAAAATTCTGGGCAAGATTCTTAAAGAAAAACGAGATAAAGTTTACGTTGCATTAAAAGCAAATTTTTACAAAGGGTCGCCAGATGATATTGATCCTGTGTTAAAGAAACTAAATACCGACTATATTGATTTTCTCATGTTTGACCGGCATAAGCCATCTCATATTAATAATTCAAAAGATACGGAAATTTTTAAAAAATGGAAACAACAAGGCAAAGTCCGCTACATGGGTTTAACAACTCATAAAAATGTAAAAGAGTGCGTCGCCAAAGGAATCGAAGGTGGAATGTATTCTTTAATTATGCCTGTTTTAAATCAGCCCAGCCTTGAAGCGCTGGCTGAAGATATGAGAAATGCCCACGAGAAAAAAATTGGGATAATGGCAATGAAGACAATGAAAGGTATAAATAAACCAGAGTTGATGACGTCGTACCTGAAAAAGATTTTAAAAAATCCAGCCGTTATAACAGTCAACAAAGCATTTCTTACTTATGATATGTTTGATTCATTCATCAAAGCAATGCAGGAAACGCTGACATCGCAGGAAGATTTTGAGTTGTATCGTTATGCGCAAAAAAACCGTTCAAACAATTGTATGATGTGTGGCGAGTGTGAACGGATCTGTCCTGACGGTATAGAAATTTCAACATTACTTCGTTGCAAAATGTATTATTTTGATCAATTGGGAGATTTGCAGACAGCAAAAGATGTGTTTCAAAATATTCCCGCTGTCAGCCGGAATATTAATAATTGTAGAAGTTGCCAAAAATGCGAAGAAGTATGCCCGAACAACGTTCCAATTGTAACTAAATTGGAGGAAGCCAACAATAATTTTAATTCAGTGCTCCTGTGATGGGCTAAAGTGAACATACGGATTTATACGGATTAATATAATCTTAAAAAAAATCCGTAATGATCTGTCAAATCCCTGTCTGCCGCCAGGCAGGCGTTCGATCCGTGTTCTATTCTGTTTTTTGTTCTGGCTTGTCCAGGTTGGGTAAAAAGAATAACTTTAGTCGCTTCAAATTTTAGTCACTTTAAACTTAAAACACAAACCAGGGAGGAATTTCAATGTACAAAAAAATTTTTTTATTTTTACTTTGTTTGTTTATTTTGTCATTAGTGTTTTGTGTGCAACCAAAGGAAAGGAAAATGAATTTTACAGGCGCTAAAGGTGAAGTGAAAATTATAACGATTGATCCGGGTCATTTTCATGCTGCTCTAATTCAGAATGTAATGTACGATAAGGTTTTTCCGCAAGTGCACGTTTATGCCCCGGAAGGTTCTGATGTGAAAGATCATCTGAACAGAATTAATGGTTTTAACGCTCGCAAAAAAAATCCCACTCGCTGGGAAACAATCGTTTACACTGGCAATGATTTTTTGGAAAAGATGATCAAACAAAAGAATGGCAACGTTGTCATTACTTCTGGAAATAACAAAAAGAAGACTAAATATATCAAGGCTGCGGTTGATGCTGGTCTTAACGTACTGGCAGATAAACCTATGTGCATTAACAAAAAAGGTTTTGAGTCGTTGAAACAAGCGTTTGCTTCAGCAGAAAAAAACAGCGTGCTTCTTTATGACATCATGACAGAGCGCTACGAAATAACGACGATACTTCAAAAGGAACTGTCTAATGATGCGGATGTATTCGGCAGCCTTCAAAAAGGCACGCCAGATAATCCTGCTGTTACCAAAGAGAGTGTTCACCATTTTTTTAAATATGTTGCGGGTAATCCCATCAAACGACCGCCGTGGTATTTTGATGTCAGTCAACAGGGAGAAGGTATCGTGGATGTTACTACACACCTCGTAGATCTTATACAATGGGAATGTTTTCCGGGACAAGTTCTGGATTATACCACTGACGTGGAGATAATCAGCGCAAAACATTGGGCTACGAAAATCACTCGTGAAATGTTTGAAAAAGTGACCAGGCTGCCTGAATTCCCGGATTATTTGAAAAACAAGTTAGACGAAAACGGGGTGCTTCCTGTCTATTCCAATGGTGAAATGAATTACAAATTAAAAGGCGTTCATGCAAAAGTTTCAGTCATCTGGAATTTTCAGGCGCCTGAAGGTACTGGCGACAATCATTTTTCAGTTATGCGCGGAACAAAGGCTGATGTTGTTATAAAACAGGGAAAAGAACAAAATTATCGACCAGAGCTTTACGTTGAAGTTCCCGATTCAAAAAATAAGAAATCAGTGGAAGATGCTATAAAAAAAGCGATTGCCAGTCTTCAGGAAAAATATTCTGGAGTTGAGTTAAAAAAAGAGGCTGACAGGTGGCATGTTTTAATCCCTGACAAATATCGAATCGGGCATGAAGCGCATTTTGGTCAGGTAACTCAAAAATATTTAAAGTTTTTAGTCGATGGAAAACTTCCGGATTGGGAAGTTCCAAACATGATCACTAAATATTACACAACGACTTCAGCATTAGAATTGGCAATGAAGTCCCGCCTTGCTGTAAGCGACAAGACTAAAAACACTAAAAGTGTCCTGGAATAGCATTAAACAAAATAAGGAGCAAAAAAATGAAAAAAACAATTTTACTTTTAATGGTCCTTCCCTTGATTTTAATGATTTCATATTGTGGATCAGGGTCTAAAGTTACTTTTGTAGAAAAAGAAAATCAAATTGATGTGATGATGAAAGGTCAACTATTTACGTCATATCTTTATAAACCTGAACTGACAAAACCGATCCTTTATCCTGTGTTATCTTCCTCAGGCATTAAAGTGAATAGAGGGTTTCCTTTTGAAAAAGTTGAGGGCGAAAACGAAGATCATCCCCATCACACAGGAATATTTTTCACTTACGATGAAGTTAACCAGGATGGCTTCTGGAATAATACAACTTTTCCGCCCCAAATCAAGCATGTGAAAGTGACCAAAATGGAAAGTGGAAAAGAGAAAGGTACGCTTTCCACAGTAATGCATTGGGTTGGTAAAAGCGGTAAAACATTGTTAGTTGAAAATCGAACTATGGTTTTTTATCCTGGCAAAGATTCTTATAAAATCGATTTTACGATGACCTTAACAGCAAAAGATACAACCGTTGTATTTCAAGACACCAAGGAAGGTATGTTTGCCATCCGTGTTGCACATTGGTTACGAGAAAAGAATAAAGACGGAACGGCAATGTATATCAGTTCAAATGGCGATGAATTTGAAAAGAATGTCTGGGGAAAACGCGCAAAATGGATGCGCCTGGAAGGTGAAAAAGATGGTAAGATAGTTGGAATTACCATTCTCAACCATCCCACCAGTATTAATTACCCGAGCTTCTGGCATGCCAGGGGGTATGGGTTGTTTGCTATGAATCCGCTCGGGCAGTATGCCTTTGAATCAAGAAAAAAAGTTGAAAATCCACAAAAATTTAACCTAACCTTACAACAGGGTGAAAGTGCAGTTTTTAAATTCAGAATGGTCATTTACGAAGGGAAAAAAGTAAAAGAAGATTGTGATAAAGAATTTGATGACTATTCAAACACAAATTAGTCTGAATTTTTTACTTGCTTTTTACAATAATATTTTTTATAATAAGTATTGCAAAAAATTCTATCGATAGAAAAAATGAAATCATATATGTTTAAGGAGTATTTCTAATGGCAAAGAAATGTGACATTTGTGGGAAAAAGCCTCAGGTCGGAAATCATGTTAGTCATGCGCACAATTTGAATAAGCGACGTTTCAATCCGAATGTTCATAAAATGAAAATTATGGTTGATGGTACAGTGAAAAAAGCATCAGTTTGTACCAGGTGTCTCCGTTCAGGAAAGGTTACTAAAGTTGTGTAATCTTAAGAAATTATTAACCTGATCAATTTTCAAAATAGTGTTAAACAATTCTAATTAAAAGAGTACCACTTTGTTGGTACTTTTTTAGTTTACAACAACATTCAGGGACTAAATCAACAAGATAATTAATTTAATCAAGAATTGTCTTTACTAACTCTTCTACATATTCTGCAATCGAAAGACAGGAAGTCAATCCCGGCGAATCAATTCCAATCAATTGAATAAAATTATTATATTTTTTTTCTGGTTCAATCACCCAATCAAACTGTTGTACTAACTTTGCCTGCACCCCAGCCTGATGAAGTGAAATATCTTCCAGTGTTAAATTAGGAAAATATGGTTTTACTCGTTCTAAATAATGTTCCGGTTGTAATAAATTTTTTGAATTATTTTCCTTTTCTTCAACTCGTTTTGTCGCCGGTCCAATCGTAACTGTATCCCCGATTTGATATTCATTGTTTTGTACATCAAAAGTTGGCGTTAAGTGAACACCGACTGTTTTTAATACTTTTTTCTGCTGGAATAGCTTTTGAAATTCATTGAAAGGCATGCTTGTTTTTTTACCTTCCGAATCAATAGGGTGGGGCACAGGATAAATATTTATTCCATTGTGATGAATTTCGTCTCTTTTGGTTTTGTAAAATTTTGCTGTTTCGCCCCGGATAGGAAGAATATCATAAGGGCTGTCCTGATTGATCATTCTGGCGATCTCATCTGAATAAAGGCCAGCACAATTGATCACTATTTCGCTTTCAAATATTTCTTTGTCTTTGCCAGCTTCAGTTGTTACTTCAAAAATTTTACCTTTGGGTTTGATATTTATTACCTTTGTTCCCGTCAGAAAAAATACACCTTGTTGAGTTGCCAGCGAATAAAGACGATACACCAACTGCGTTGCTTCAACAATTCCCGAAGTGGGGAAATAAGCAGCTTTAATACAATCAATTTTTGATTCAAGGGCTTTCGCTTGTTCAGGTGAAATCAATTTTGCCCCGGGCACTTTGTTTTCAACTGCGATTTGATAACAATCTTTTAAATAATCCAATTCCCAATCCTGAACAGCCAGAACAAGTTTTCCCGTTTGCGCATGCGGCACGTCAAATTCCTGGCAGAAGTCATAAAGCATTTTATTTCCTTTTACACAAAGCTCTCCCTTTAATCTGCTCACATCTTTGGGATAATAAATCCCTGAATGTACGACCCCTGAATTTCGAGATGATTGATTTTCCGATGTTACTTTTGGATTTTTCTCAATGACGAAAATGTCATCATATTTTTTCGATAATCGGTTGGCGATAGCGCAACCAATTACTCCAGCGCCGATGATTGTTAATTGTACTTTTTCGGACATGGTTTTTTCCTATTATTATTAAAGTGGTAATGGCAGAAACAGTTTTTTTAAGGATTACATTTTGCTGCTGCTTCTGCAACGGCGACTAAATTTGTTCGTTTATTATAATAAAAAAAAAATCTATCTTTTTCAAGTAATTAATTGATTCTTAAATATTATTTTTTTATATTTGAATGCCATACTATTACATAAACTGAAAAGTACACAAATTTTATTGCTTTTAAGTTGACGCCTATTGCCAGCTGGCGGAGACGAAGCAATCTCTTTATTATCGGGAGATTGCTTCAGCAAAAAACGCCTTGCAATGACTTTTAATAAAATCAGGAGGTGCCCAATGAACCGCTTTTTCAAATTTTACGTCATTTTTTTAATTGCTATTTTTTTTCTCAGAATTTTTTATGCACAGGCGAATGAGCCTATAAAAATGGCTCGCTTTCCAGCGCTATCACCAGATGGAAAAACTCTGGTATTTTCCTACCAGGGTGATTTGTGGAAAGCAGCGATTGACGGTGGACAGGCAGACCGGCTGACTGTTCATCAAGCAGATGATCGCTATCCTGTTTGGTCTCCGGATGGGGAAGAGATTGCTTTTTCATCCAATCGATTTGAAAATTATGATATTTACGTAATGCCATCAAATGGAGGAATGCCAAAAAAAATCACTTTTTTTTCTGGTGGAGATCGAATGTGTGATTGGACAACTGACGGTAAAACGATTTTATTCACTTCCAATCGTGATTTTTATTATCAACGTATGCCGGTTATGTATCAAGTAAAACGAAAAGATGGGGGCACACCAACCAAATTGGTTCCCGCGTATGTGAACAACGGCAAACTTTCGCATGACGGAAAATTTATCGTTTATTCACGAGGTCGCGAAAATTGGGCTCGCAAACATTACCGCGGTAGTTCAAACGCTGATTTGTGGCTTTATAATTTAGGAAAAAAGGAATTCTTAAGGTTGACTGAGCATATCGGGAATGATTATTATCCGCTATTATCTCCCGACGACAGAACTATCTATTACGTCACTGATTTGGGTGAAGATACTTTCAATTTGTGGCAAATGGATTTAGACGGAAACAATAAAAAACAGCTCACATTTCATAAGACAGATGGTGTGAGATCCCCTTCAATTTCTTTGAACGGAAATTATATTGCTTATGAACGCGGAACAGACATCTGGATTTATGATGTGAATCAAGGGAAAACAGAAAAGATAAAAATCTATGCACCCTCAGATGAAAAAAATAATTTAGTTGAGAATAAAACCTTCACTAATCAAGCAACTGAAATGGCAGTTTCGCCGGATGAAAAAAAAGCTGCCTTTGTAGTTCACGGAGAAATATTCGTAACGCGATTAAAAAAGGACCACTCTACCGGGAAAACAATCAGGCTTACCAAAACTTCGGCGCGAGAGAAAGATATTTTCTGGGCGCCAAATAGTGATACACTTGTTTACGTTTCTGACCGCAATGGCAGCGACGATATCTTTTTGCTGTTTTCTGATGATGCGAAGGAAAAGGATTTAATCCAAACTATGAAAATTAAAGAAGTGCAATTAACAACAGGAAAAGAAAGTGAATTTGCGCCCCAATTTTCTCCCTGCGGCAAGAAAATTTCTTACATCAAAGGATTGGGAGATCTGAATGTTATGGATGGTAATGGTAAAAATAACAAGACGATATTGACAGGCTGGTCAGCGCCATCATATAGTTGGTCCCCGGATGGAAAATGGATCGCTTATTCCCGGCAAGATAATGAGTTCAATGCCGATGTTTTTATAATGCCGGCACAGGGCGGCGAATCAATCAATATTACGCAACACCCGGATTATGATGAAAATCCAGTATGGTCTGAAGATGGAAAAAAGTTAGGATTTGTCTCCCGACGTTACGGTGATACGAATGACATCTGGTATGTTTTTCTCCAGAAAAAAGATTATGAGAAAACTAAAGAAGAATGGGAAATTGAAGAAGAGAAAAACGAAGCTGATAAAGATGATAAAAAGAAAAATAAAAAAGTTAACGTAAAAATTGATTTTAAAAATATTCACAAACGCTTGCACAGGTTAACTTCCTTCCCGGGCAGTGAGGGAAACCTGGCGATTTCTCCGGATGGAAAAAAGATCGTATTTTCCTCCAACGGTGATGGTAAAAATGATCTCTATTCCATCGATTGGGATGGGAAGAAAATGAAACGACTGACCACGGGTGGAGTTGCTCCGTCACAGGTTAAATTCGATAAAAAAGGTAACAAACTATTTTTCCTTTCCAAGGGCACACTTAATTCAATTTCGGCAGAAGGAAAGGATAAAAAGAAACTGGCATTCAGCGCGAAGATGAAAATAGACCATCGGGCTGAACGTGCGCAGAAGTTTGACGAAGCCTGGATGACCTTGAATGAGCGTTTTTATGATCCCAATTTCCACGGCGCAAACTGGAAAGCGATGAAAAATAAATACCGTCCATTAGCGCTGGAAGCAGCCACAATTACAGAATTTAACGATGTTGTTTCCTTGATGCTGGGCGAATTAAACGCTTCCCACCTGGGCATTCGTGGACCTTATGAAGGACCACGCGTTTCTACAGGCATGTTGGGGCTGCGGTTTGATGAATTTTATCGCGGTGAAGGACTGAAGGTAAAAAGTGTGCTTCCCAATAGTCCTTGCGATAAAGAAGAAACTCCTGTTTATCCCGGGGAAATTTTAACTGCCATCAATAGTACAAAAATTGCCAGCACAACTAATATTCACCACTTGTTAAACGATAAAGTCGGCGAGAAAGTAGAAATCGAAATTCAGGATAAAAACAAAAAATCGCGCCTGCTATTGGTGCGCCCCGTCAGCAAAGGAGAGTTTGATAATCTGGAATACGATCGCTGGGTGAACACCAAACGAAAATTGGTGGACAAATTGAGTAAGGGAAAATTAGGTTACGTTCACATTCGCGGCATGAGCATGCCCAGTGTAGAACGGTTTGAAATGGAACTCTATTCAGTTGCGCATGGCAAAGAAGGACTGATCATTGACGTCCGTAACAACGGCGGCGGTAGCACGGCTGACATAATGCTAGCGATGCTGGCGGTAAAACCACATGCTTACACCATCCCCCGTGGCGGTGGAAAAGGCTATCCACAGGGAAGGATTCCTGCTTACTACTGGAGCAAACCCATTGTGGCAATGTGCAACGAGTGGTCGTTTTCTAATGCTGAAATTTTTCCGCATGCAATTAAAGGTTTAAAGCGCGGAAAGGTCGTGGGCGTTCCCACTGGCGGACTTGTCATCAGCACCGGCGTCATCCGTTTGATCGACGGCGCCAGTTTTCGCGTGCCGTTTCGAGGCTGGTATGCGCTCTATTCCGGCAAAGATGAAGAACTCAATGGTTGCGTTCCGGATGTTATTATTTGGGATCAGCCGGGTGATGCAGCCAGGGGAATTGACCGGCAGTTGCAGCGGGCAGTGGAGGAGCTTTTGAAGGAATGTCTCTAATCCGGTTTTTTAGCGGAACGTCCGCCATCTTTTTGGCGGATTAATTTTCTGTTATTTGTTTAAATTACAAACGGAGAGAAAAATGCCAATACCAATTACTGCTGCATTTTTAAATATTTTGAATATAGGTTCCGGTGTCATCACAAGTCTTATCGCAACAAAAATTTGGTCAAATTTAGACAAAGACCTTGAAAAAGTGATTTTTAAATTAATTCAGGAACAGAACAAGGAGTTTAAAACTAAATACCCGGATGTTGTTTTAGAATTAAATGAAAAAGAAATGCGACACGTCATATTTAGCAATTTTGGCAACTTAACAGCTACGCAATTGGAGAAGCCACTTTCACAAGAAAAAATTGAGTTATTGTTTGTTGATCTTTTTCTTATCCCCCGGGAACGTGAGAGTGGGCAGTTTGAAGATATTAATCCAAAATACCAGAAAGAACTGGTTGACCGGTCTGAAGATTTTTTAAATCAATTCAAACGCAAAGCAGAATCTGCGTTTATGCGTAATAGTGCTGCAGCGACAACAGTTCTGTTAAACAGCCTAGTTCAATCGGGGAAAAACGATGAAGAAATATTGGAAATTTTACAGGAAATAAATTCTAAACAATCCGAAGATGTTGTTACAATTTTGAGTGATGTTGTACAGGTTCAATTAGTACCAGCGATAAAGAAGCAAATACAGACTGAATTTAACCGTTTCCAGGATGATTGGCAGTTTATTTTGCGATCCGTAAAAATGGAAACTTCAAAGGCAGAAGAAGATGAAAAAGAATGGTTAGAGCAATTGGCACAAGTGTTGGAATGGAAAGATTTTAAAAACATAGAGAGAATCAATGTAAAAAATGTTTCCGGACAACTGTTTAAAATGGAAAAAATTGATGAGTTTGGACAGGTGGATAAATATCTATGCTGGGGTTGTCCTAAAGCTTGTTGTCCGGAAGAGATGGAAGTGAGATTGGCAATTAGTAATTTATTAGATTTTAAATCAACAAAATTTTTCGTAATCACCCGCGCTGAACTTAATGGCGCAATAAAGAAAATTTTTGAAGATAAAAACATCAAACCGCAACTAACGCTGGAAAATTTTGTACGCACGCTGCTTGATATTTCCAAACACCAAACCATAACTGTCTCCGGCTATGAAAGACAACCGATTTGCCAACAATACATTGATATTTTAGCACACAGCGCAACGAAAAATGAAATTGATATCAGAAAACATTTTTATGACTGGCTGGAAAGCGAAACAATTCTTCATATCTCGATGTTGGGAAATTTTGGCACTGGAAAAACTGAATTCTGCAAACGGATGCAATGGGAAATGTTGAAAAACTACAACCCGGCAAAACCTTCCCGAATCCCCATTATAATTACGCTGCGTGAGCAAAAGGGATTGCGGCTTGAGCAAATGATCGATAGCATCATGAACCAAATGGGGCTTAAACAAATTGATTATCTTGCGTTTCGCACGCTCAATCGGATGGGATTGTTTGTCATTTTGATAGATGGTTTTGATGAAATGGGAACACATGCTTCGGTTGATGAGATGATTAGTAATTTTCAGAATTTGGCTGTGCTTGCTGAGGATAAGGCAAAAGTAATTATAACGAGCAGAACACATTATTTTGAACATCAACAGAGGGAAAAAGAAGTTTTGTCTTTGCCGGAGTTTATTGAAGAAAGACCTGAATTTCATGTTTTATATTTGAATCCGTTTACGCGTGAGCAGATTGAAACTTACCTGGACAAAGTAAAAGATTTGCGAAAACCAAAACAGGATGTGCTGGCAAAAATGGACGAACATCCTGAATTAAAAGACCTGATGCAAACGCCGGTTTTATTGGATATGATACTAAAAATTTTTCCTGACCTGATGGAAGCAGAAGAAAATATTACCATTTCATTGATTTATGAAAAAGCAACCTCGCGCTGGGTTATAAATGAAAAAAAGAAAGGGCATATTGAAAGATTGTCTGAGCAGCAAGTCCTACAGTTTATGCAGGACTTAGCCTGGCAGATGCACAAAGAAGATATTTTATCTATAAATTATAAAAAATTGAGGTCCCATACCTACCAAAATTTTAAAAAAAGCATGACAGAACTATACGAACTGGATGCTTTCTACAGTGAAATTCGTACCTGCACCTTCTTAACCCGTGATTCGTTGGGTGATTACAAATTTGCTCACAAATCTTTTATGGAATATTTTACAGCTTGTTTTTTAGCCCCCTTTTTATTAAAGGATAAAACAGAAAAAATTAAAATAAACGACGAGATAAGACAGTTTATTCACTACAGTTTAAAACCTGAAATTAATTATGAAACAAATTCCCTTTTTCAATTTAATGGCAAATCCTGGGAAGGCATGAAGAAGTGTGATAAACATCCCAATTGTTTTATTCATTTGAAGGATAACAGTGAGATGGTTTGGATTCCGCCGGGTCCATTCATTGCAAGTGAGGGGAGTGAGTTATGTATCAGGCAGCTGGAAAAAGGAGCATTTTTAGATAAGTACCTGGTGACTAATGAACAGTATGCCAGGTTTTTAAATGAAATAGGCAATTTTGATAATAAGTGGCTTAAGCTTGAAGGAAGCTACAAGAATGAAAAATGCAGAATTGTGAAACAAAAAAATGAGTTTGTTGTTCAAGATGAATATGAAAACAATCCGGTGAACTTTGTTAGTTTTTATGGCGCTGAAGCCTATGCCCAATGGGCAGGTAAAGAACTGCCTTCAGAAAAGCTTTGGGAAAAAGCAGGGCGTGGGATTGACGGTCGCATTTATTCCTGGGGAGATAACTGGCATTGGGATAATTGTAATTCTGCGGAGCGCTGGGCTAAAAAAGATTTATCAAAATATGAAGATTGGAGTAAATGGAATGATAGCGAAGAACGGCTAAAAGCGAAAATTACACCCGTAAACTTATTTTCCGAATATAATAGTCCATTTGGGTGTAACGATTTATCCGGCAACCTATGGGAATGGATGATTGATTTTTGGGAAAAAGGTGGGAAAACGAGAGTTCTTCGCGGCGGTGCGTTCTTCGACGATCGTGATTTTGTGCGCCTCGCTTATCGCGACAGCGGCAATCCACAGTACATGAACGATGATGTGGGTTTTCGTCTCTCCAGGACATTTTAAACTATACCCTTTTTACTTTTACCCTATAAAAAATGGGGAAAAAGGTGATATTTAGAAAGTGATGTATTCATTATTATGGGTATGGGGCGAAGGCCCATCGAAAATTTTTTTAATTTATTAATAATTCAATCAAAAAGTAAACCAGACTTAATTCAAACATAGCGTTCTGCAAAATTGGTAATTATACAATATTTTCATGGTTTCCGCCAACTTGCAATACGCGTCAACCTAACACAATTTCCAGGCAATTTTTGAATTGCCACGACCTTCAGGTCGTGGATTATAAAATATCTGACACAATTTTGGGGTTTTAACCCCTATTCCTTAAAATATTCGGGATTAAAATCCCTATAATTGTTTACAAAATCTCAATCCACGAGATAAATCTCGTGGCAATTCACCAATTCTCTTTTCAGGTTGACGCCAATTGCCAACTGGCGGAATCACCATGAAGTCCTTCGGACTTTAATTTTTAATCAGTTAAGCAAAGCTTCATCCTGAGTCCCGACTTGTCGGGAAAGGATGAACTAGTTTTTGTTCTATTTTGCAGAAGTCTAAATTCAAACATACAAAGGAGATATTAGCAATTATGGCAGAGAAAGAAAACTTATTGGTAAAAACCAATGATTTTATTCGGTACTTCTTACCAAAAATAGAAAAGATGCCAGGGAATTACAAGTTCATTATTGGCGACCGCATAGTAAAAATTCAACTGGATTTTTTAGAATTACTCATTGAAGCGTATTATTCAAAACAGTCAGAAACAAAGAAAAAAATACTCATTAAAGCCAACATTCAACTGGAAAAAATAAGGCAATTAATACAAATATGTGTTGACATGAAATTTATTGGATTGAAACAATATGAACATTCAAGTAAATTATTATATGAGATTGGTTTAGGTTTAGGCGGTTGGGTAAAATACCTGGATAGACAGGAGAGACAATCGTGAAACATTCTGATGGATTGTTTGAAAAGGTTGTTGCTTTTGATAATTTATACTTTGCAGCAAAAGAAGCGTTGGCAGGCAAAAGAACAAAAACCGAACCAGCCAAGTTTTATTTGAACTTGGGTGAGAACCTGGTAAATTTGCAACAGGCTCTTATTTCTGAAAACTATAAACCCGGTAAATATACAACCTTTTATATTTATGAACCCAAAAAGCGTCTGATTAGTGCGGCGCCGTTTGTTGATCGTGTTGTTCATCATGCGATTTGCCGGATAATAGAACCAATATTTGAAAAAAGTTTTATTTATGATTCTTATGCCTGTCGAAAAGGAAAAGGAACACACGCAGCTATAAACAGGTTCACTAAATTTTCCAGGCGCTATAAATATGCACTTAAAGTAGATATAAAGAAATTTTTCCCAAGCATTGATTTTGAAATTTTAAAGGAACAAATACTGAAAAAGATAAGTGATCCAAAACTTTTAATTCTCATCAATCAAATAATAAACAACAGCAATACACAGGAGCCAGTTTTTGAATATTTTCCCGGAGATCAATTATTCACACCGTACGAAAGGAAAAAAGGATTACCAATCGGTAATTTAACGAGCCAATTTTTTGCAAACATTTATCTCGACCGTTTTGACCATTATGTAAAGGACGATTTGGGAGTAAAAGCTTACATTCGGTATGTTGATGACATGGTATTTTTCAATGAAAACAAAACATACCTTCGGCACCTCCAAAATGAGGTGGAAACGTATTTAACTCGTTATAGAGTGAAACTTCATCCTAATAAATGTAATATTTTTCAGACCGCAAAAGGAATTCCATTTTTAGGATTTTTAATTTATCCTGAATATCGTCTCCTCATGGGAGAAGGTGTAATTCGATGTAAACGAAGACTTAAAAAATTACAAAAGCAATATTCTGAGGGAAAAGTTGATTTGGATAAGGTTCGGTCTTCTGTTCATTCCTGGATTGGACACGCAAAACATGGTGATACTTACGGATTGAGAAAATCTATTTTTGGAAATATTAGTTTTCAAAGGGCATAAATCCTATTTGAGAGTTCTTCGCGGCGGTGCGTTCAACAACAATCGTAATAATGTGCGCCTCGCTAATCGCAACAACAACAATCCACAGAACATGAACAATAATGTGGGTTTTCGTCTCTCCAATACATAAGTTACATCTTCAAATTTATGAGATGTAATCTGCCGGAATCCAATGATTTGTAAAATTTTTGGAGTGTGCTTTTTAATGTCCAGGATTTATGTCCTGTGCGGGTGGTCTTTTTAGCTGCCAGCCAAAGATAAAAAAGCCCGTTAGCGGGTATTGATTTATTGGCTAACGGGCTTTTTTATTTATTTTATTAAAATAAATAAAATACTAAATTACTATTCCACTGAAAACAACCCCTCTTCCAACTCAACATCAAACTTCATCTCTTCTTTACCGTACTTTCTGATTTTTTCTCGCCATTGGCTTTTCCGATTGATTTGAACGCGATTGTGATACCGTTAACTTCCACGTAAATTATATTATAACCGCTTTTGCAAAACATCAGGGGATCGACGGCAATGCAGAAAAGCAAGTATTATAATATTATCTTCATCAATTAGATAAAAAATCCCATAAGGAAATCTTCTGATAAGAGTTCTCCGAATGTTTTTATATATTTTTTGGTATATTTTGGGATTTTCTTTTATCGATTTAAGACCTGCTTCTACACAAAGTATGAAGTCGTGTCCAAGTCTCTTCCTTTGATTTTCGTACTATTTGGAAGATTTTGTTAGATCGTTCTCTGCTTCAGGGCGAATGATCAGCTTGTATTTCATAACGTTTTTAAAATCTTTTTCATTACATCTGACCAGCTTGATCCCGTTTGTGGATCTTTATGATAAGCCTCAATACGCCGATCCAATTCTTCGCATTGAGATTTTGTTAAATCAACAGACTTCGGTACAGTAGCGATACTTTCCCAGACATGTTCTACAAAAAGTATGCGTTCCGCAATATTCATCTCAAGGACATCAGATACTGATGGTTTTTTCATGTTTCCCCTTATCAATGATTCATGTGTTATAGTTTTCAATATGTAATATATTCAAAAAAAGTAAAAATATCAAGCTTAAAATTTTTAAACAGTAATTTAAACAGTGGCAGATATTGTTGACGGGTTTGGAATGATTTTATAGGAGCTGGGATTAAATAACCTGGATATTTTAAATTTTATCAATATTGAGAAATAGCGACTTATAAGTGTAATGCTCCCCAAAATTTAGACAGGTAGTTAAGTTATAAAATACTTATATTAGCTCAATAAAAATGGGAGTATCAAATGACGAATAAGAGAAAACGTTACAGTGCCGAATTCAAAGCAAAAGTAGCAGTTGATGCTCTTAAAGAGCAAAAAACATTAAGTGAATTAGCGAATCAATATCAGATTCATTCGGTTCAAATTTC
>Ga0075123_10000466_pt1 | contig 21526 bp, 22 predicted proteins | sample AntAceMetag02UKX_FD_69808 | JGI IMG/M metagenome (GOLD analysis project Ga0075123, IMG submission 69808) | Saline lake microbial communities from Ace Lake, Antarctica - Antarctic Ace Lake Metagenome 02UKX | ecosystem: Environmental > Aquatic > Non-marine Saline and Alkaline > Saline | place... | reverse complement strand
AAGAAATTTAACTGCTATTCCTACTGTTGATTCTTTAATGAAAAAATTATGTCCGATAACCGTTTAAATTCTTTTGCAAAAAAAACGAAGACTTAACTGATAATACTATAAGTGTCCTTATTGTGCTAGTAACGATATAATAAGAGTACATAGACGCTGGTGGATGCGAATGTTCATTTTCACGAAGTGTTATCGTTGTAAAATGTGTAGTCACATATTTTTAACATTCTTAAGTTTAATCGTGATTGATTTTGGCGTTCAATGGATGAAAAGACTCCCCTAATTTTATTACTTACAATTGGAATAGTCAGGTTTTTAATTAAGGAGTAGAAAACATGGTGAAGAATGTTGCAAAAAAGAAAGTGTGTGTTGTAGGAGCTGGTAGATGGGGAAAAAATCATATTAAAACTCTGGATAACCTTGGCTGCCTGGCTGGGATAGTGGAAACGAATGATGAAAATCTAAACGCATTTAAGGAGAAATACGATAAAGTAAAATTTTACTCAAATATTAAAGATGCAGTAAAAGGAAATTTTGATGGATTTACAATTGCTACTCCCGCAGAGACACATTTTGAGATCGCGAAATTTCTTATTGAAAATAACAAACATGTTTTAGTTGAAAAACCAATAGCGCTAACCGCAGATGAAGCAAAGAGACTTAAAGATTTAGCCCGGAAGAAAGACGTAAATTTAATGGTTGGACACGTTTTATTATTTCATCCAGCGATAAAAAAAATTAAAGAACTTATTGACGGTAGCAAAATTGGTAAACTTGAATATTTGTACAGCAATCGTCTCAATTTAGGTACGGTTAGAACTGAAGAAAATATCCTTTGGAGTTTTGCGCCTCATGACATCTCGATTTTTCAGTATTTTATCGGCGAGTTACCAGAAGAGATAGTATCCCGCGGCGGTACATTTTTACAGCCAAATATTCATGATACAACAATGACGATCTTAAAATATCCCAATAATATTGTGGCGCACATATTCGTTAGTTGGCTGCATCCGTTTAAAGAGCAGCGGTTGGTTGTTATCGGTTCAAAAGGTATGATCTCTTTTGAAGATTCATCAAAAGATAAAGAATTACTCTATTATGAAAAAGGAATCGACTGGGTACAGGGCGAACCAGTAAAACGAGATGGTCCTACCGAAGTTATTCCTTACGATAACGCCATGGCACTGACAGAAGAGTTGAAATACTTTGTGGATCATTTAGATGGCAAGGTTGTTGAAATTTCAACTGGCAAAAGTGGGGTTGAAGTTCTGGAAATTTTGGAAATCGCAACGAAAAGTCTGGGAAAGGGTACTGAAGTGACTGTAGAGAAAGAGGCTGCGGCACAAACAGAAAAGAAGTTTTTTGTGCATCCCAAGGCTGTGGTGGATGAACATGTGGAAATAGGTGAAGGAACAAAAATCTGGCATTTTTCTCATATCCAGTCAGGGTCAAAGCTCGGCAAAAAATGTGTGATGGGACAAAATGTAAATGTTGCCAATAATGTAACGATTGGTAATTTCGTAAAAATACAGAACAACGTATCAGTTTATGAAGGTGTTACGCTGGAAGATTACGTTTTCTGTGGTCCTTCAATGGTTTTCACTAATATCCTGGATCCGCGCTGTAAATATCCACAAGTAGGCGCGAAATATTATGTCAAAACTTTGGTAAAAGAGGGCGCTTCATTAGGAGCAAATTCAACAATTGTTTGTGGACATACAATTGGTAAGCACTCTTTTATTGCTGCTGGCGCAACGGTAGCTAAAGATGTTCCCGATTATGCGTTGATGATGGGCGTACCAGCAAAACAAAAAGGATGGATTTGCGAGTGCGGGGAGATTTTGCCTAAATTTAATAATAATGTGACATGTCCAAGATGCAGTTTGAAATATGAATTGCAGGATGGAAAACTAATACCAGCAACTGATTGAATGTAAGATAAAAAAACCTTAATATTAAAATTAAAAGAACATGATGAGAAGCGGGAGATGGAGTTTGAACTTGAGTTTTTAAAATCACTCACTATTCAGCAGCGGTTTGAAATGTTGGAAGAAAGAAACCTGTTTCTTAAATCACTTTTATATAAAAATGACGACAGAGCGACTACTACAATTTGCAGATTTAGGATCTTTGATCAAAATGAAAAAAGCAGCGAACAGACCTAAAGATATTGAAGATTTGAAATATCTGGAAAAGTTGAGATGAAACGAGTAGTAAATATAGCAAAAATTTTCAAAGAAGCTGAAGAGTGGAACATAAAGCAACAAGTAAATATGACGCCCCAGGAGAGAATGGAAGCGGCGCGTATTTTAAGGGAAAGATTTTATGGAAATAAAACAATAAGCCTTCGTAAATGGAAAAAGTCAATAAATCATATTTCATTGAAGACATCTTAGACTTTTTAATTTTATTGGAAAAATAAATTAAAAGAACTACTCAGATTACGCAAAGTTATCGGCTCTTTTGTTTTTAATGAACATCCTCTGGCGAATTTGGATCAGGCGATAACGGTTGCACTATTATTAGAACCAAAAGCATATAAAGCATTAAAGCAAAATTGGGAAATTGATAACTATAAACTTTTAACTTTAAACATGGAACTAGAATATGTCATTATACCTTGTAACTGGCGGCGCAGGATTTATAGGTTCGAACATTGTAGAAGAACTATTACGACGTAACGAACAAGTTAGAATTCTGGATAATTTTGCAACAGGCAAGCGTGATAACATTGGCGAGATTAAAAAGATATTCGATGACGAGAATAAGGCGAAAAATTTTGAGAAATTAGAAATTGTTGAGGGTGATATAAGAAGTTACCACATTGTCCGGGAAGCAGTGGAAGATGTGGACTTTATTCTTCATCAAGCGGCACTGCCCTCTGTTCCCAGATCTGTGAAAGACCCGCTCACGACAAATGAAGTAAATGTAGTTGGTACACTAAATGTGTTAAATGCAGCCAAGGATTGCAATGTAGGACGTATAGTGTATGCATCATCTTCCTCTGTTTATGGCGATTTGGAGGTTTTGCCTAAAACTGAAGAAATGCTGCCCAAACCACTTTCCCCTTATGCTGTTTCCAAATTAGCGGGTGAAAAATATTGCCAGGTATTTACAAAACTCTACGGATTAGAAACAGTAATTTTACGTTACTTCAATGTTTTTGGTCCCAGGCAGGATCCAACTTCACAATATTCTGCTGTGATACCTAAATTTATAAAAATTATAAAAGATGGGGAATCACCAACAATATTTGGAGATGGTGAACAATCCCGGGATTTTACTTTTGTAAGTAATGTAGTAGAAGCTAATTTATTAGCCTGTAAAAGTGGACTGGAAGAACTATCTGGTGAAGTCTTTAACGCTGCTTGCGGTAAAAGAGTGACAATTAATGAGTTGGTTTCAAATATAAACAAACTTCTGAAAACCAATGCAAAGCCAGACTATAAATCTCCACGTCCCGGTGATGTTAAACATTCGCTTTCTAATATTGGAAAGGCGATGCAGTTTCTTGGTTATAAACCGGATGTTGATTTTTTTGAAGGGCTGAAAAGAATTATTAATGTTTAACTGAATTCAATTTTAATTTTGGTCAACAACGTTCTTAAAAATATCCCGCAAAGACACTTCTTTTTGTGTGCAAGAGATAAGTCTGCCACCAGCTTCTACAATTTTTTTTATAATGAAAGGAATTATAATTTTTTCATTATTAAACTCAATTTCAAAACGATTGTTTTCAAAAGAAATATTTTTCACTTTAATATCGGTAGTTTCTATCGAGAGAATTTGATTCAGGTTTGATAAAATTGAATCAGACGGAGGTTCCAATTGCAGGCAATAGGAGTATTTCTTACTGATTATTTTTCTAATATCAGCTAATTTGCCACAGACTCGTATTTTGCCTTTGTGAATAATTGCTATTCGGTCACTCAATTCTTCTGCTTCATTCAAATTATGAGTGGCAAAAAATACAGTCTTACCCTCATTTTTAACAAATTTATTTTTGATGAATTTCCTCATTGTGTGCGCAGCGCCGGGATCCAGGCTTTTAGTCGGTTCATCCATAAATAGGATCTGGGGATTAGTGAGTAAGCCTCTGGCGATAGCCATTTTTTGTTTCTGCCCGGCAGAGTAGTTTTTAAACATATTATCAGCTTGATCCATCATATCGGTTACATCCAGAATCTTGCTAATTTTTTTATCTGCCTGCTGAGAAGATAGGTTGTTCAGTGTGGCAAAAAACTTTAAATTTTGTCTGCCTGTTAATCGCCAGTAAAAGCTGCGTTCATCGCTCAAAACATAACCAATTGACTTCCTGATTTGCTTACCCTGTTCCGTAACGTCAAAACCGTTTACATAGGCTTCACCAGAAGTGGGCAGAATCAGATTGCATAAAATTTTTATCAGCGTGGTTTTTCCTGCGCCAGTTGGACCCAATAAACTGAACAGCTCTCCTTGCTCTATTTTAAGTGTGATATCGCGAAGCGCAATAATTTCTTTTCTTTTTAACGGGTGCAAAAATATGTCACCATATCCTTTTATTTGCTGAAATACTTTTGCTAATTTTTTGGTTTCAATAGAATAAGACAAATTTTCGTTCCTTGTTACTTTACATAGGTTGTCTGTAAATTTTTACTCCAAGTCGCAAAGGAATAAAGGTACAACAATAAAATTTTTAGCAAATATAGTTCGTATAAATAAAGCATCTTTAATATAAAATCTAATTCAATAGATTTCTAATATTGATTCTGCTACTTTTGCTTATTCTTAGCGCATTCTTCGGTTAAATATATTAAAACTTGACTCAAAATTAAAACTCTTAATAATAAAATGGTTAATACTGTGCCAGGCTTCCATCAATTTTTGCTCTTCTGATTGCTTTTGAAAAAGCAAAAATACTGACTGGTATAAAAACGATTGAAAAAATTGACAAAGCAAAAATATTTTGCGCAAGATCATTTATAGAACTGCCTTGTAGTAAAGCCAGCCTCATTCCTTCCAGGGAATATGTTATCGGTAAAAGATAGGATAATTTTTCCAGCCAGCTCGGCAGAACTTCAATTGGATAAAATACACCACCAAGAAGCCAGGAAAGACTGGTGATCAGCCAGGTAATGGGATCACCCCTTTTAAAGATCATAATAAAGCTTGCCGAAAGGATGCCGATGCTGCTAAACGAAGTTATTGTTAAAAGTAAAATTACAACTGCCCCCAAATAATTTGCATTGCCAAAGTTGACACCAAAAACAAACACACCCAATAGCAAATATACAATCACCTGAAAACTGGTAAAAAGATAACTGTAAATGGAAGAACCCAAAATGATAGTCGGAATTTCAGTTTGTGTGACTAACAACGCTTCGAGTGTGCCCATAATTTGAGCATCTCGTATATTTTTAGAGAGACTGCGTACTGCCACCATTAAATAGTTTGAAAACGCAATTCCAATCAACACAAACGCGAAATAATTTCCTCCATAAGGTTTAAGATATGGTATTTCCCTGCCTTCAAATAATTTTGATAGAAAAAAGAAAACCAGTGTGGAAACAAAAACTCCAAAAAATTGGAGAAAGAACGAGAATTTATAACTCGTTTCATTAATAAAATCTCTGCGAACAAATGCCCAACATTTTTTAAAAAAAATTTTCATAACTACCAAAAAATTATTGTCGCTAATTATTTTACATCCACTAAGGACAATTCCGAATCAAAGGGTGAACAAAACCGAAAATTAAATTTAAAATAAAAAAAATTTTTATGAAAAGCAATGAATTTTCTTGCATGGATTCATTCATTTTTGTAAATTCAGGGGATCAGATAAATTACTAATTATAAGTTAGTATATTATTAATAGTTGAGTAGGTATGAGAATTTAAAAAAAAACAATTCATTTTATCCAATCCCCTGAACGACATGGAAAAAGTAAACATTACAGGGTTGACCCTTGAGGAGATGGAACAATTAATGGAATCCATTGGTCAGCCAAAATACCGAGCTAACCAGTTATTCACCTGGCTTTACAAAAAGCGAATTGATACTCTTGATCAAATAACAGTGTTCTCAAAAACGTTTCGGCAGCAACTTGCTGAATCAGTCGATATTGGTCATTTGGAAATAGCAAAGCGTCAAGTATCTTCTGATGGAGAAACAAATAAGTTCTTATTAAAATTAAAAGATGGGCATTTTATCGAAAGTGTCTATATTGTTGAAGGTAAAAGGCGAACTATCTGCTTATCATCTCAAGTCGGTTGCGCTTTGGGGTGCAGTTTCTGTGCGACAGGCAATATGGGATTTAAAAGAAATCTGTCCGTTGGTGAAATTGTCGATCAGCTATTGACCATTCTAAAAACGCTTAAAGTTGACGCAACAAATTTAGTTTTTATGGGAATGGGTGAACCGTTTTTAAATTATGATAATGTCATTAAAGCCGGCGAGGTCATTTCTCACAGCGATGGGATTGCCATTGGGGAAAAAAAAATTACTATTTCCACAGCAGGCATAATTCCAAAGATCAAACAATTCGCTGATGAAGGACAGGGTTATAAATTAGCAATTTCTCTCAATGCTCCAGACGATAAAAAACGATCATATTGGATGCCGATAAATAAAAAGTATCCGATTAATGAGTTGGTGAATGCTGGCAAGTATTATGCATCAAAATCCAGACATCTTTTTACTTTTGAATATTTAATGATCGCTGAAGTTAATGACAGCACCGAGGATGCACTGAAATTACGAAAACTGCTTACAGGAGTTCGCTGCAAAATTAATATCATCCCTTTCAATTCAACAGATGGCAAATTGAAACCGCCAACAGAAGACAGGATTGATGATTTCATACAAAAATTACTGGATTTAAAAATAATTATATCTGTGAGAAGAAGTAAAGGGGTGGATATTGATGCTGCGTGCGGCCAGCTTTATCATAACTATGAAGGCTAGTCTCAATTAGAAAAACATTCGGACATAAATACGAAAGTTTAATTGTTGGTAGATTAATGGATTGCTGAGGGTAATACAAGATCATAAATCACACAATACTCCAACACTCTATCAATGGCATATCCACTAACTGGCAATTGGCGTCAACCTAAAATCAGAAAATCATACTAAACTTAATTAACATATCGTCCCTAAAGGGACTTTTGCAAATTTTGGAGATTTATCTGTCTATAAACATTTCATCCCTACGGGACTGGTTTTATTGTAATTAACATTAATATATTTTTAAGCGCCGTTAGGTGCGAAATGTTTATAGTAAAATATTTTCCAACATTTTTTAAGTGCCGTTAGGTACGAAATGTTAAAAAACAAAAGAATAAAACAAATTTTGTATACAGATATGATTGTCAGTAAATATGTTAGTTAACTATTTTTTATTAACCATTAGGTTGACGCTAATTGCCAACTGGCGGACGATTCAATACTCCAAACTAAAATAAAGTTTAACCCAACATTAAACTAAAGCAATTCTGAAATTTTGACAAACTGATATCCCTTCTTTTTTAACTCCTTAATAATAAACGGCAGCTTCAAATGAGGATAATTACCTTTGCGCAGGGTGCCCAGGTGCATTAATACAACAGCGCCATTAGCGCCATGTTTTTTACCATCGCCAAAAGAAATAATTTTTTCAGCAATTTCGTCCGATGTGTGATAATAAGAAGCAGTGGTATCAGCAACCCAATCCAAAGTGTCCATTCCGTTTTTCCAATCTCTTCCCACTGTCCAGCCAATTTGGCGGAATCCAACTTCAGCAGCCCACTCTCTTATTTCTGCGTTGTGCTCTCCAAAAGGCGCCCGCCAGTAAGGACTCATTTTTTCACCAGTAACTCGATAAAATAATTCAGAAGTTTTTAATAATTCTTGTTGAAGCAATTCTTTAGTAATCCCTAAATTTGTTTGATGCCTGCGGTTTTTTTCAAAGGTGGTTAAATGCGGATGCGTCCAGGTGTGATTGCCAATTTCATGACCATCGACAAGCATGCGTTTAATGAGTTCTCCGTACCGCCGCAGATATCTGCCAGTCACAAACATTGTGCATTTAATATTTTCCTGTTTCAAAATATCGAGAATTTCTTCAGAAGCATTATCCAAATAATCACCATCAAAAGTGAAGGCAATTTTAGATTCATTTAAACTTCCCCGAGAGAAATCTTTTGCTAAAAATGAAGGCGTTGGAACGCCATATTTGAAATCTATTTCCTCCAAAATCACACTGGATCCATCTTCTTTTATTGATCTGACCACAAAATGATTTCTTCCAGGTTTTACAATAACATTTTTAAAAGCAAATTTTCCTGCCTTTACCAATGTCGCCTGCAACAACTGCCCATCAACCGATAGTGTTACCACACAATTCTCGTCAGTCTCTCCATCTATTTCAATGCGATTTCTGATCATCATGGCGTCAGCAGGAGGCGTAAATACAGCCAAAGTATCAATGTGTTTTGCCAGCTCTTCAATTGATTTTGTGGAATCCATTATTGCGGCGCTTCGTTTGAAAGCATTCAATTCCCGTTGTAATTTTTTTACACGATACATGCTGGAGATGCTGAGCACAATACTTAAAATCAACGCAATAATTAAAATGGAAAGAATTGGTATATGTGCTGGAATTTTTTTAAACTTGCGGCAAAGACGCACAAAATATTTTTCAATTTTATGGAATACTTTAACATGAGTTGTTGAAAGTTGATTCATCATATATTGTCGATAACAACTCTGGCTGCAAAAGATGTGGTGGGCTTTATTGATCTGGCATTCAGAACAAATTGGCGCCTTGCACTGAAAGCATTTTCGCTTGGCCTCTCTATCAGGGTGATTTTTACAGAATTCTTGCATTAGAGTTCTTTAATTAAGTGAAGTATATTCAATATAAAATGTAACTCTTGAAAGTTCTGTCTAACTGTTCAAATATTCATTTAAATTAATCAATCCCGAATATCAACTCGCTTTTTTCAATTCATCACGAATAACGCGGCGAAGTATCGTTTCCAAATCATGATGAAGAATATTAGTTTTCAGCGCTTCATTAATAAGGGTTTGATAACCACGTCCGCCAGCCTGAGTTTTAAAATATGCAACAATATTGGCATCAAGTAAGATATTAACACGAACCTTTCCTTTAGGAAAAGTTTTGCCATCAACACGCAGGACGGCTTGAGCTAAATGATTTTCCGTAACTTCAGGAATATCTGATAAATTTATATCCTCATCTCGCATATTGTTAATTCGTTCCCAGTTAGTTTGAGAATCCCTTGAAGTAAATTTTTTGTTCATATTTGGTCGCCTTTCTCATCGAAATAATGCGAACTTCCTCATTTCTTTCAGTATGGGCGATCACCACGACTGTACCATTCAACATACCAAGCGTTATAAACCGTTGCTCGTCGTAGGCAAATCGGTCATCATCAAAGGTGAATACAACACCAGAAAACACAATCTTTGCATCTACGAAATCCAAACCGTGTTTTGCAATGTTTGTTTTTCGTTTAGTTTCATCCCATATGAATTTCATTACTTATAATGTACACATATTTATACACATTGTCAAGCAAAAAGTAACATAAAAAATTTAACCTAAAATTCACCCCACTATTCCCAATATTTTTTTACTTTTCTTTTTAATGTATCTTTTTCAGACTCAGCAAGAAACGCCGCTTCAACCGCATTATTAATTAATTTTTTAATATCGTCTAGAGAAAAATTTAATCCTTCATTTAAGAGCAGAAATTCATTTGTGATCGTCGTTCCAAACATGGTCGGGTCATCTGAATTTATGTTTACTGCCAATCCGTTTTCAAAAAAGAATTTTATTGGATGAGCTTTAAGTGAAGGAAAAACTCTTGTTTTCAAATTACTGGTTACACAAACCTCCAACGGAATTTGGTTTTCTTTCAGCTTATCGACTAAATGTGCATCTTCGATGGCGCGAACTCCGTGACCGATTCGTTCTACCTGCAACACCTGGAGAGCAGACCAGATTGATTGAGCACCAGCCGCTTCTCCTGCATGAGCAACAATATGAAATCCATTTTTTTTTGCTAATTTGAAAACATGCTTGTAAAGCTCATTAGGAAATTTTTGCTCACTTCCGCCTAAGCCGATTCCAATCACTCCCTGATCGCGATAAGAAATAATTTGCTTGAATCGTTCCACACTATTTTCCCAACCGACATCCCTGCTAATATCAGCAATTAATTTGCACTGAATTCCGAAATCCCTTTTTGCTCTATTAACCGCGGAAAGATGGGCTTTTGTAATTTCTTGTGCATGCAAACCATTTCCAGCAAAATCCCAGGGAGAATAAAATACTTCCGTGTACAGCACATTTTGTTGATGAAGTTCTTTTAGTGTATAATAGGTCGTGTATTCAAAATCTTCCGGGGATTTAAAAAATTGATTTTTCCAGATCCAGGTTTCAATAAAATGTGGAAAATCCTTAAAAATGAATTTTTTCTCCAAATCTTGAATCGAATTTATTGAAGGATCACCACCGTACTTTTCGATTAATTTGAAAAGCGATTCAAGTGTAAATGCACCTTCGAGATGAAGATGGAGTTCTATCTTGGGCATAGCGTTGATTAGTTTTCGAAAATTATTTTTTTGTACCATAGTTACCTGTTTTCTTTATAATTTCATTTAATCAGTAATTCTTACAAACCAGGTTTCTTAAAGAAACCTGGTTTGTTTATCAGCCAGCTATTTCTTAACCTTTACTTTTACATATTCATCTATTTCAATCCCATCCGCTTTCAATTTTTCCCTTACCACCATTTCATCAATTTCAACAGGAACTGGATAGACCTGCGGTTCTAACTTTTGCGCAGCTAACAAATGGAAAATACAACCAAGCTGAACCGAAAAAGACAAATCCATAATTTCAACTGGATGACCCAATCCTCCAGCAATATTGATTATTCCCCCCTGTGCTAATAGATAAATCCTGTTACCATTTGCCAATGTAAATTCTTCAATCTCTTCCCTGACAGTTCGGCTGGCTATTGCTATTCTTTTCAAACCCAAAACATCAATCTCATAGTCAAAATGTCCTGCATTAGCCAGAAAGGCGCCGTTTTTCATTTTTCTAAAATGTTCAACTTGGAGAACATTGCTTAAGCCAGTTGTTGTAATAAAAATATCTCCAACAACCGCTGCCTTAATTATTGGCATAACCTTGAAACCATCCATTCGTGCTTCCAGCGCTTTCCATGGATCAATTTCTGTTACAATAACTTCAGCGCCCAATCCTTTAGCGCGCATAGCAATTCCTTTGCCAACCCAGCCGTAACCAATTACGACAACCACTTTCCCTGCGATATTAATATTGGTCAAGTGCATAATTGCTGTCCATGCTGACTGTCCCGTGCCGTAGCGGTTATCAAATAAATATTTTGATTTGGCGTCATTAATGGCAATGGCGGGATACAATAATTTATTTTTATCAGCCAATTGTTTTAATCGTAGAACGCCTGTGGTTGTTTCTTCGCAAATCCCTTTTAGCACTTTCCCATATTCGGAAAAATTATGGAGCAATTCACACACATCACCGCCGTCGTCAACGACAACATGCGGTTTGTTTTCCACGATAGATTTTAAAAATGAATGATATTTTTTCTGATTTGCGCCATGAATAGCAAAAACGTGAACTCCATTTTTTGCCAATGCTGCTGAAACATCATCCTTTGTTGAAAGCGAATTGCTGCCGGTGATCCAGACTTCCGCGCCGAGTTTTTTAATGGTCAAAGCCAGATAAGCCGTTTTTGCCTCAAGATGAATACAAAGGGCAATTCTTTTGTTTTTGAAAACATCTGTCTCGGAATATTTATAATAGAGACTATTTAGCACTGTCATCCACTTTGCCACCCAGTCAATTTTTTGCTGACCTTGTTGGGCTAAGGTTATGTCTTTTATTGAATAGTTATTTTTCAATTTTTTGTCTCCGGCATGTTATGATTGTAGATTAATTCTAATATAATCAAAAAACTTGGAAAAGCAAGAATTAAATCATGAATACTACGCCAAAAAATTCTTTTATTGCATCTTTAAGAAAAATTTTGTATTATAACAATAATAAACAGACACATTTGTTAATAATCACCAAATCAAGAAAACGTATGGCAGTAAAATTTCATAGTCATGCTCTGGATAGAATGGCAGAACGCGGTGCCTCGAAAGAAGAGGTTATTACAACGATTGAGCATGGCGAAAAATACCCTGCTAAATTTGGACGCATAGGCTTTAGGCGAAATTTCTCCAATCATATGGTACATCAAGGAAAAACGTATAGTAATAAGCAAATAGAAGCCTACGCTGTTAAGGAGGGTAACGATTGGCTGGTTATTACTGTAATTATAAAATATTTTTAATGCGAGGGATAATAAATGAAATTTTCTTATGATCCACGTTATAATGTCGCTTATATTCGTTTTAAGAAAAAAACGGACCGCTTGGAAACCCTTCGAATTAGTGATGAATTAAATATTGATTTAACTCCGGATGGGAAAGTTTATGGCATCGAGCTTTTAAATGCCAATGTGCAATTACAGTATGAGGATGTTGGCAGGCTATCCATTATTAATGAAGCGACTGGTGAAAAATCTGAATTACAGCTTTCATTTTAAAAAAATAAAAGTTAGTATATGAAAGAAAACGAAGTAATATTCGTTAACAATATTCCCGCAAACAGCTACCACCAAATTGCGCTTGATGCTGTAAAATATGCCATCATTTCCATCCCGTTCACTATCCATCTGCCAGGATTTGAATTATAATTATTATTCTGGTTTTTTTTCGGATCCTAATTATGCTTGCACGTCTGATAGTGCTCATTGCGCATGGAGTTTTAGTCCATTCTATCATGCTTCAGGAGAGCGATTTGGTTCCGCTAGTTCTGGTCCAACAACTCTTCTCTGCTGTAATGGAAACAATTTTCTCTGCATGAGTGAGTCAGACTGGTGCAATATTGGTGCTGGCACGAGGGATTCTTCTGGCAATGTTTGTGGGTATGAATGCTATTGTCCTGGCGGAGGAGCTGAATGCTTCTGGGGAGACACTCCTCCTGCAGAAAGCGATGCTGCTGGCAACTGCTGTGATAATATTGATAACGATTGTGATGGTTTGATTGATGGTGCTGAACCCAGTTGTTCTGAAGGGACTGTGTATGGCAACTGCGGTGATGGCGTAGATAATGATTGTGATGGATTATTTGATTATGATGATGATGGTTGTGATTGCTGTCAAGCGGGAAGTTGCTCAGATTATACTGATCAGACAAAATGTGAAGCTTGTCAAGTTCAGGGTGTTTGTCAATGGGGCAATGGGCATTGTTGTGAAGGGGGTAAGTTCTGGAATATCAATACTCTTCAATGTGATACTTGGGATCCTTGCACTCCGATTTGTTGGATTGATTTTTGTGTGATTGGTACAATAGCATGTTGCGATGGTGGAGGAACTTTTACATATCAAGAAGCTGCTTCTACCTGGTATAATCCTGGAAGTGGTGATGGAGGAGCTGCTGCAACTTAAGGCGAGTAGTTATTTCTGATAATTCTTCTTACATCATTCTGTCCTGAACCCGTAAGATCAGAGAAATTTCCCCAATATCCGCCTGGAACATTTTGTTTTGCAATTTTATTTAAGAATACACCTGCGCTAACATCTCCTTGGGGTACTTCTTGGATAGGGAAATCTTTAGGTATGTGAAGTGCTAATCCTTTATATTGTTCGAGCATGGTGTCTCCACCCCCATATAATGCTGTTAGAAATTCTTTTAATGTAACTCCTCTCATATGCGGATCTGATCCATCAAGCCATGTACCTAGATAGATAGTGTACCCTGTGATTTTTGTCGGGTCTTCTGCATCATGTTCGATGTATACTGATCCGGGAGGGGTTCCACTTTGAAAATCCAACCATTTTACTTTTCCAAACGCTGCGGCGCTGTCAGCAGTAAGGTATCCGCTAATATCTCCTCCACTCCCTGTGGGCATATCTTCGCTGATAATCTTTTCGATATATGGTTGCCAGAGACCGCTTGGAGGATTGATGAGGAAAACACCTTGATTGTTGGTTATTGGTGATCTGAGAGGGAAGTTGCCATGTTGCATCCTCGTTTCAAAGATGTAACCTTCTGGAACATCATCGGTAGCAATATATTGGTCTCTTTCGTTATCTTTGTGAAGTCCGATAAGTTCTTCTCGTTCTAGATGGCCTGGAGCAAAGATATATAGGCTGGTGGCAACATCTCCGGGATCATTCTGGAAATGGTATGTTCCATCGGGTCCTGTTGTTAGAGAATCTCCTAATAATACTACTAGAGCACCTTCTAACGGTATTACTGACTCACTGGATCTTGAAGACACGCTGTAGACAGTTCCGCCGATATCGCTTTGGGGTTTAATATTCTTACCAATATTCACCCAAAGCTCATCAACAAGCTCATTGTCTTCATCAAAAGCTTTGACATATACAACAACGTTTCCTTTCTCATCAATCATTGTGCTGTTGTAATTTGCCTTGTTAATGCCTGAAATCTTTGTTCCGTTCACACCTGTAATTTCAACAAACTCCGTATCGCTTGAAGATATCTCATAATGTATGCCAGAACGATTTGCGTTGATATCTGCCCCGAAGTCATACTCCCACTCTTTATCCTCAAACGTTGGATGGTGAGTAACATCACTGCTGAAATACGAGTTAACATTAATTTGTGTTATCTCAAAAGATTTTGTTTGACCTGCGATGTCTGAAGCATAGCCCAAGCCCAGGATGGTTCCAATCTTGTTCGTTTTGAAAAATACTCTTCCTGAATATTCTGTTGCGTTGATATTGCTTATAACCTTTTCAATTGTTCCATCGCCATCTAAATCAAACTCCAATTTATCAATTATTGTTGGATCAAAAGCGCTGACCTCATAAAAAATTGTGTCTCCCACCGTATATGTGGTCTTTTCAGGATTAATCGTAAATTCGGCGGGAGTATTTACTAACGTTAAGTTCCAGGTCTGCCCCACCTGGTTGTCGTACTTATCTGTGACTATCACATCGATTGTGTGTTCACCTGTATTGGAAAAAACCAGGGAGAGCGTCGAGTCATTGGCGCCCTCTTGTGCAACATTATCCACGTTCCAAAAGTAGGTGACACTATCAGCGGAAGTGATGAGCTTAAATTGTGTCGTATCGCTGAGAATCTCTTTTGTCAAGGTTAATTCTTCTGGTTTATACCTGATGATCTCAAGTCCTGGTGTCACGGTTTGGGCGATCACTTTGTATGAGTCTCCGCCAACGCCATCCTTGTTGCCATCAATGGAGTTGCCTGCTTTGTCTTTAACGTAAATTTCAAGCTCATAGGTAGTTGCTTGTGTCATTCCTTTGGGAGTGAATCTGATAGAATCACCATCAAGTCTGTAATCCGAAATAATGGTTGATGTATCGCCATCAATATTTTTGAGCGTAATTGCAATGTTTTCGGGGCTGATGTTTTCACTGAACTTGATGTTTACTTCGCTGTTTGGCGCCATGCCTGGCGCAAATCCATAAATAGACACTACGTAAGGTGGTGTAGTATCTTTTGGCGAACTTGTGGGATTTTTGTAATTACATGACAGAGAAATCAAAATCAGAAATACAAAAAGAAAAATATATTGCTTTTTCATGGATATTATTTCGTTATTCGTTCTTATTTAAGACAAACCGCTCATGGGGTTTAACTTGTATCCGCTCATTAAGTACAAAAATTTATTAAAAAAGTTCTTGATTTTTGTAAATTTGTAAACTAAATTTAAGATAAAATTCAGCTAAATGCAACAAAAAAAATCGAGAAAGTCGTGTCGAATATGCAAATGCTATGACTAATATTTCTGCTCGACATAAAATCGATACTAATCAACTTTTATTCCATGAAAGAAAACGAAGTAATAATCATAAATAATATTCCCGATGACATTTATCACGAAATTGCGCTTAATGCTGTGAAATATGCCATCATTTCTATCCCGTTCACCATCGACCGCATGCGCCTTCGCAATCGTAATTTACAAATATTCAATATTGCTAAGGGCAAATTAGCCGAAGGATTGATGAAATTTTTCTGCAAAGAGAACAACATTGATGTAAATTTTGAAATTTATGAAACTCCTTTTTATCAAATCGACAGGCGGGATTTTTTATTGAGTGATTCAGAATGGGATCAAAAAAATAATTTTCTTTACCACTCCGGCAGCCAGCTTACTTTTCACCAATATATTGATTTGCCAGCTCTTGTTCCCAACAGAGCCTCTCGAAAAGATCAGTGGCAAAAAAGAAATGACCACTATTTCAAAAATACAAAATCTATAAAATTTTTGTTTACTTTTATGAAAGCAGCGGACAAACATAGGAAAAAGAGCAATTTTTTTTCTATCGATTTATCTGAAAAGCAGACTGACTTTTTGAAAAAATTATATGATAAATACAAAGGATTACCACAAAAAGAAAAACCGTTCGGGGTAAATGATTTTTGGAAGGAGATGAGGTGTTTAAAAAATGATCAAAGATCTTTTCAGCTTCATTTTAAACAAAACCTGATTATCACAGGTTATGCCGATGAAAATTACTGGGATTTGTTTTTTAATACAGAAAATCAAAAATTTTTGGATGGTGTTTTGTGGACAAAAATCAGGAATAAAACATGCTATTTGAGGGAGCTTCCATCTTTCCTTTCTTTGTTTCCACATCTTCGGGAAAATCTCAAATTCGCTTTAATTAAAAAAGAATAATCAAGGTTTCTGGAAAGTCAGACAATACTGGTGAAATGTATTACTCACCCAGGTATTAAAATAACCATAAGGCGCAATCCGAATATCATCCTGCAGCCAAAAAACTTCGGGCAATAAAATTAATTCCTTCTGCATCTTTTGACTTAAATCCCAGGCAAACGGGTAATTCTTCCCTTTCTTTTTTATATTTTTTACAATGATTGTAAAATATCCCCCCGGCTTCAAATTGTCTATTATTTCAAAATATATCTCAATTAACTCATTCAAAAATGTATCAAAATTTTCAATATTACCCAGATCAAACGTATCATCAGAATAATTGACCTGCAATCCCTTTTCTTTGCGCCTCGCCTGTCCCTCTGCGCCTTTCATGTTCAACATGTCCCAGTAAGGCGGAGAGGTTATGATGTAATCAAATTTCGGAAAATCGCGCTTTGAACTTTTTCGGACATCGTTGCAGACAATTTTATGCTTTAATCTGTTTTTGGTTGAGCCTTGAGAAGTTAAAAATTCACAGCATCTTTTTTGTGCAATCTGGCTGAAAAACTCACTCAATTCAACGCCATAGCCATTGCGGCTATTTTGCAATGAAGCCAATATCGCGCTGCCAGTGCCGCACATGGGATCGAAAACATTGTCCTTTTCTTTTGAAAAAATCGGCAAAAAAAGTTCAATAAGTTCCTCCGGAAATTTAGCCGGATGTAAAATTTCATCTTTGTTCCTGGGCTTTGGTTTTAAAATATGCCAGGAATTTATTTGCTGCTGTACAGCTAGATTTGAACTGACCTGCTGATTGTTTTCAAAATAACCAGAATCAACAACTTTAAAATCAAACTGACTGTTTTCATCTTTTCTGAAATATAATGAATAAAACACCGATTCATTTGTCTGAAAAAAATTTGAATTGTGTGGTTCATTTTCCGATTCAAAACATCCAATTTTTTCATCTTTGAGGCTGAAAACGTTTGCCAGGTTTTTGGCAAGGTCCCAGGCAAACGGAAAATAAATCCCGTTCTTTTCAACGTTCTTGACAAAGACAACCACAAATTTTCGGTGGATAATTTTTTCCCTAATTAAAGACAGCGTTTGCAATAAGTGCTCTTTACTTTTATTATAAGCTGCAATTGAAGTTGTTGCATTTATTGAATTCAGATAATCAAAAATGACAAATTGAATTTTGTCAACTTGTGGAATATCTTTTTCAAAAAACAAATGTGCTTTTTCTTTTTTGGCAACTTTTGTGATTATTTCTTTTCCATTATTATCACCCACATAAAGCAAATTGGGTTGATTTTCTTTGTCACCAAATTTCATAAAAAAACGCACATTCTCTCTGTACAATTTTTCGAGATGAGTAAATTTGAACCAGGATTTCTGGAACGGCAGCCATTCTTTAGAGGTGATGTTGTTGAAACGGTTTATCATAATTTGATATTTCCTATTGATCTGATGTTTTGTTTTATTTGAATTTTTTATATACTCGTTAAGGATTAAAATTTGACTATCATCTAAACAATTTTTTTAAATGTATAATCTATCTCCCAGAATGCATAGCGATAAAACGTACTCTTTGCGTTGTGCCCTATGCGCTTTGCAAAAGATTATGCTCATTTTTGCCGCTGAAAAGTAATATTTTAATGGTTACAAACCAAACCTTAACGAGTATATTAATACGAATATTCTGATAAAAATGCAATGAAGAAATTTAACAAATTGAATTTTCGCTGTAAAATAGCATATGAGCAACCTCAATCTTACTTACCATCAAAATTAAAGTGCAAGCGCAGTTTGTAGAATTTAGCTGAATAATAAATGTTATTTTCACTGAGAAATTTAAAGAAAATCTGGAACGAGGCTTTTAATTGGGACTTTAATTGAAGATTTTTCTGCTAACGTTGTATCAAAAAAACAATTTGACTTTTATTTGGAAAATGATTATCATTCACATTGTGAGTGATAATCATTCACAACTTGAATTAAAATATAAGGCTCGCTGGATACTCACTTCGTTAAGGGAAGCTATCAAGGAACATCCGGTGGCACTTTTAACAGGAGCTCGGCAGGTAGGGCGGTTTATTTCAAGCTTTATCCGGCTGGAATGAAATAAAGTTAATGCATAAAAAAAATCATTGCCATACGCTGAGCTTTTATCATTTGAACTTAATAAATTTAACTCATGATTGAAGTTTTCCTCTTTTTTCTGCCTAAAAATATAAGGAGAGCAATTCTGTGACTATTAATCAAAATGAAGCAAAGTTACCTTTCAATACCAATCGCGGTACAGCAGCATGGGGAATCAAACGATTTAAAGAAGATGCTTTGGTTAAACTTATGCTCGATCTTTTTGAAAGGGAATCTTCTGGTCTGGAAGATGAACAATGTAAAATTGTCACTAAATCATTAGAAAAAATATCGATCCAATTGAGCGCCATTCCAGATAAATTCTGGATCAGATCTTCAATCATGGATGCGTTTGATAAATTTAAAGAGACCTACATTAAATGGAATGAAATTAATGGAGCAGACGAAAAAGAAATTAGTGCGCGACGGAAAGCCCTCAAAAAAATGAGTGGCAAACGACATAAGTTAGCAACAGTAATAAGAAAAAATCAATATATTTTATCGCAGGCTCTTGATTTGAAATTAGTTGAAAATATGTATGAAGCACTGGGGGCTATCCCCAAACTTTTACCGGAGCTTTTTATAAATCTTGCAAAGGCATTGGCAAGATTTCACAAGAAGAAAATAGAGTAATTCAAATGGCGAATAAAAAATCATGGAAAGAAAAACTTCACGACAGCAAAGATCTACCACAAGTCCGACCGATAACGGAAAAAATGAGCAAGCGCTGGGGCAGAGGAACATTTGTTATTCCTGCACCAATAGAAGTTGATGAAATAATGCGCCAGGTTCCTGAAGGCAAACTTATCACTATTAACGAGATTCGTGTTAATCTTGCAAAAAAGCATGGCGCATCAGTCGGCTGTCCAATGACGACCGGAATCTTTGCCTGGATTGCATCCCATGCAGCAGATGAGGAAGCAAGAGAAGGAAAGAAGGATATCACACCCTATTGGCGGACTTTGAAATCCGCCGATGTGCTGAATGAAAAACATCCTGGCGGAATAGATAATATCAAGTATTTTTTGGAATCAGAAGGACATAGGGTCATTCAAAAAGGTAAAAAATGGGTAGTTGAAGATTTTGAAGATTCTATTTTTGAGATGTGAAAGTATCAATATTTTGCATCAAAATTAAAGTTGTGAATTTTTGTCAGTAGCGCTTAAAAAATTATTTTCTTGCTAAAAAAAAATCACACAAAGCCGCATAGTAATCGTAAGTAACAGATTACCGGGTGGTATTTGATAACTTGAGATTTGGAAAAATGTAAATGACAGGATCTTCATGCCAAAGGCAATTGCGACTATGCACACAGGATATTGTCGATTAATGGGATAATGAAAAATGTTGAATTAATCAGTAAATATTTTGTAAATAAAAATCCTATAAATTATTGTTATCCTGTTGTCCCTGACAAATCGGGATCTACGATCTGTCAATAATAATTAACGATTCATTTCTTATTTTGTGCCCTGTGATCAGTTATGCCAAAAAGCCTCTTTGATTATGATAATATTTTTACGTCTTCAGCCTGAAGACCTTTTTCACCTTTAGTAACTGTAAATTCAACTCGCTGGTTTTCTTTCAAGGATTTAAATCCATCAGTTTCAATCCCAGAGAAATGAACAAAAATATCATCACCATCATCTCGTGTGATAAAACCGTAACCTTTGTTGTTATTAAACCATTTAACAGTACCTGTTTCACGATCTGCCATCTTATAATTCTCCTTTAGCAAATTTGTTTTTTTGAATTGCCTACTTTAAAAAAAAATAAAAATGCCCAACTAAATTAGTCGGGCATTAACTTGTAATTTTTAAAGCAAATGTTGTTCTAATTTAATGATACCGGTACTCAATTAATATTGAGGTCTTAGCGATCTGAATTTATCACATTATAAAATTATCTCTAAAAATCTTTTCATTTTTAAACTATTACGTGTATGAAATATAAGTATAAATATTATAATTGTCAAGTAGATAATCTATTAATGAAAAAATATTTATTTCGTAGTGAATGATCGGAAACTCTTGAAATTTATAATTATGGAGTTACAGTTCAAACACTATTTATACGTTTTTAAGCTTTAATATCATTCAAGAAAATAATTTTTGCCTTGATTCTTATATATATGTTCGTATATTTATAAAAGGAAAAGTTCTTGTTTAATTAAAATATTGGACAATTAATTTAATTACAATACAATGCTCAAACAAAAAAAGAAAAAAGTCCAGATCCCCAAAACAGAAAACAACAGCATTGGCTTAAAAATCTATCAGCGCCTGTTTGAAATTGGAAAACGCTTGCTAACAGAATCTGAAGTGAGTAAACTTCTCCATTCTGCAATGGATGAAGCAATTCAAATTTCTGGCGCTGAAAGGGGAATGATAATTCTTTTTGATGAAACCAATCAAATTCAATTTCAATCTGCTCGAAACATAAACAAAGAAGAAATAAAAAATCCGGAGTTTGAGATCAGCCGTACAATTATTAATACCGTTAAAAAAGATAAGCAACCGATTTGTTTGCAAAACGCTCTGGAAAAACCTGAATTCAAAAAAAAGGAGAGTGTGAAAAAATTACAATTGCTCTCAGTTATCTGCCTGCCTTTAATACATCAGAAAAAACTGTTTGGCGTTGTTTAT
>Ga0075123_10000464_pt1 | contig 21577 bp, 18 predicted proteins | sample AntAceMetag02UKX_FD_69808 | JGI IMG/M metagenome (GOLD analysis project Ga0075123, IMG submission 69808) | Saline lake microbial communities from Ace Lake, Antarctica - Antarctic Ace Lake Metagenome 02UKX | ecosystem: Environmental > Aquatic > Non-marine Saline and Alkaline > Saline | place... | reverse complement strand
ACCGCCGGCGATCGAATAGCTGCGGAAGGCCCGCTGGGAGGGGTCCTTGAGCCTTTTGTCGGAGGGGCAGTGGTATACTTTTACGGTCTTGACGTAAGGGAAGAGTGCTCCCTGTCTTATGCCTTCTTTCTTCTGCTCGATGGGATCGCTGCTGGGGCCGGAGGGGAACTGGACCCAGTCATGCGGGGATTCTCCGGTATTGCCGCCGATTAGTTCGCCGCTGTTTTCCGTCATGTATGCGAACCATGCCAGTGACATTGTTTTGAGATTGTGTGTGCAGATAATGCCCCGGGCCAGTTCTTTAGCCTTGCCCAGAGCCGGGATGAGAATCGACATGAGCAATGCGATAATCGATATTACCACGAGAAGCTCGAGGAGAGTAAAGGCTTTTCCTGTTGTTGGGATGACGGGCTTTTGGTGGAGGTTTTGTTTGGATTGAAAGGGGGTCACCATTCTATTTGCTTTAGCTGGTCGGTTCTCTGGTGGTTTGTCATGTCGGGCGCCAGTGCTGTTACTGTTATGTAGCCGTCGGCAATTAATGTGCTGTCGGAAGGGGTCTGGTCGGTGCGGTGCTCTCCGCCGGCTAATTGAAAGACGATCTGGTTTTGGTCGTTTTTCTCGCAGATATAATGTTCGTAAAGTCCCCCAGTCGATTGCGGTACGACCTTGACGCCTTTCGGCTCGCCTTTTGACAGTTGCGGTATGTTTATGTTAATCACGTCCCTGCTCTTGAGCGGCATGAGCTTCTTAATGACTTCTACACAGTGCCTTGCGGCCTTGTCGAAATCCATTTCATCCTCGAATGCAAGACTCGTGGCGACGGCGGGAATCTTCAGAAAGGCGCCTTCCATAGCTGCAGCGACGGTGCCGGAATAGTAGACGTTGATTCCTATATTGGCCCCGCAGTTGATGCCCGCCACGAGCAGATCAATAGGCCCTTCGTGCAGGTGGATCGAAGCGAGCTTAACGCAATCGGCCGGTGAGCCCTGGACGCTGTAACCTGTGAAGCTGCCGTCTATTTCGACCTTGTTGCACGCGATAGGGCGGGAGAATGTGATGCTGTGGCTCATACCTGAGTGGCTCTCGGCAGGGGCAAAAACCGTTACGTTGCCGATTTTGGCGAGTTCTTTGTACATCGCAGCCAAACCCGGTGCGAATATTCCGTCATCGTTTGTCAGTAGTATGTTCATAGACAAACCATTGTAATCGTCTGCAAAGCTTCTGTCAATTGACAGGTTGAGATCGGGGAGTATAATAATTATGAAACGAATCTACGGACAATTTTAAGGAGAATTAAAATGGCGGTTGCGAGTATCAAAGAACTGGTGTTGAAGGCGTTGATAGTGATTGCCTTGCCCGTGTGCCAGGTTGCTTATGGGGATTCGCGTGTAGTGGTCGAGACATATCTGCCGGCGCTGCCCGAAGGCGTTGTTGAAGCGGGGGACATTGTGCTGACAGCCGAGAAGTCATTAACTGATGTCAACATTCCGGGACTTACCAGGACCGAATCGAAGAGGTTGGGAGTTGATTTTCGGAATCGCGATGATGTGGTTGATAAGCCCCTCACCTTAGACAAGGAGGGCGCCAGGAAGATGGCAGATGCTTTTTTGGATAGATATTTTCCGTCGATCACGGATCGTATTCGCTTCCGCGGGTGTGGGAGTTCTACCACGTCCCGGTTTAGGGGACCACAGGGAGAAGACGCGATAACCGGGTATGACGTTTGGTACATTGGCGAGTACAAGGGCATCTGTATTGTGGACGAAAGGGTTTCGGTCGAAATCAAGAACGATGAGGTTGCGAGAGTGAAGGTCCGTATGCATTCTGTGAGGGAAGTGAGTGAGCTGAGTAAACTCCTGAGTGCGGAGGAATGTCTGGAGAGGGTTTCGGAGAAGCTGCTGGAAGAATATCCTACTTGCAATCAAATAAGGGTCGAGTATTCTGGTTTCGGGTACGCAGGGAGATTTAAGCAAAGTTGGGAGGACCCGGTGGAGGATTGGTCCGAGCCGTTCAGGGCTGTTCCGGTCTACTGGTTTGGGGTCTTTGGCGGCCTCAAGGGCGGTATGGGACGGAGGTATGCCTTCGATGCCAGAACTGGTGAACTGCTTCATCCGCGCAGGCCAAAAGGCAATGCACAAGCGGAACTTGCCGGGCCGGAACTTGTTTTCGAAGAGGCCGGTTCGAGGAGGCTGTTCCTCATCGGTCCGCGTGATGTAGAGATCGAAAAGGCGGTATTCGAGTTGGAGAACGTGCCTGTAGAAGATACGTGGCGGACGTATCGTGCAAGAGATGTGCTTGTTAATCGGGAGGGAGAATGGAGTTTTACGGATGGAGCAGCGCCGGATAAGGGCTATCTTTGTCTGAGCAGCAACTGGGCCCATCGGTCGAAAGCTGCCGGATCAATCGAAGTAGAGACGGCGGGACCTTATGAAGTCGAGTTATTGGTGTACCAAGGAGCTGCCGGCGACAAGGCGCGGTCTTTGCGTGTGAATATCGACGGCAAATCGCGAATACTTGGAACGAAGGGTCCTGATACTGTGAGGGTATGGGAGAGATGGGGCGAGATCGAACTTTCGAAAGGAAGCCATGAGATTGACCTTGAGGCGGCGCCGGATTCAAAGGGCTCGTGGGAGGTGGGAGGTGTTCGTCTGAGGCATTTGGCCGACCCAGGTGTGAATGTCAGCAGGGTGGAAGATTTGAAGATTACTTTTGGCAGGAGGGATCGCCCTGATTATCGCAATGAATTGCCACTAACAGGGCGATTTGTAACGAAAGATCTTTCGGGCAGGATGAGATCTGAATTCAGACGCGCGGCACGTTCAAAATGGGGCCAAAACATCATGAGCGTTTCAATGTCGTCAGACAGACCGGGCATTGTTCGTCTTGAATCGCTGAGAGTATCGTTTATTGCGGGCGATCAGGATATTGCTGAGAAGAAGGCAGAGCAATTTGTTGTGATATATCCTGACGGCGGTTCCTCGCGGCTGCTTTTACCTGAAGAGCTAAGGGTCTTCTCCTGGTACATTGAACAAATTCTGGACTCGCGTAGGAGGTGGGACTTAGGTTTGTATGAGTCTGTGGATTTGTGCGAATTCGCTCGAAATCTTGTGGGCGGTTACGACGGTGATGTTGTGCAGGAAATATTGGGCGGACTTGAACGGAAGCATCTCGAACTGGCGTTGGAGGAGGCAGAGAGGTTAGCTAACTCGTTCCACCTTTATGAATCCGGCTCGCCTCCACCGTTGGAGTACGTGAAGGGATGGGATGAGAAGTTGCTTTGGTACAGGGAGATGTTTGACCAGAGGCGGGTAGTGGACAACAGCACATATCTGGACTGTTGGAACAGGCCTTATGTTTTCCGCTTCCTGAAAGACGAAAGAAGGGTTCGCGTACGTTCCTGCGGGCCAAATGGTGAGGACGAAAGTGGGGGCGGTGATGATATTGAAGCGGAAGCTGAATTATCTTCGTTGAGATGGTAAAGTCTTGGAGCGACTATGAAGAGATATATTGCTGGTGAGAAGTGTTTGGTGATGAGTCGCGATCAGGTTCGGGCGGTTGACCGGTGGGCTATTGAAACGGTCGGCACGCCGGGGGTGGTCTTGATGGAGAACGCCGGTAGAAGCTGTGCGGAGTTGATAATAGAAAAGCTCGGCAATGTCGGCAAGCCAGAGGTCTGCATTTTTTGCGGTACGGGAAATAACGGCGGTGACGGGTATGTTATCGCACGGCATCTTTTGAACCGTGGTTTTGCGGTGCGCGTGGTAATATGCGGCGACCGGGAGAAAATCAAGGGGGATGCGAAGATAAACCTCGATATTCTTGAGCGGCTTGGGCAATCGATCGAACTGTTAGAGATGAGCGATGCGGATATTTCAGAGAGGGTGAGGGCGTTTGCCGGCGGGGCGTATATGGTTGTGGACAGTCTTTTCGGGACGGGGCTGAGCGGCGAACTGCGTGGCGAGCATAAAGAGTTGGTGGCAGGGATTAACGCTCTTGGCTGTCCTGTTGTTGCGGTGGATATTCCTTCGGGGCTTGATTGCGATACGGGCGAGCCGTTAGGGGCGGCAATCAGGGCGACGTACACCGTGACGTTTGTCGCAGTCAAGAAGGGCTTTGTCGATTCAGCCGGTGCGCAAGAATATACCGGTGAGATTTTCGTTGCCTCAATCGGCGTTGAGCCTGCGGACGCAGACTGCCGATAGGGTGAATCAAAAAGCTCCGGGTCTTGGCGCGAGCGATTTGTAGCCTATGAAATACAGGAACCGTTCGGTGTTAAACACCGGTATCCACAAATCTTTTGCCTGTTGCTCGATCAGTTCGTATTGCTCCAGTTTCCTCTTGGAAGCTTCGTATTTTTCCATAGCCATCGGGTCGGCTTCCATTTCGTCAAAGGTCGGTCTTCTCAGCAGGGTCGGAGGCTTACCGAGGATGAGATAGTCGGTTTCAACGGTGACTGCCTGAGCGATTTTGCCGCCCCATTTTTCGACGAGGACCTTTAATTTCTCCGTGGCGTCATCATCAAATCGGCCGTCGCCATTGAGGTCGAACTGGCCGGTTGCTACGAAGATATTTGTCTTGTCGCTGTCCCAGACGAGGTTGGCGACGATGTCGTCCTGCACGATTGGATTCCTTTTTTCCGAACTAATTATTCTCGCTTGCGAAACGTTCTTGCCCACATCGAACACTTCCACTTCGGCTTTTCCCTTGCCGTTTTTCGGTATGGGGACGCCCTTGTCGTAAATGGAGAAAGTCAGGCTGCGGTAAACCTTGTCCTCGGTTCCGATGTTGAGGTGAACTATCTGGTTGTCAATCAAGGTCACTTTTCCGTCGGGCTTGTACGCGGGCACTTCCTTATCCGGCGGAGGCGTCACCTTCCAGAGGTCTTCCTGGAGCCGTTTCATTTTGTCCTGATTTACGCGCAGTTGGGCCCGCGTTTTCATCAGTTGCCCGGTCAGTTGTTCGTTGTTTGTCGTTTGCTCATTGAGTTGGGTCGTCAGGTCTGCGACTTGCTGATCGGCTGTCATGTGGGTCAGGGCTTTGAGTTCGTCGTATTCTTTGCTGATAGTGTCCACCTGCTTTTGAAGCTCGTCTTTTTTGTCCTGCAGTTTCTGCTCCTTGTCATGTGTGCGTTCCTGGGTGTCAGACGAAGTCTTCTGCAGATCGTTAAGTTGTTGTTCAGTAGCGAGCAACTGCTTTTTCTTGTTGTCCAGATTGGCGTTGAGAGTCTTTGCAATTCTTAACAACCCGGTAGTGTTCGCATCGACCGTCTGAACGGCGATGTTCTGCTGTGTCACCAGGTCTAACGTTTCGTCGATCTTCCTCCTGACCTCAGCTATTTTTATTTCAGCCGAGGTGTCGGCAACAGGAGCGCCGAGGATTGCCAGAACTGTTGTGTCGAAGTATTCGAGCATTTTCCCGACGTACGTTTCGTTTCTCTTTTTTGTTCCGATTAATTTTGTAATGTTCTGCTCTTGCCTGTTCGAGACCATATCTCTCAGGTCGTTGGTTGCTTTTTCGACAGTCTGTATCTGGTCTTCAGATTTTACGTAGAAAACTACCGCCAAAGCAGTTGCCACAATGAAAAGCCCTACAAAAGTCACCAGGCTGTAGAGCATAGTATTATTCTGATTTCTTCTGCCTGCTGGCATGATACCACTCCTTCGAAATACTGGAATAAACACGTTAAGGCTGTCTTCACCTAATATATATTATCTGCGCAAACGGGTCCTGAGTCAACAAAAAAAGCCGATTTTCGGTTAGTTATAAGACGTCTCAGGCAGATTTGGGCGGTCGGTGGCGTTTTTGGGCTGGTTTGTGGGGGCTGTAACAGTTCGGCAGCTTCAAAGTTTGTCCAACAGGGCCGGAAGTTCCGCGATTTTCTCTATCAGATGACCGGCCGTGGCGTGGGGCTCCGGCGCCGATTCTGTGTGTATTCGGGCGGGCCTGACCAATCGGACCGTGGCAAAACCAAGCTGGTTTGGTGCGATGAAATCCTTTTTTTCGTTGTCAGCGACATAAGCTATTGATTGAGGCGCGGCATTGAGAATCCGAATTATTTTCTCGAAACCGGCCGGCGAGGGCTTCCAGTATTGGCGGCCAAGCTCTTCGGTGTAGACTATGCATTTGAAGAATTCTTCGATTTGCAGCGCCCGGACTTTGAGCTTTTGGGCGGGCAGGAAACCGTCGGTCAGCATTGCGAGCGTGTATTTGCTGCTCAGGGTTGTGAGGATTTGCCTGGAATCTGGGGGTAATGTTAATCTGGGGACGTGATTGCGGTAGACTTCTATCAGCCTTGGGATGAGGTCGCCTTCATCGGTATTCGGGGGCAGGCCGATCTCGGCGAGGGCGGCGTTGAATGTCTTAGTACGATTGCCTGCGGTGAACTGGTTCCAGAGACAGTCGAAGATGCGTTCGGGGTTGGCAAAGCCGGGCAGGTTGGCCAGAAATTCGGCGACGGAGGCAAAACCACTTCTGCAGTAGTCGATTTCGTCGTAAAGCGTGTCATCGAGATCAAAAACAACTGTTGTTATCATAACTTATGCGTTGCAACCTGTCGCTTAATTGAAAATTCTGTATCCGGTTCCATTATTGAGAGTATAATATTACGGCTGATTGTATTCAACTGTCGATAAAAAAAATATCAGCTGGAGTGCTTATATGAGATATTTTACGATACTGCGTCCGTCGCACTGGACGAAAAACCTGTTTGTGTTGGCGACCCTTGTGTTCGGCAAGAAGCTGCTGGGGCCGGTGGATGAGGTTCTGGTTGCTGTCGGCAGTGCGATGGGTGGTTTCTTCTGCTTTTGCGCCGCAGCTTCGTCTATCTATATATTCAACGACATAATCGACCGCGAGAGCGACAGGCTTCATCCGCAGAAATCGAAGAGGCCGATCGCTGCCGGGACCGTGAACATCGGCTGTGCTGTTGTATTGGCTGTTATTTGCGCGGCGGTGGCGATTGTGAGCAGTTTCTCGCTCAGCCGCAGCCTTGGTTTGCTGATACTGACCTATATCGTGCTGATGATCGCGTATTCGCTGGTTTTCAAAAAGGTGATGATTCTCGATTGCGTTGTCATATCACTTGGCTTTTGTCTGCGCGCCATTGCCGGGGCGGTTGTTTTGGGGGTGTTTATTTCGCCGTGGCTGATAGTTTGCACTTTTACGCTTTGTCTTTTCTTAGGTTTCAGCAAGCGTCGGGGCGAGATAGCCCTGTTAGGTGAGAATACGGGGGCGTTCCGGGAGACATTAGGCGGCTACACACCGGAGTTGCTGGCGCACATGCTGGATGTCAGCAGCGGATTGGCGGTGACATGCTTTCTGCTTTACGCGATGGATTATAGAACGTTAGAGATTTTCGGGACTAACAACCTTGTGTATACGACGCCTTTGGTGTTATATTGCGTGTTTCGGTTCAGTGCGCTGATACAAAAAGGCAAATATTCGTCGCCGGTGGCGTTGATTTTGCGGGATGTGGGTTTTCAGATTGGTTTTGTTTTGTGGGTGCTGTCGTGTGTGGCAATTATTTATGCCGAAATATTAGGCTTTAGTTTTTCCGGCCTTTGGTCGTATTGATCGGTTTCATTGGGATAGCTTTTAAAAAGGCGGTGCGTGCATGATGCGGAGAATTTGTTTGGTTGCGGCTGTGACGGTGGGAATTGGCGCCGGGCTGTGTCGGGCAGAGCCGGTGTATTTTGTCGATCCGAACCTGCAGGCGGTAGTCGCGAAGGCTCTTGATGTTAATGAGCCCAACGAGGCCGAAATGCTGGAGTTGACAGAGTTGAAGGCGGATCAGAAGGGGATTCGCGATCTGACCGGACTTGAGTACGCCGGCAACCTCGAATCTTTGAGCCTTGTCGGTAATGGTATAAATGATATCTCGCCGCTTGCCGGATTAACGAATCTGACGGAACTTAACCTTCGTGTCAACAAGGTCGGCGATATATCGGCTTTGGGGTCGCTGACGAATCTTAGAAAGCTGGAGATAAGAGAGGTAAACACTTACGCCACGCCGATTACCGGCGTTTCGGCACTGGCGGGATTGACTAATCTTGAATATCTGCGTATGGGCGGCAACCCGGTAGAAAGTCTCGAGCCGCTGTCAAAGCTGGTGAGCCTGAAGACTCTGATATTGGAATACAATATAATAGATGATGTTTCCGCACTGTCGGGTTTGTCGAATCTTACGGTGTTTGAGATAACCAGGAACAAGGTTCGGGACGTATCACCCCTTTCAGAGCTTGAAAATCTGAGGAAATTGGATTTAGCCACCAATCAGATCAGGGATATTTCCGCATTGTCTGCTCTGAGGAACCTGGAGAGCCTGAGTTTGAGGATCAACGAGGTTGAGGATATTTCGGCGTTGGCGGGCTTGACGAATTTGAGGGTACTTTCGCTTGGGAACAACCGGATAGCTGACATATCGGCAGTTTCGCGATTGACGAATCTGGAGGGACTTTGGGTTTACTCGAACGAGATTACAGACGTTTCTGTGCTCTCGCAACTGACAAATATTATTCAAATTAACCTCAGCGGCAATCAGATTAGTGACATTCGCCCGTTAGCCGGTCTGACAAATCTGAGGTCGCTCGATTTGGCGGATAACCAAATCAGTGACATTTCGGTCCTTTCGGGGCTGGAGAATCTGGTGCAACTTGCACTGCAAGTCAATGACATCGAAGATTTATCACCGTTGTCGGGCCTTGCGCGGCTTGAATTCCTGCGTCTGTCATACAACCGGATTACCGATATCTCGGCCTTATCGGGTTTGGAGAAACTTTCCACTCTGTGGCTCAACGGAAATTATATCGAGGACGTTTCGCCTCTGGTAGAATTGCGGAAGCTCAGGGCGTTGCACTTGGAGGAAAATCCGCTGGACTCGGCGGCATATTATATGTACCTGCCGTTGATGAAGCATTACAATCGCAGGATATCGATGCATTTTGATCCGGATCCGAATCCGCCGATTGACGATTGGGACGTGAAGATCGCAGATTTGACGGCGTTTGTTGAGCGGTTCGGGCGTCTCGGATGCTCGAATGAAAACGGCTGGTGCGATGAGCTTGATATGAATCGCTCAGGAAATTTAGACAAGCACGATCTGGCCATGTTCGGCCGGCAGTGGTTTGGAGGTATTGGACAATAGGTTCTCAACAGAGGTTACAGAAGGTTCTGGCTGCGGCGGGCGTCGATTCGCGCAGGAAATGCGAGGAGTTGATATTGGACGGGGCGGTGCGCGTGAACCGAAAGGTTGTCGATACACTGCCCGTGTTCGTCGATCCGGAGACGGATGTCATAACGGTCAACGGCAAGAAGATTCATGCTGCGGCGAAGGTTTATTATCTGTTGAATAAGCCCAAGGGCGTGATTTGTACGAATTCGGATCCGCAGGGTCGAAAGAAGGCAATCGATATTGTTCAGTCGCCGCAACGTGTTTTCTGCGTGGGTCGGCTCGACGTCGATACCACCGGAGTGATCATCCTCACAAACGATAGTGAACTCTCGAACAGGTTGACGCATCCGAGATACGGCATCTCGAAGACTTACGTTGCACGGGTGAAGGGGCAGTTGGGCGGCGAGTCGATTGAGAAGCTGAAGAAGGGTGTGTGGCTTGCTGAGGGCAAGACTGGCAGAGCAGCGGTGAAGATTCTCAAGCGCAGCCGGGGAGAGTCGTCTCTGGAGATTACGATTCGGCGGGGCCTTAATCGCCAGGTGCGCAGGATGCTGGCGAAGGTTGATCTGCCGGTGAAATCGTTGAAGCGGACGGCAATCGGCAAGATCACGGCGAGGGGACTTGGGGTAGGTAGTTTCAGAGAGTTGACTAAAGCCGAAGTGACGCATCTGAAGAAGGTCACGGCAAAATCGTCGGCAGGGCGGTGACAAAGTTTAGAAGATCGTATAAATGAAGGGGGCCGCTGCTGTTTCGCCGATCAGTACGAGCAATGCGAGGAGGAACAGGACGATAAGTATGGGGAGGAGCCACCACTTTTTATTGTTTTTGAGAAAGAACCAGAACTCGCCGAGCAGGGAAGTGCGTTTTTCTTGAGCAAGGGCTTCGAAATCGTCCGTTTTTTTGTCGCATGTGTTTTCAGACATTATAAACTCCGTTTCTCATGACTGTCGAAAGTAGCTTTCGGCGTCGCTACGGCTGCGGTGGCTGAGCCAGTAAGTTTTGGCTTCGGGGTCGGCTTTTAGATGCAGCGGATCGCGACCTGTCAGGCGAAAGAACAAGGCCAGCGGCGTCAGCAGCAGGAAATAAAACGCCGCCATCATTGTGAATCCGACGACCATTCCTATCGGTATTGTTATCATGGTCAGGGTGAGATAGATGATTTTTGTCATGGGAGTTGAGATTCTGCTGAGGATAAATATTGCACAGCCGGCAGTGAAAATCAGCAACGCCCATTTTAGGGGGAGGTCTTTTAGCAGGTACAGCAGCAGGGGGACAATGGTTAGTGCTATGAGTGCGATGTTGCCGAAATCTCGCAGCTTTTTGCGATTGGGTCGGAAGTCTATTTCGATAAGCGCCATTGTTAGTTTTCCTCAGTCAAGTTCGAATTGGGCCTTGTATTTGTCTATTTCGTGTACGGGGGCTTCGGGCTGCTCGGCTTTGAAGAGCAGGTGGTTTTCCATGACAAGGACGTCCATGTCGGTCGCCATGAAGCATCGATAGGCGTGCTCGGGAGAGCAGACAATCGGTTCGCCTCGGATGTTGAAACTTGTGTTTATTATTACCGACGAGCCGGTCTTGTCCTTGAAGATGCTCATAAGACGATGCAGCTTAGGGTGACGCTCCGGGTCCACCGTCTGGATGCGTGCCGAGTAGTCCACGTGAGTTATGGCCGGGACGATGCTGAGTTTGAGCTTGAGCTTGCCAAGTCCGCTTAGCGAATGGTTCTGCCCATCCTGCGGGCAGCGCTTGCTTTGGCTAACGGGGGCGACGAGCAGCATATACGGGCTGTCGTGGTCGGGCTTCATTTCGAAATAATCGCTGACATCTTCGCGCAACACGCAGGGAGCGAAAGGTCTGAAAGATTCACGAAACTTTATTTTGAGGTTCATTACAGACTGCATTTTTTCGCTCCGCGCATCGCCTATGATACTGCGATTACCCAGCGCGCGCGGGCCGAATTCCATCCGGCCCTGAAACCACCCGATTACCTTCTCGCTGTCGATCAACTCGGCGACCTTCTCGAATAACTGCTCATCATTGTCGAACGTATGATACTTGACGCCGGCCGAATCGAGAAAGCTGCGTATCTGGTTGTTATTGTAAGCGGGGCCCAACAGCGAGCCGTGCTGTTTGTCGGATTCGCCGACCTTGCGCTGGTTGCCTAATAGTTGATGCCAGACGAACAATGCCGCTCCGAGTGCTCCGCCGGCGTCGCCTGCAGCCGGCTGGATCCAGATGTTTTCGAAAGGTCCTTCGCGTAGTATTCTTCCGTTACCGACGCAGTTGAGGGCAACGCCTCCGGCGAGGACAAGGTTTTTCATGCCGGTCTGGGAGTGTACGTGTTTTGCTGCGCGGAGGATAGCTTCTTCAGTGACGGCCTGGACCGACGCGGCCATATCCATCTCGCGCTGGGTCAGGGGTGCTTCCGGTTTTCGCCGCGAGCCGCCGAAAAGGTTCTCGAACTTTCGGCCGGTCATTACCATTTTATGACAATATGGGAAGTATGACATGTTCAGGCGGAACGAGCCGTCATCTTTGAGGTCGATGAGTTTGTCGGTGATGAGGTCGTAATACTTCGGCTCGCCATACGGGGCCAGGCCCATCAATTTGTATTCGCCGGAGTTGACTCGAAATCCTGTGAAGTATGTGAAGGCCGAATAGAGCAGGCCGAGTGAGTGAGGGAATTCTATCACGTGGGTAAGCTCGATTTTGTTTGCTTTTCCGGTTCCGTAACTGGCTGTAGCCCACTCGCCGACACCGTCCATTGTCAGGATGGCCGCTTCTTCGAAGGGGGACGGGAAGAAAGCACTGGCGGCGTGAGACTGGTGGTGTTCGGTGAAGACGTATCGGCTTTTGTACTTTTTTTCGAGGGCCTTATCCATTTCGCGGGGCAAATGCAGCTTTTGGCGAAGCCATAGCGGGATGCTTTTGAAAAATTGCCCAAATCCTCTGGGTGCGTAAGCAATATATGTTTCGAGCAGCCTTTCGAATTTTAGCAGGGGTTTCTCGTAGAAGACGACGAGATCAAGGTCTTCGGGTGTGATTTGGGCGGCTTCGAGGCAGTAGGCGAGGGCATTTGACGGGAAACGATAGTCGTGTTTTTTTCGCGTGAATCGCTCTTCCTGGGCGGCTGCGACGATTTCTCCGTCGCGCACTAATGCAGCGGCACTGTCGTGATAGAAAGCGGAAATTCCTAAAATATTCATGCCTGTGGTTTCCACAAAGCCATTATACGCAATCATTGTCGGTGTGAATCGACACCCCAAAACCGACATTAATTATAGCAGATAACGCTTAACGGAGGACAAAATATCAGGCCTGCGTCTCAACGAAAAGCATTTTTTAGATGAAAAGCAGGGTTTTTTTGGGAGCAGGGGGGTTTTTTAGCTTGCAATTTGTGTTCTAATGCGTATATTGCTTTGTTTCAATGGCAAGAGTAATTGAAGTTTAGCAGTTTTGTCAGGAGTGGCTTTAATGTCAAGATTTTGTAGTTTTACAGGTAAACGGACGATTTCCGGGCGAAGCATCTCCCGTCGCGGTAAGGCCAAACGTCTCGGCGGCGTCGGCAAGAAGGTTACCGGCATCACCAAGCGGAAGTTTAAACCCAATATTCAAAGGGTGCGGGCGGTTATCGACGGCAAGGTATGTCGGATAAAGGTTTCGGCCAAGGCCATTCGTATGGGATTGATTGAGAAACCGCCGAAGCGAAATTACAAGCCGACAGCGGAGTGATTGGTTACTGGTGAAAAGGTAATTTGGGTTGTGCGGCAGTAAGATTTTACAGCGAGGCGGCTTTTGCCTCGCTTTTTGTTTAGCCTTGGTGCTCGAATGAAGGAAAAAATAGACCAGGTGCAGGTGAGGAAAGTTGCGAAGCTTGCTCGGCTACAGCTTAGCGATGAGGAAGTGGCGGAATTTACAGGTCAGTTGAGTGCGATCATTGAATACGTTGAGAAGATGAACGAACTGGACACTGGGGAGGTCGAGCCGTTGGCGCATTGTTTGCCTGTGAGCAATGTCTTTCGCGATGATGTTGTCAAAGAATCACTGGGGACCGAGAAGGTTCTGGCGAATGCACCGCAGCGCGACGGCGATTTTTTCAAAGTGCCCAAGATTCTCGATGACAGTTCGGGCGCTTAAGGATTCGTGCGGATAAAATACGAAAGTTTTTTAGTGAAATCGCGATTCTTACTGGTTTTGACATTGTTTTTGATGTGTGCCGGTTTTGAATCGACGGAGCAGGAGCATAACGTGAGCCAGAGCGTTGGCACAACTTCGGATCTTAAGTATTTGCTGCAGCTGCCGGAAGGTTATGGGCGGAAGGAGCAGCTTTGGCCGATGATCTTGTTTTTGCACGGCGCAGGCGAGCGCGGCGACGATCTGGAATTAGTAAAGAAGCACGGGCCGCCGAAGCTCATCGAAGAGGGAAAGGATTTTGCTTTTATCGTAGTTTCGCCGCAATGTCCGAAGGATAAGTGGTGGTCGAATGATTCGCTTAAAGCGCTGCTCGATGAGATTGTCGCTAATTACGCCGTTGATACAGACCGAGTTTATCTGACCGGTATGAGTATGGGCGGGTATGGGACGTGGAGCCTGGCGTGTGAATATCCGGAGTGTTTTGCTGCGATAGCCCCGATTTGCGGCGGCGGCGACGCCGGGCTTGCCGGTAAACTTAGGGACGTGCCGGCCTGGGCGTTCCACGGGGCGAAGGATGAGGTTATTGCTCTGGAGGAATCGCAAAAGATGGTAGATGCGGTCAATGCCGCCGGTGGCGACGCGAGGTTGACGGTTTATCCGAGGGTGGGACATGATTCGTGGACGAAATCTTACAATAACAGGAAACTTTACAAGTGGTTTCTCAAGCACCGAAAGAATACAGACAGTGACAGGTGACGCATATCAATGCAGGATTTAAGCGCAAAAGAACTGCGGGACAAAATAGCTGACGGCAGGATTACCAGCGTCGAGGCAACGGAGGGCGTCTTTGCCTCGATCGATAAATATGAATCGACGGTTGGGGCCTATATCAGCATATTCAAAGAGCAGGCGCTTGCGAAGGCTCGGGAGGTGGATGAGAAAGTCGCGGCGGGGCAGGCGGTGGGGATATTGGCGGGTGTGCCGGTTGCGGTCAAGGACAATATGTGCACCGCTTTCGGGACTACTACGTGCGCATCGAGAATCTTAGAGAATTTTCGGGCTCCTTATAACGCCACTGTGATTGAAAAACTGCTGGCGGCCGATGCGGTGATAGTAGGCAAGGCGAATATGGACGAGTTTGCGATGGGCTCGAGTACGGAAAACTCGGGTCTGAAGCGAACGGTTAATCCGTGGGATACAAGCCGGGTGCCGGGCGGCAGCAGCGGGGGGTCGGTTGCTGCGGTTGCGTCTCAGATGTGTTTTGCGGCGCTTGGTTCGGATACGGGCGGGTCGATTCGTCAGCCGGCGAGCTTTTGCGGGGTGGTTGGATTGAAGCCTACTTACGGCAGGGTTTCGCGGTTTGGATTGGTTGCGTTTGGTTCGAGTCTTGATCAAATCGGGCCGGTGACACGTAGCGTAGAAGATTGTGCGCTGATGCTTAATGTGATAGCGGGACACGATTCGGCCGACAGTACGAGCGTGGATGAGGAAAGATCGCCGATGTGCGATTATCTTGAGAGGCTCGATGAGGCGATTGAGCCGTTGAAGATTGGGATTGTGCCGCAGTTTAATGCAGGTGCATCTGAGCCTGTTCAGAAGGCGCTGGCGGAGGCGCTGGATGTGTACAGGGGGCTCGGCGCGGAGTTGGTCGAGGTAGAGATGCCGCATCTGGAGTATGCTATCGCGGCTTATTATGTGATAGCTACGGCGGAGGCGTCGAGTAACCTTGCGCGATACGACGGGGTGCACTATGGTCATCGCACGGAGGAGCCGAAGGACTACGTTGAGGTTTATTCGAAATCGCGTGAGGAGGCGTTCGGGCAGGAGGTCAAGAGGCGGATAATGTTAGGTACATACGCGCTGTCGAGCGGGTATTACGATGCTTATTATTTGAAGGCGTTGAAAGTTCGGAATCTTATACGAGGTGATTTTGCGCGGGCTTTTGAGAGGTGCGATTGTATTATGATGCCGGTGTCACCGACTACGGCGTTTGCTATCGGTGAGAAGACGGCGGATCCGCTGCAGATGTATCTGGCCGACATTTACACTATAGGGGCCAATTTGGCGGGTGTGCCGGGAATCAGTATTCCCTCGGGATTTGACCCGGAGGGTATGCCGATAGGGCTGCAGATTCTGTCGGGGGCTTTTACGGAAGATAAGCTGCTGCGGATTGCACGGATGTTTGAAAAGGAAACGGATTGGCATAAGAGCAGGCCGGGAATTATTAGTTGAGTATTTAGAGTGAGTGAGCAGTTGGAATACAAGACGATAGTTGGCCTTGAAATTCATGTGCAGCTTTGCACGAAGACGAAGATGTTTTGCGGGTGCGCTTTGGAATTCGGGGCGGCGGGCAACAGCAGGGTGTGCCCGGTTTGCCTGGGTATGCCGGGAGTGCTGCCGGTGATGAACAGGCAGGCGGTTGAGTACTCGGTTTTGGCGGGGATGGCGCTTGACTGCAAAATTGCCGAGTTTACCAAATGGGACAGGAAGAGCTATTACTATCCTGATTTGCCTAAGAACTATCAGATCAGCCAGTACGATTTGCCGTTGGCCGAGCATGGGTTTATTGAGATACCACTCGAAGAGGGGGAAACGAAGAAGGTGGGGATTATCAGGGCGCATCTGGAAGAGGATGCGGGTAAGAACCTGCACACGGCGGGCAATTTTTCGCAGGTCGATCTGAACAGGACGGGGACGCCGCTGCTGGAAATTGTTACCGAACCGGATATGAACAGCGGCGTAGAAGCAAGAGCGCTTGCCGTCGAGCTGCAGAGGATGGTCAGGTACTTAGGCGTTTCGGAGGCGGATATGCAGAAGGGGCATATGCGATTCGAGCCGAACGTGAATCTGATTATCACCAAGGGCGGGGTCGAATACAGGACGCCGATTGCCGAGGTTAAGAACCTCAACAGCTTCCGGGCGCTCGAGAGAAGTATTTACTACGAGACGCAGAGACAGCTTGATGAGTTTATAGAGACGGGATTAGTGATGGAGATGGGCAACAAGACCACGCGGGGCTGGGATGCCGAGCGTGAAGTTACTGTGTTGCAGCGAGAGAAGGAAGAGGCTCACGATTACCGGTATTTCCCGGAGCCGGACCTTGTGCCGGTGGAGTTTACGGATGAGTGGTTAGAGGATATTCGGGGCAGGTTGTGTGAGTTGCCCATAAAGAAGCAGACTCGTTATGTCAATGAGTATAATCTGAGTGAATACGACGCGGGCGTTTTGACGGCGGATCGCTCGACGGCCGAGTATTTCGAGCAAACTATCACAGCCGGTGGTGAGGCGAAACGTCTTTGCAACCTGCTGACGCAGACGGGGTTGAAATTGGCGAATGAAAAGGGTTGCAGTGTGGCGGAGTTGGGCGTTGAGCCGGAGAGATTGGCCGAGCTTGCGAAGATGACCGATGCCGGTGACATTAGCGCTTCGGCTTCTGCTACCATATTCGAGGAGATGGTCAAGAGCGGCAAGGATGCGGCGGCTTTGGCCCAGGAATTGAACCTGGTTCAGAAGAGCGATGCGGGTGAGTTGGAAGCGGTGGTTGATGAAGTTCTCGGCGCGAATCCGAATGCGGTTGAGGATGTCACGGCGGGGGGGAAGAAGAGTAAGAAAGCGATGGGCTTTTTGTTGGGCCAGGTGATGCAGAAGACTAAGGGGCAGGCGAATCCGAAAGTTGTGTCGGAAATTCTGGGCAAGAAGCTGGGTTGAGTTTTTACACGTTAGATCATTTGCAGGAAAAGGGAAAATATGAAGATTACGAAGAGCAGCGATGTTGAGCTTAAAGCGGTCGAGATGGAAGGTGTTCGCAACACGGGTATACGGTGGCTGATATCGAAGGACGACGGGGCGGACAATATCGCGATGCGAATGTTCGAACTGCAGCCGGGCGGTCATACGCCTTTGCACACTCATCCTCACGAGCACGAGGTTTTTGGAGTCGAAGGGGAGGGAGTGTTTGTGTTTGAGGGCAAGGAATACCCATTCGGCCGTGATTATGCAATATTTGTCCCTGGCGGCAGGGAGCACCAGTTCAAGAACGTGAGCGATTCGGTCATGAAGATGCTCTGCATCATCCCCGCCTCGGCAGGGTGATCAGCGTTTGTCGGGTTTTGGTGACGCAACTATATAGGGGCGGTTTGCCTGATATAAGTGCAGGCGGTTTTGGATTTGAATTGTCAGTTCGTTGTTTTGGGATGAGCGTGCCAGTTTGATTGCGTCTCGGGCGGTGGCTGCGGCCTGTGGGAATTTGCCGGCGGCGGCGTAGGCGGCAGCGAGGGTATCCATGTATTCGGGGTGTTTGTAATTAGTTGATCTGCAGGCTTTTTGGGCCAGCAGGACGGCTTCATTGGGGTCGCGGAACAGGGGATCTTGCTGCGTCGCGCGTATCCAGGCGAGATCGTTCTTAGCTTCGGCCGAGTTTGGTTGGAGTCGCAATGCTTCTTTGAAGTGCGTTATGGCTTGCGATATCCTATTGACCTTAACGAGGGTACGCGCCAGGTTCGAATGTGCGGAGGTGTGCTCCGGGTCGATTCGCAGCGCTTCGGTAAAGTGGGTGATTGCGCGGTCGTTGTCGCCCTTCATTGCCAGAAGGGCGCCGAGATTGCTGTGCGCCTTGACGAAGGCCGGTTCGATTTGCAGCGCCCGGATATAGTGTTCGATGGCCTGGTCGAACTTGCCCTGCTGAGCGAAAGTGGTTGCGAGGTCGTTGTGTGCGTCGAGAAAATCGGGTTTGATTCGCAGCGCCTCGGTAAAGTGCGTGATTGCCTGATCGAAATTGCCCCGCTGGATGTGGGCCCGGGCCAGATTGATGTGGGCATTTGGGAGATACGGCTTTATGCGCAGCACCTGCTCGAAGTTTGCAATGGCACTTTCGATTTTGCCCCGGCGCAAGAATGCGCGTCCGAGATTGTTGTTTGCTTCGACGAAGTCGGGTTCTAATTCGAGGACCCTGGAATAAGCGGTTATTGATTCGTCGAGCCTGTCGGAGCGGTAGTAAAGGTTGCCCAGATAGAAGTATGAAAATGGTTTGTCCGGCAAAAGCTCGATTTTGCTGAGTATGGTTTCAATTTGAATCGCGATGCATCTTTGCTTTAGCTGATCGTTCTTCAACGTAGAATAGTGTATCGGGTTGCCGGCGGCGTAGGTTTCCATGAGATTGAAGAAACGCTGCTTTTGTGAAGGCGTCGCTTTTGAAAGATCGACCATGTCATTGAAAGGCTCATACAGTGAGACAGCATACGCGGCAAAATCGATTTGTGTATCGATGTTTGTGGTGACCTGTTCAACTATTTTCATGGTTTCAGGGCTGAGCCATCTTTTTTCCTTAAGATTTTTTATTACTTTCTTGCCGCCCTGGTGCATGAGTTTGGGTGCGCTGAATTCAAGTCGTGGCCGACTGTCGGTATTGATATGGCCGGGGCCGAACAGTCGGGTGAGATCTTCAGATACTATAAGCCTGTAGAGCAATGCGGGGTCTGCAAGAGTTACATTCTTTGACTTGCCGATGGCGGGCAGATTTGCCCTGGCGACGTCCAGGCTGAGCTTTTTGGAGCCCTTTAGCCCGATCAGCAGGTAATCGTGGCCGATGGTGGACGGCTCGGTCACAAGTAAGAGGCTGTTTGGAAAGACCTCGGCGAATGTTCTTCCGATAAGGGCGAAGGTGGGCCAGTCCATCTCATAGGAGTGGAGCCATTGGCAAAATATTCCGTCCTGGTTTAGTCCGTTTTTTGCAAGGATGAACGAATCACGGGTAAACAGCGCGGCCAGGCCGGCCATCCAGGGATTTGACGGTTCTGAGATTATGACGTCATATTTCTCCTTGGTCAGTTGCAGATGGGCGCGTCCGTCCTGAAGAATGAGATTTGTTTTGGGATCGGCAAGTAAATTGTTGTTCCACGGTAGAAACAGATCGCTTGCTTCGATAACCTGCTTGTTGATGTCAATGACATCGAGTCGGTCAATGTCGTAACAGAGCACTTCGCCGGCGGTTATGCCGCTGCCCAGTCCCAACACCATGACCTTTTTTGGATTGTGGTGAAAGAGCATCGGCAAGTGCGCTACGATGGTTTGCGTCGCCATATCTCCGCGTGAGGAGGCCTCCGATTTCCCGCTGATTGTCATTATATATTCGTCATCGCCAAGGGCGCCGGTGTATTTGCGTACTGTTGTGAAACCACCGATGCCGTCGCCGTAATATGCCAATTCGGCGCGGGCGATCGGGTCGAGTGTTCTTTCGGCGTGGAGAAGGCTTTCGAGCCAGCCGCGGTATTTCAAGTCACCCTCGATTTCAGTGAAGCGATAGTATATGCCCTGCGAAAGCAGATGAGGATTCCACAGAGGAAAGCGAACGCAGAGGGCCAATCCGACCAGTGCCGGGGCTGCTACGCAGACCCATTTTAGTATGCTCCGCCTGGCGCCGTGCAGGATGACCGCCGCGACAATCAAGGAGACGAGAAGCTGCAGAGTAACGATCAGGCTCAGGCTTGTTTCTTTTCCAAACAGGGGTATGAGTACGAATCCTGCGCAAAACGAGCCCGATACGGCGCCGATAGTATTGACAGCGTAGGCAAGGCCGATTGACCTTCCCACTTTCGAAACGGACTGCGTGTAGATCTTGCCGACCAATGGGAAAGTAGCGCCGAGGCAGAGCGTGGGCAGGATCATAAATACGAATAAAGCGACTGCCTTTGAGATGTTCAGCAGGGCGAAGTGGTCTTTGAAATTGAAAATCAGTTTGGCGAAAAAGAGTTGACTGTTTCCGAGCAGTTGACTAACGGCCAATGCAAGAAAGGCGGCGGCAATCTGCGTGCATATCAGGAGCCATATAGTCTTGCGGGTCTTATCTGCGAGTCGGCCAAAGATCATGCTTCCGAGGGCCAGGCCCAGGATAAAAGTGACCAGAACGATGGTGAACGAGTAGCTGGTCGGGCCGATGATCAAGCCCAACAACTTGGTCCATATTACCTCGTAGGCCATCGAACAAAAGCCGGAGACGGCGAAAATTATCAGTGCTGCGTGGAGAGGCGCCCGATTTTCGGCAAGGGTAGTTGTCGGGGCGTCACTTGAAGGCTGGGTTTTCTTTGCCTGGTTTGGCGCTGCCTGCGTTGTTGCGGCCCTGTCGCGGACGAGCAGGCAGGACATACCGATAAGGCCGTTCACAAGCACTGCGAAGATTAGCGTCCCGGTCATACCCAAAAGGTTAATCAGCCAGAAGCCGCAGAGCAGGGCGCCCAAGGCCGCACCGATAGTGTTTAATCCGTATAATCTTCCGGCGTGTGTGCCTAAGTGGGAAAGTTTCCTGACGTAGAATCGACATAGAATGGGAAGGGTCGCTCCCATGCAAATGACAGGAAGGGACAGGATGATCGAGCAGGCAATAAGGGTGAGAAGGTTGTACAGCATGAAGTGGTTGAAAAGCTGATTGTATAGGATTGCGAAAAGCGGCTTGAAGGCCGAAAGCAGCAGCGGGATCGCCAGGGCGTAAGCGCCTATGACCAGTTCCAATATCCCGTAGATTCTTACTAATCTTATCGGCCGGCTGATACGGTCTATTGTTCTGCCGGCTATGTAGCTGCCGAGACCGAGTCCGCCCATGAAGATCGTTAGAATGATGCTGACGGCAAACGGGGCGCTGCCGATGATTTTGACTATCATCCTTGTCCATAGTATTTCGTATATGAGGCCTGTAAGTCCGGAAAGAAAGAAACACGCCAGAAGGAGAATCTCTATAGTTCCCGTCGACCTCTCTGAGATTGTCTTTTGAGCCATTCTTCGTCCTGAGTTCGAATGTGCAGTAAAAGCACGCGCCAGGTGTGGGCTGTTTCATTCGTCGGCGACGGATTTATAATGACAGTCACTGATTCACTTCTGACAGTTTACTGCATTATAATCGTCTTATGTGTAGTGCACTCCACGGCTTTTTTCCAAAAAAGGGTTAAAAAGTCAGGCCAGACCCGCGGAATTTGCCGGGATATTCAGCTTGGGACTACCCGGTCAGCCCCATCAGTTGCTTGCGGGCCCTAATCAGGGTTTTGGCGGTTCGGGTGCAAATTTCGGAAAAAAAGCCTTAAAGTTCTTGTAATCTCAATCTGGCTGTGATATTATGGAACGGTTCAAAAACCTGAACGAAATACGATTGTAATGAGAAAGAAAGAATGTGTGTCTGCATTGTCAGACTGAAACAAAAGGTTTTATTAAGAACTGGATTAGGAGAAGGATTATGTTGCGAAAGAAGATGAGACCGATTAGTGCAGCTTTGATTGTTTGTTGTGTGGT
>Ga0075123_10000459_pt1 | contig 21734 bp, 18 predicted proteins | sample AntAceMetag02UKX_FD_69808 | JGI IMG/M metagenome (GOLD analysis project Ga0075123, IMG submission 69808) | Saline lake microbial communities from Ace Lake, Antarctica - Antarctic Ace Lake Metagenome 02UKX | ecosystem: Environmental > Aquatic > Non-marine Saline and Alkaline > Saline | place... | reverse complement strand
TCCTTCCTCCTGTAATATTGATTCAATTTTTTATGATATTAATGTTTTACAAAAGGAATTCTTTAAATCAAAAGGTTATATATCTGAGAACTTATCTTCTGAGTTAAAATATTTAGTTTCTTCCAGTGATGGAATATCTTGGATAAATTATTTATATAATAATAATAAGATAAGCATTTCTATTGAATTTAAAAGATATTTAATTGATATATTAACTTATACTTATAAAGGAATTGACTCCCCATTTAGCCAAGTTAATTATTATGCTTATTTAGATTCTGTACATTCAAAAGCTTCCAGAATTTTATCAACATCAGAAATAGAATTACTGGCAAGACATGTTTCAGTTGCAAAATCAAGTTTTGAGTATTGGTTTAATACTGATGGTACTCCAAAAAATGTTATAAACAGTTTATCTAAAGGACCCATTAATTGGTGGCAAACCCTTGGAGCAGATTGTATTGGGGGTCTTTTTGGAGGTTCATGTGGTTATCTGGGTGTATCTGCCTTAGATGTCTATTATCAAGCAATAGAATAATTTGATTATTTTTGGAAAAAACAATTACGGCATGAAGTTTTATCTTTTGCACATTATTTAAATTACATAGAACTTCATGCCAATTTTAACAATAAAAAAAATGAATATTATTCTTCAAAATATTTCAAAATCATATTCCGGTAAAAAAATGTTCAATGATTTGAATTTTAAAATACGAGATTCTTCTATTGTTACTGTTACAGGTAAAAACGCATCAGGCAAGTCAACTCTTTTAAGAATTATTGTTGGTCTTGTTCAGCAAGATAGTGGTAAGGTTATATATGTAAAAGATAATAATAATTTACCCTTTAAAATAGCGAAAAAGTATATTGGGTATGCAGGAAATAATGAATTAATAATTGAAACTTTAACAGGATTTGATTATTTTAATTTTATTAGAAAGATTTATAACATTCCTAAAGCCAAGTTTAAAAATAGACTTAAAAATTTAATTGATCAATTTGGTATTAAACCCGAAGTATTTTTTAAATACATTACTACATATTCTACGGGATACAGAAAAATTACTGAGATTTTTGGTATATTTATCCACAATCCTGTTGTTATTGTTTTAGATGAACCATTTAATAGTTTAGATGCTGATTTTTCAACAATTCTTAAAGATTATCTGGTATTTTTAAAAAAAGAACAGAAAGCAATTATTGTTGCTACGCACAACAAAGATTTCATAAACAATTACTCCGATAAAATAATATCTTTATAATTAAATTATGTTTGGGTTTATTATAAAATTGAAATTAGATCAGATAAAAAATCAACCAATTAAGTTAGTTGGTTATTTTTTTATTTTATTATTTGTTTTCTTTAATTTATACGCAATTCAATTTATATCAGATGATCCGTCTTTTCCCGATATCAATATTAGATTGTATATTAGTGTTTTCCCTATAATGATTGTATTGATTAGCGACTTTTTGTTTAGGTATAAGTTTAATGTTATACTCTTGTCCAAATTGTATCCTGTTTCTAATATTAAGAATGCTGGTATATCACTTTTTAATGAGTTTTTTCGTTATGTTTATGTAATTGCACTTACAATTCTAATTGAGCTATTTCTAATTTTTGATTTTAGTTTTTTAGAAATATTAGAAATAATTTTTCTGTTAGTCAATGTTGCCGTTTTAAAATTCTTTATACATTATTTAATTTGGAAAATAAACGTAAAATCAGTAAATCTATTTGTTTTAACAATCTTAATTTTTGTAGCTCATTTATATTTGTATTTAGCACATTCTCTGTTGTTTATCCAGATATTGTTATTGGTATTTCAACTTGTTATATATTTTACCCGATTCAAAAAATTCAGATATGATTACTTTGTATTAAAAAGGATTGCTGAAAAGAGAAATGTTGGTAAGAGTATTAGTTGGGTTTTATTTTATGGTTTATATGAATATAAAAGTTTGTTTTTCCTTTATTTTATAGTTAAGATTGGTTTTATTCTGACCTTCAGCATATATTATAATATTACTGGTAAAATATTTATTAGTCCCTTAGCACTAATGGTTGTATTATCACCGATTTTCCTTTTCACTTATTTTCATAATAATTTTTATATACTTAATTATAGAATAAATAAAAATCTTTATTTAGTATTGAATGATTTCAAAATTGTTGGTATTAATTTGTTAATAATACTTATTTCTTCATTAATAGACTTGGTTTTAAGCCTACCTGCTTTTATTGTTTTTGAGCTAAATTACTTACTTAATTATTCTATTCTATTTTTTTCATTTATGCTTTCTTCTGTTTTTATCAGCCTATATTTTCCAAAAGAGAAAAAAACTTCTGATTTGTGGTTTAAAGGCACGACATCTACAATAGGAACGATTTTGTTTTTTTTCTATATCGCATTTGTAGTAAATCCTATTTATGATTTTCGTATTAAAATGATTCCAGTTATAGTTTCTGTAGTTATCTTTATTATTGCAATTATTAATTTCAACAAAAAGCAAGTTCTCATATTCGAAAATTATAAATATTAACCCAGTTTTAGTAAGTATATTTACAATTTTTTTTATTCAAAACAAAATTTTTCAGGCAATGTTAAAAATTGCACAGTATTTACTCCTGACGTGAGAAGAAATTGAGATTGAGTGAAAATTTATTCTTATTATTTTAAATATGATCACTCTCCGATTTCAGAGGTTTAATTATTTAGTTTATTGAGCAAGTTTTTTAATAAACAAGAATACAAAGAGATATAAAGAGTGGCACAAACTTTGCAAATTAAAGATTAAAATAAATTAAACCATGTATTATTTAATAATTTCAATTTTATCTTTTTATTTATTCCTTGTGCTTTTGCTTTCTTTTGAGGGAAAAAAAAGATATATTGGTTTTATTAACACTTTTCTTATCAGTTTATTTCTTACCCCGATAATTGGTGTAATTGTTATTATTTTTTCACGACACAAAGCTGCTTTTTCACATTATGTTAAGGTAAACAAATCGTATAATAGGAGTAGAAAAGATACAAAAAAAGCATTAAAAATATCCAAAAATGATGATGCATGGATAAAAATAAAAGAATCAGATATTGGTTTTGCTTAGTTTTTTTTAATTTTTCTCAGTGCTTCTCTTTTACTCAAAGGAGAAAGTTCATTTTCCGAAACAAATTTAATTATTTCCTCAGGATTAGTTTTTGAATATTCACGAAGTGCCCATCCAATTGCTTTTCTGATAAAAAATTCTTTTGATACAGATAACTGTTTTGAATATTTGAATAATAATTTCGAATCGGTTTTTTCTTTATACTTGAGTTGAAATAAAATTGCACTTCTTTGAAGCCAAATATTACCTGAATTCATCCATTTTTCGGTATAAGGAATTATCATTTCCGGAAATCTTTTGAAAAGTGTTCCCACAAAATTTGCGGCAATACCATCAATTGTATCCCACCACGATTTGGTTATTATCATAAATTCGAGCAGTTCAATTATTTCTTTTACTGATTTTTTTATATGTTTATTAACTAATTCCATTCCAAAATATTGAACTTCCCGTTGAGGGCATTCCCAGCATTGGTGTACAATTTTATTGAGATTTTCTTCTTTGGGGATTCCGTTTTCAGAGATAAAGTTTTTAAACAATTCCTTTCGTGGTTCTGCCATAATTCCAAAATACTCGAATTTTTCCTTCATGTATTTTTTCATTGGAGCAGCCTTTTGGGGATTGGCATTTTCCTCAAGTATGCTTATTAAATTTTCTATATAATTCATTTTCTTTTAGATGAAGTTAACTGATCAGTATGCTGAAAGGTAACAAATGATTTAATCATTCACGCATTTAATCATTTAATCATTTCAGATAGAGCAACTTTTTATTTATTTGATTTTTTTTATTAGAAACCAATTGAACAAAGTATGTTCCGTGTGCTATGTCTGAAGGAACCCATCTTATTATATTTTCTCCTTTTTTTGTGTTGAAAGATTTTACAAGTTTTGATGAAGAGTTATAAATCTTAAGTATCGAATTTTCTTCGGCATAAAAAATAAATGTAAAATTCTCGTTAGAAGGATTAGGAAAGGCTTCAAAGGTAAACTCATTTTTGCTTATTTCGTTTTCACCAACATATTGAGTATCCCAAACCGCAAGAGTGTATTCTCCCGGCTCTGCATTTTCAACATAAATATACCCAAAAGATACATTTCCAATTCTTTCAAAATCAATTCCCTGCCAGTCTTCAGATGTATTTTGTCTGTAAAGTATAACTATCGAATCTTCTGGATTAACAAGAAGTGTATTATCAAGTTGAGATGATTTGCTGTAGAAAAAACGTGCTTTTACAGAAAAGTTTTCAGGGAAAAGACCTTCAATTTTCCAGTAGCGATAATCGGATAATGTTAAACCGGCAATTGGAGTTTTTAAACTATCGGGTGCTACCCAATTATGTGTTACACGAACAAATGCCGAATCTGTTATTTCTTCAAAATTCAACAAGCAAAATGTTTTTGTAAAATTATATTCACCGGCAGTATTAATAATTTGATAATTATCAGTTGTTGCGTCACAAAAATTTCCATATAAGTCAGTAAAAACATATTTTGGTTCAAAGGAAAGATGTTTTATTGAATGTCCTGTCTTTCCTGAAAAGTGAATTGTGTCTGAAAAAATATTCCAGTCTTCATCAATATAATCAACTTCAAAAATATTTGAATTTGCAAGGTAATCAACTCCTTTATATCTTTGTTTACTGTAAATATCAACATCAAAATTAGCTCCGTTTTGCTGGATCGCAAAAGAATCAATAGAAAAATGAGGTGTTCCGGCAGTAAAAACCCAGGCATCAAAAAAATCTGTCATATCAATTCCTGTACGATTTGTAAAAAAATCACGCATGTCAAAAGATGAAGCGGAGTTGTAAGCAAACTCTTCAAGATATCCTTTTACTGCATCAAAAAATAAAGAATCGCCAAGATAAGCACGCATGGTTTGAACAACCGTTGAACCTTTATCATAAACTGTTTCACCGTAAGTATATTGAGTTGGAACATTATAAAGAGGCATATAACTTCCATCGCCGGAAGAAGTATGACAAAACTGAAGAACATCAGCATGTTTTTCATGTAAAAGTTCTTTGAAAACGTCTTCACCGTAAAGGTCGTTACGATAGTACATTTCCCAAAATACTGCCCATCCTTCGTTGAGCCACATATCACCGGCAGTAGAACAAGTAACTTTATCTCCAAACCACATATGCGAAAGCTCATGTGTGTAAAGCCATTCGTAGCTTAAGCCTCCATTAATACAACCATAAGGATAAGCAATACTTGTGGCGTGTTCCATAGCTCCTTTTGATGTTTCAACATACCCGATTCTGTCCCAGGGATAAGGACCAAAATATGATTCGAAATTATTCATGATTTCTTTTAAATGAATAAAAGAGCCAGGTACATTTCCTGTAATAAATGGTCTGACATAAATACTTATGGGGATATCTCCATTTATTCCATTGAAAGTATCATTAACTACTTCATATTCTCCAACAGCTACTGATGCAAGATAGGTTGGAATTGTCTGAGGAATTTGCCAGTGAAAAGTCAATGTATTATTCCCATTATCAATAGTTTCAATAAGTGTACCTCCGCAAATTGCTTTCTGAGTATCAACAACAGTTATAAAGCAATCGTATGTTGCCCGATCGGTAAAATCATCAACACATGGAAACCATGATTTTCCAAGATTGTGAGGATCGGAATCAAAGCCTACCCCAAGGTTAAAAGCATAATTTCCCGAAAAATGAAATCCTCCCCAATTTTCATAAAAAGGCTGTCCGAAATAATGAATCTCGGCAATTAATGTGTCGTTTGTATTTACCGGGTTTAAAAGAGGAATATGAATAAAACCATCTTCATGAGTAAATGTGGTAATTTCAATATCATTAATAAAAACTTCATCTACCGTTAAATCAATCAATTCTAAGGTAATTGAGTTTAGATTGTCTACTAAAGGAGTTAATTGAACTTTGGTGTAAGCCTGAATTGTTTTAGCTGAAAAATCAATTTCTTCAAGATAAATATCATAATGAACAGCATCAATTGTATCACCAATGAAAGATGAATTAAAATTATATTTTTGTGCAGTTAAAGTACTAACAATTAAAATTAAAAATATTGTAAGCAAATACTTAAAATGTTTCATTTTCGTTAATTTTTATATGTAATTATTTTGTAAATTTATCCAAAATTTTAAAATAAAATAAGTTTATTTTTTTAATTGGATTTTTCGTTGTTCAATACTGAACATATTTGTTTTTAATCGTACACTTTTATTCAAAAGCAAATCGTATTATTCATATAAAAAGTTTAAAATTAACGAAATACAAAAATGGCATATTTTTAGCAATTTGTTTTGGATTAATAAAATTTGTATAATATTTTTTTAATAATAAAATGAACAAAATGAGCAAAATGAAAAAATTTAAAAATTTGAAAGTAGTAGTTTTAGTTTTTGGTCTTATATCTTTGGGTATTCATGGAATCTCACAATCAGAAATATGGACATTAAAGGATTGTATTAATTATGCTTTGGATAATAATATTCAGATAAAGCAAAGCGAATTATCCTCAGCATCTAATAAAGCAACTCTTTTGCAAAGTAAATTAAATTTACTTCCATCCTTAAATGGAAGTGCAAGTCAAAATTATGGATGGGGTAGGTCGATAGATATGGCAACCTACGAATATACAAACCAGCAAACTACACAGAATTATTTTTCAGTAAATGGTAATGTTACAATTTTTAACGGATTGCAAAATTTAAATCAAATAAAAAAGAACCAGTATGAATATCTCGCAAGTAAATTTGATTCCGACAAAATGAGAGATGATATTTCTTTGATGATTGCTGCTGCATATTTACAGATTTTATTTTCTCATGAGCTTGTTGCAACTTCCAGCGAATCAGTTGAGATTACAAAATTACAAATCGACAGAACCAGAAAAATGGTTGAAGCTGGAACTCTTGCAAGAGGTAGTTTACTTGATATACAGTCGCAGGGGGCAGCAGAAGAACTTAATTTAATAAATGCTAAAAATCAATTGAATCTTGCATATCTCGATCTTCAACAAATTCTTGATCTTGAAGCGTCTGATAGTTTTGTGATTTACAAGCCACAGCTTAAAATCAAAAAAGAGCCGGAAATAATTCCATCAATGCAAATATATAGATATGCACTAACGAATCTTCCTGAAATTAAAAGTGCCGAATATAGATTAAAAAGCTCTGAAAGAAGTCTTGCAATTGCTAAAGGTAGCAGGAGTCCAAGTTTATCCTTAAGAGCCGGATGGGGAACAAATTATTCTGATCAGAAAAGATATTTTGACATTCCGACTCAAACTTATGGTGATGTTATTCCTTTCGAAGAACAGTTTTCAGATAATCAAAACAAGACAATGTCCATTTCATTATCAATACCAATTTTTAATGGTTACCAGGTTTCTACGTATGTAAGTCAGGCAAGAATGGGAATTGAAAACTCTCAATACAATTTACAACTTCAAAAAAATCAAGTCAGAAAAAAGGTTGAACAAGCTTTTGCTGATGCTGTTGCAGCCTATAAATCTTATAATGCAACAAAAAAATCACTCCTTTCGTTTTCAGAAGCATTTATGTATATGGAGAAAAAATTTAATGTTGGGATGGTAAATTCAATTGATTATAATGTTGCAAAACAGCAATTAACCAGAGCTGAATCAGAACTTCTTTCTGCTAAGTACAATTATATTTTTAAAGCAAAAATACTCGACTTTTATATGAGTAAACCATTATCAATTGATGAGTATAAATAGTGTTTGTATAGAAGTACTTAAAGTGAACAAAAGTTATTAAAGATAAAAAACTAGCGATTTTTACTTTAATTGCAGGGAGGTCATAACTTTAGGTATTTTAGCCACTAAAAATTTTAATGCAATTATTATATACGGGAAATATGTATTTTTACAAATCATAATAATTCAGGAAAAAAAATATACAGATGAAGAAAAATTCAACAAAGAAAAAATCGAAAAACAAAAAATGGTTTTTTATCATTGGAGGTTTGTTAATAGTGGTTTTAATAATAGTAGCAGTAAATAAAAAGAAAAACTCTCATTATAAAAAAGTAAGCACAGAGTTTGCTGAAAAGCGTACAATTGTAGAATCTGTTTCTGCAAACGGAAAAATTCAACCTGAAGTTGATGTAAAAATAAGCCCGTATATTTCTGGTGAGGTTGTTGAGTTATATGTGAAAGAAGGTGAGGAAGTAAAAAAAGGTAAATTGCTTGCCAAGATCGACCCTGAATTTTATGAATCGAATCTTGAAAAAACTGAAGCCGCACTTAACTCGCAAAAAGCAAATAAAGCTAATGCAAAAGCTCGTCTTGCTCAGGTAAAAGCTCAGTTTGAAAATGCCAGATTATCTTTTGATAGAAACAAAAAACTTTGGGAACAAAATGTAATTTCTGCAGCTGATTTCGATGCAGCTCGAGCGCAATTTGCAGTTGCTGAAGCTGAAGTTGAAGCAGCCAAAGAAAGTGTAAAAGCAGCTAATTTTTTAGTAAGCAGTTCGATGGCTTCATTAAAAGAAGCAAGAGAAAATTTAAACCGAACAAGTATTTATGCTCCAAACGACGGAACTGTTTCAAAATTAAATATTGAAGTTGGTGAGCGTGTTACCGGAGCTTCTCAGTTTTCTAGTGGTACCGAAATTATGCGTATTGCCGATTTAAGAAATATGGAAGTCAATGTTGAGGTTAATGAAAATGATATTGTAAGAGTTAATATGAATGATACTTCAATTATTGAAGTTGATGCTTATTTGAATAAAAAATTCAAAGGAATTGTTACTGAAATTGCTACTTCAGCCAATACTATTGGTGTGAGTGCCGACCAGGTAACAAACTTCGATGTAAAAATTTTAATTCTTCGTGATTCGTATTTTGATTTAATTCCTGAAGATAAGCCAAATCAATCACCTTTCAGACCGGGAATGTCGGCAACTGTTGATATTCAAACTGAGACAGCATATCAAATATTAACTGTACCTATTCAGGCAGTTACAACAAGGGCTGATACTTCCGGAAAGCAAAAATCCATACTCGAAGAAAGAGAAGAAGAAAGAGTTAAAAAAGATGAAAAAATAAAGAAAGACAAGGAAGTTAGAGAGTATGTTTTCCTTTATGTTGATAAAAAAGCTGTTATGCAGGAAGTAAAAACCGGCATCCAAAATAATATGTATATCCAAATAACCGAGGGATTAACCGAAGGGCAGGAAATTATTGTTGCTCCATACAGAGCAGTTTCAAAAGGACTGAAAAACAATGATGATGTTGAAGTAGTTGACAAAAAGAAATTGTTTAGTTCAGATGATTAATGCCAAACATTCTCTGCATAGAAACAGCAACTCAGGTTTGCTCGGTAGCATTAATTACTGATAAAAAAGTAATCTCGCTAAAAGAAAGCAAAAAAGCAAATTCACACTCAAAGTTTGTTACTTTGATGATTGATGAAATGCTCCGTGAAAATAATCTGGAATTTTCGAACTTGGATGCAATTGCCATAAGTAAAGGTCCCGGCTCATATACGGGTTTGCGGATTGGAGTTTCAACTGCAAAAGGTTTTTGTTATGCTCTGGATATTCCGCTTATTTCTGTTGGGACATTACATTCGATGGTCTTAGGAGCATCCAAAATAATTTCTGAAAATAATGATAATGATGTTTTGTTGTGCCCGATGATTGATGCCCGTCGAATGGAAGTTTATTCAGCTTTATATGATATTAATGGAAATGAGGTTCGGAAAGTAATGGCAGAAATTATTGATGAGAATTCTTTTGATGAAATTCTGAAAACAAAAAAGATGTTTTTTTTCGGTGATGGAGCTGAAAAATGCAAAGTTGTTTTGGGACAAAAAAATAATATTGAATTTCTTGATGATTTTTTTCCATCAGCTAAATATATGTTAGAGGTAGTAAATTTTAAATTTAATAAAAGTGATTTCGAAGATGTAGCATATTTTGAACCATTTTATTTGAAAGATTTTATTGCAGGAAAGCCTAGAGTTAAAGGTTTGTATTAGTAAAAAATTTAAAATAATGAAGCTTCCCGCCGCAAGCGGTGGGGAAAGTAACCCCTGAGATCCCTCGGTTACACTCGGGATCAGTTCGACTAAATGTTTGCTTCACAAAATTAAAGTCTCACTGATTTCATAAAATTAAAATGACCAGATTAGATGGGAATAATTCCAAAATCTCTGGTCATTTTTTTATTTAAAATTGTTTTTAAAAACTATTTGCTTTTGCCTGAACAACAACCGCTTTTCTTGCTTTTAGAGTTTGTTTTTTTGCAAGGAGCAGGGTCGTTACATTTATTTAAGTCAGATTTTACTTTAGTATCAGACTTTACTAATTTAGCTTTGTAACCCAATTTTTGAACTGCTGCGAGTAATTTTTCAGGACTGGTTTTTTCAGTCTTGAATTTTAAAGTTGCAACTTTAGTTTCAAGGTCAACATTTACATTTTTGATACCTTTTTCGAAAGCCATATTTTTTTCAATTTTGGCTTTACAACTATTGCAATTAGCTTCAACTTTGATTTTGCATTCATCATATTTTTTTGCTTCCTGAGCAAAAGAATTTGTGTTAACTGCTGTGACCATAAATAAAACAATGGCCATTACTGAGAAAATTTTGTTTGTTGTTTTCATAATTTTAAAATTTAATTTGTTAATATTTAATTATAGTTAATTGTTATTTAATTTATTCTTAATCGAATTCCTGCATATATTTTTCTGCCAATTATTGGTCCCCAGACCAACGAGGAATCAAAATATTCTCCGAAAGGGTTATCTGCAGCAATGATGGGATTATCTTGCTTGAAATTTGTAAGATTTTCGCCACCAATATAAATTTCCCATTTCCTGAAATATCTTGTTATTTGAGCATTGATTATCGTATAAGCCGGTGATTCTGTGTATCTGCGATACGCTTCAGGATTCCCTTCTGTTGATGGAATTCTGCTGTCACCGTTAAATTGAGTTGTGAAATCAAATTGCCATTTATTTAGATTTGTTGCATATGACAAATTGATCAAACCTTTGTATTTATTCACCAAAGGTTTTTGGAGGAGTTCATTATTAATAGTCATTTTTACATCATTGTATCGTATTGCTGCCAAAATATCGAAACCTTTAAAAAGCTCATAACTAGCTTCAATCTGATACGAATTTGAATAAGATTTCCCGTCAAGGTTATAAATATAAATATTCCTGGTATCTTGATCACGGTCAATAATAACCTGATTGACAAAAGAGGTGCGATAAAACTCAAGGTTAATAGTTAAGTCACGTGATGAGATTTTAAAATACTTTGTTAGGTTTATTCCGTAGTTCCATGCTTCTTCCATCTTTATATTATTACTGATGTTGAGTTTTCTGGAGCTTGCCAAAAGATAGAAATTATCAGCAATAATATTTGGAGTTCTGTATCCTTTTCCTGCCGACCCTCTAAGAATCGTGCTTTTATTCAAATCATATTTAAAATGAAAACGTGGTGTAAAAAACGTACCATAAATATTATGAAAATCAGACCTCATACTTAAGATTACAGTAAGTTTATCATGATTTTTGTAAGTGTATTCAAAGAATGCTCCCGGAATACTTTCTAATCTTGAGAATAAACTGTCGTTTAATGATTCGTCATAATTGTCGTAAATATAACTCAGGCCTGTTGTAAAAGTATGATTTGTGTTTCCGATATATGATTGGAACATCAGATTAGCATAATAATTATCTTCAATTCCATCATAATTATTCAAACCGAAAAATGAATTTTGGCGATGATGAATAAATGACTGGATTAAAGCAATATTAGTAAGAGGGCGATCAAAAAGATAAGCTGATTTTGTAAAAAATTCATAGCGTTTTGTGTTAATATTAAAACCGTAATAATCGAAATTTTGAGTATCCCTAAAATTCTCAAAATTCATTTCTCCTCCACTTCTTTTCTCTTCAAGAATTTTAATTCCAAATTGCCCTTTGATGTTTTTATTGCCGGTATATTTCCACCGGTTTAATACATTAAATTGCTTTATCAAAGGAATGTCAAGAAAATCATCTTGATTATTGTCTGTTTTGTTTTGAAGATTCTCACCATGAATTAGAAAAATAGTACTCCAGTTGTCGTTAACCTTAAATGCAGAATTTATATTTCCTTCAAGTTTGCCAAAATTATTTGTGTAAACATTAAAGAAAAATTTCTCATCCGAATCAGGTTTTTTAAATTCTACATTTATCTGACCCGATATTGATTCAAAACCATTTTTTACCGAAGATGTTCCTTTCGAAATCTGAATGGATTCCATCCAGTTTCCCGGAATATAACCAAGCCCGTAAGAAGTTGCAAGACCTCTCAAATTTGGGAGATTTTCAATTAAAACCTGGTTATACATTCCAGCTAATCCAAGTAATTTTATTTGTTTAGCTCCTGAAATAGCATCACTAAACGAAACATCAACCGAAGCATTTGTTTCAAAACTTTCTGAAAGATTACAACAAGCTGCTTTTCTTAATTCAGTTCCGGTAATCTCACTTGTAAGAATTGTGTTTATTCTCGAATAATGAGCCCCATAAGCTTTACTGATAATCTCAATTTCCTGTAGCTCCCTATTTAATGATAAAATAATCTTTAGATGATTGTAGTCATCATTATCATTATTTTTATTTTCGAGCTGTTTTCTCTCAATTTTCAGAGTGTCATTTTTATACCCGATAAAACTAATCACAAGATTAAAATTATCCTTCTTTGTTTTTTCAGGGTACATCAGTGCAAAATGTCCTTTTTCATCTGTGCTTATTCCTTTTGTCGTATTTTCCCAATAAACGTTTACGCCCGGAATTGCAACTTCACTTTTATTTTTATCTAATTCATATACAAAACCATGAATTTCTTGTGAATATGAACTAGACAAAATCATTAACAGTAATATTACTGTAGAAAATATTTTAGTTTTCATATTTTAAAAATTATTAATAAATAACTTATATCAATGCTGATTTCAACACAAAAATTGAATCAGACATGATAATTGTCTTAACTGAAATGATTAATAAAATTTAAAATATAAGTGGGGTAATTTTTTGCTGATGCAAGAAAAAGACAAGTTTTTTCCCGCTTAACAAATGAATCTTTAAATCTGGTTTAGCATCTGGTTTACTGTCTTCTTTGTCATCATCAATGCTAACAATGTATTTGAGTAAATGAATTATTTTAGAAGTTACTAAAATAGTATTTTTGATTACTGGTTTTTCAAAAGCAGATTTTATTTTAAAAAAATGATTTTCTGTTTTGCAACAGTTATTTTCTTTTGATAATATTTCTTTTGCTGAAAGTGAGTTGTTTTCGGAATCCATACAACAAGCACTAGCATTATCACAATTCAAGTGATCAGTTTCATTATCGTGATGACAATCAAAATTTTCGAGAAGAAAAGAAACTTGTGATAAATTGTGTGTGTTACAATGATGTTCATATATAAAAAATCCCGAACTGGAAATAAGAAAAGCTATTGCTAAAAGAATAGAGCTTATTTTTTTTATGAGATTTTTCATTTTTTTGTTATTACAGATACAAAAATAAATAATAAAGTCATACTACAACAATTATTTTATTAAAATATGTTAAAAGATACATGTTTTTAGAAGATGACTGTTCATGCATGTTTGATAAAATTCAAGTAATTAAAAATATTTTTAACATAAGTTTCTACAAATTTTTTTAAATTTGGAAGTTGAAAAAAATAATAATATGGAATATGAAATTTTAAAAATTGAAACTTACGAGAATATTGCTTTAGTTACAATAAGCAGACCTGAAGCCATGAATGCACTTAATACAAGATTTTTTAATGAAATGGATGCTGCCATAGCCGAAATTTCTGAAAAAGAAAATGTTAAAGTGATGATAATCACCGGTGAAGGTAAAGCTTTTGTTGCCGGTGCCGATATTTCTGAAATGGTTGATATGACAATTGAGCAAGGATCGGCATTTTCTAAAGTAGGTCAAAACACATTCAGAAGTCTTGAAAAAATGAAAATTCCGGTAATTGCAGCTATTAACGGTTTTGCACTTGGCGGAGGTTTAGAACTTGCCATGGGATGCGACATTAGGATTGCAAGTTCAAAAGCAAAATTCGGGCAACCGGAAGTAAACCTTGGCATGATTCCAGGTTATGCCGGAACACAACGATTACCAAGATTGGTTGGATTAGCTGATGCATTATTATTACTGATGAGTGGTAATATGATAAATGCTCCTGAGGCTCTTCGCATAGGATTAATTCAAAAAGTAACCGAACCGGAAGAACTAATGGACGAAGTTATGAAAATTGCAAAAACAATTGCATCAAAAGGGCCACAAGCTGTTAAAAAAGTTAAGTATGTTGCCAGAAAAGGATTATTGTCTGACTTTGAAAAAGGATGCGATTTAGAAGCGGAATATTTTGGATCGCAATTTAAAAATGAAGGCGAAGAAGGAATGAAAGCTTTTCTGGAAAAAAGAAAACCAAATTGGTAAATAGTGGTTCTAAAAAAAACATCAATAATTTCGTAATGCCGGTATTAAAAACCAGTAATCCATGTGGACTCCTGATTTTTAATAATTCGCAAGTCTTGTTCTTGACGTTTTCTTATTAAACATTTATTTTTTGTGCAAAAACAAAATAAATAAAATATTATTAAATAAAAATATAACGAATGAAATACAACGAAAGATTACAAAATGTAACAGTACTCGGTGCAGCCGGGAAAATGGGTAGTGGCATTTTATTGCTTACTGCTGTGGAAATGGCTGACCTGAGCTTAAAACCGGAAAATAAATCAAAGACATTTGTTTTAAATGCTATGGATGTTTCACCTGAAGGACTAGCCGGATTGATGAATTATCTGAGAGCACAGGTATTAAAACTTGCTGAGAAAAAAACTGTGTTATTACGAAAAGTTTATGCTGACAGAAAAGACCTTATCGAAAATCGTGAGATCATCGAGCAGTATATTTTTGATGTTTTGAATATTGTTAGACCGGTAACAAAACTTGAAGCAGCTTATGATTCAAATCTGATATTTGAAGCTGTAAGCGAAAACAAAGATCTGAAAGTAAAATTGCTTTCTCAGATTGACCAGAATAATAAAAATAACCCTTGGTTTTTTACAAATACTTCATCTGTGCCAATAAATATTATTGACAGAGAAGCAAATCTTGAAGGCAGAATCCTTGGATTCCATTTCTATAATCCACCTGCTGTTCAGAAATTAGTTGAACTGATAAATACTGATGATACCGATAAAGAGATGATTGAGTTTTCTCTTGAATTTGCAAAAAAATTGAGAAAAATAATAGTTCCTTCAAACGATTATGCAGGATTTATTGGAAACGGTCATTTTATGCGCGATGCTCTTCATGGAATTTCAGAAGTTGAAAATCTTACAAAAGAAATGTCTTTTGCTGAAGCTCTTTATTCTGTTAACAAAATAACTCAGGATTTCCTTGTCAGACCAATGGGAATATTTCAATTGGTTGATTATGTTGGAATTGATGTTGTTCAATTTATCATGAATGTTATGAATCCTTTCCTTGATGATGAAAATCTTCATAGCCCATTACTCGATAAAATGATTGAGATTGGAGTTAAAGGAGGACAAAATTCAAATGGTTCACAAAAAAATGGATTCCTGAAATATGAAAAAGGAAAAGTTGTTGCAATCTTCGATCCGGAGAAAAAAGATTATGTCGAAATCAATAGCTTTAAAGAAAAATGTGATGCAGTAATTGGTGATATTCCTGACGCAAAAGTATCATGGAAATCAATTATCCGAAATCGTAAAAAAGATGAAGTTTTGAAAGACTACTTCAACACATTAAAAACGATGGACACAAAAGGAGCTAAACTTGCTGTTAAATATGGAGATCGATCAAAAGAAATCGGAAAAAAACTAGTGGCAGACAATGTAGCTCACAACGAAGATGATGTAAATACTGTGATGCTTACAGGATTTTTTCACGCTTATGGTCCGGTGAATGAATATTTCGGTTAACAAATCAATTCTACTAATCAAGAAAACAAAATTATAATATGAAAAAATTAAGAACAAAAGTATATATGACAGCTGGTTATAATACTATTTCTTTGGGAACAGGGCGTAGTGAATTTAACCCTAAAAAGCCCCGTCCCGGAATAGAACATTATATTAAAGAAGCTGGTCAAGGAACCTTAAAACAAATCGGAGGTGCAAAAAATGTTGACGAGGGAGCAATAGGAAATTTTATGGCTCCACGCTTTAACAAACAAGGAAACTTACCCGGATTAATTCCTATGATTGATGATGGATTGCAGTGGAAAGCTTGTACAAGAACTGAAGGAGCTTGTGCTTCGGGTGCTTTGGCATTAATGAGCGGAATGAAATCTGTTCTCGCCGAAACTGCTGATGTGGTTCTTACCGTTGGTTTTGAAGTTCAAAATACAATGAAAGCAATTTATGTTGCCGATGTATTGGCAGGTGCAGGATGGTTTCAAAAAAGAAAAGATGGACACGCATATTTCTTTCCCGGACAATTTAGCAACAGAGCAGGAGCGTATTATGAAAAATATGGTTTGGAATATACCAGAAATGGTTTAAAAAAATGGTTTAAAAATGCAATCGAAAATGCACGACTTTGTCCAACGGCTCAAGAGCATGAGAATAAAGTGGCTGACCTTGATGCTCTATATGATAAAATGAAACTTAATGGAAAAGCATTTGTTGACAATCTTTCTGTTTTGGATTGCTCAAAAGTTTCTGATGCTGCTTCTGCAATAGCTATTTGTTCGGAAGATGGACTTGAAAAAATTGGAATAGCTAAAGAAAATGCAATTGAAATTATTGGTTGGGGTCAAGTTGAAAGAAATCTTACTTTAGATCCACCCGACCTTACTGAATTGACAACTATAAAAAAAGCTGCAAAAGAAGCTTTGGATTCTGCAGGAATCACAATTAATGATTTGGCAACTATCGAAACTCACGATTGTTTTAGTATTGCGGGAATTCTTGCTACTGAAGCACTTGGTTTTGCAGAACAAGGAAAAGGTGCTCAGTTTGTTGCTGATGGTAACACTTCGCGTGATGGTAAAATACCTATGAATACTACAGGAGGCTTAATTGGCTGGGGTCACCCAACAGGAGGAACCGGCGTTCATCAGGCAGTTACTATTTGGGAACAACTTACCGGAAAAGCTGGCGAAGCTCAAATAGAAATTCCTAAAGAACGTCCTTACGGAATGACTATCAATATGGGTGGTGATGATGTTACCGTTGTGGCAATAGTTTTTAAAAGAGGATAACAAAAAGCCACAGATTCTCAGATTTGTTATTAATCTGAGAATCTGTGGCAAATTTTATTGCTTATAATATTTTCTGGTAGAATAGAAATTAATAATTAAAAAATAACAAATTATGAAAAAGTTTGCAGTAGTATTAGCAGGTTGTGGTGTTTTTGATGGTGCAGAAATTCATGAAGCTACATTAACAATGTTGGAGATAAAAAGTCAGGGTGCGGATTATCAGTGTTTTGCTCCGAATATTCCACAACATCACGTGATAAACCATTTAAACGGTGAAGAAACAAAAGAAAGTAGAAATGTTTTAGTTGAGTCTGCAAGAATTGCAAGAGGTAATATTAAAGCATTATCAAAACTTAATTCAGATGATTTTGATGCTCTGATATTTCCGGGGGGATTTGGCGTTGCAAAAAATTTGTCAACTATTGCATTCGAAGGAGAAAATGCCAAAGTAAATCAAGATGTTGAAAAGGTCGTAAAAAGTTTTTATGGACAGAAAAAACCAATTGGAGCACTTTGTCTGTCACCGGCATTAATAGCGAAAATTATTGGAGATGTACAGGTAACTGTTGGGAATGATAAAGAAGCTATTGAAACCATCGAAAAAATGGGTGGTACTCATATCGAAACTACTCATGGTGATGTAGTTTATGATGAAGAAAATAATCTTTTTACAACTCCGTGTTATATGCTTGATGCCGATATTATTCAAATTCATGATGGTGCTTATAATATTGTTGATGCAATGCTTGGAATAATGTAACTGGCAACTTTTGACTGCTGACTGAAAACTGAAAACTGAAAACTGAAAAAATCTATTAAATTTAAGAAAAAACAATGAACAAAATCACCAATCTCTTTAATATCAAATACCCAATAATTCAGGGAGGAATGATTTGGTGTAGTGGTTGGGAACTTGCTTCTGCAGTATGTAATGCCGGAGGTCTCGGACTTATAGGTTCAGGCTCAATGACACCGGAGATTTTACAAGAACATATTAAAAAATGTAAAGCAGCTACCGACAAACCCTTTGGAATTAATCTCCCCTTAATTTATCCGTTTGCTGAAGATCATATTAATATTATTCTTAAAGAAAAAGTAAAAATTATTTTTACTTCGGCAGGAAATCCAAAAAAATATACATCTTATCTAAAACAGCATGGAATTACTGTTGTACATGTTGTGGCAAATGTAAAGTTTGCAAAAAAATGTGAAGAAGCAGGAGTTGATGCTGTTGTTGCCGAAGGTTTTGAAGCTGGAGGACATAATGGAATTGAAGAAACAACAAGCATGGTTTTGATTCCGACTGTACGGGAAACTATTTCTATTCCATTGATTGCTGCAGGAGGAATTGCTTCTGGAAAAGCAATGCTTGCCGCAATGATTCTCGGTGCTGAAGGAGTACAAATAGGAAGTGTTTTTGCTGCATCAAAAGAATCATCAGGACATGAAAATTTTAAGAAGAAAATTATTAATGCCGGTGATGATGCTACCAAAGTAACTTTAAAACAAATTATCCCGGTAAGGTTAATAAAGAATAGATTTTTTAATGAAGTTCAGGATGCAGAATATACCGGAGCTTCAATCGAAGAATTAAAAAAACTTCTCGGACACGGCAGAGCAAAAAAAGGTATGTTTAATGGTGATATTGCTGAAGGTGAACTTGAAATAGGTCAGGTTTCGGGAATGATAAATAAATTAAAATCAGCAGGAGAAATAATAAAAGAAATTATTGATGAATTTGTGGACGAAAAAATGAAAATTGCTAATAATGACTTTTAATAATATCAGCAAAAGACAAATAACAAAAAAAAGATACTTAGATAAAACGATAAAAAAATTATAAATTTAAATTTGATAATATGAATTTTGAATTTTCCGAAGAACAATTAATGATTAAACAGGCAGCAAAAGACTATGCCGAGAGAGAATTAATACAAGATGTTTTAGAGCGCGATGCAAAAGCAGAATATCCGACACGACATGTAAAAAATCTTGCAGAACTTGGATTTATGGGAATGCTGGTTGATCCCAAATATGATGGAGGTGGTATGGACACTGTTTCTTATGTTCTTGCCATGGAAGAGATTTCTAAGGTAGATTCTTCTCTTGGTGTTATCATATCAGTAAATAATTCGCTTGTTTGCTTTGGAATTGAGAAATATGGTACTGAAGAACAAAAAGAAAAATACTTAAAACCTCTTGCACGAGGAGAAAAAATTGGTGCTTATCTTTTATCCGAACCCGAAGCCGGCTCAGATGCAACCTCTCAGAGAACTACTGCCATAGACAAAGGAGATTATTATATAATTAACGGGACAAAAAATTGGATTACAAATGCGAATTCAGCATCAACTTATATTGTTTATGCACAAACATATCCGGAAAAAGGACATCATGGAATAAATGCTTTTATTGTTGACAGAAACTCACCGGGTATTTCTTTAGGTCCTCATGAAGATAAAATGGGAATGAGAAGCTCAGATACACATTCGGTTATGTTTACTGATGTAAAAGTTCCAAAAGAAAACCGAATGGGTGGTGATGGACTTGGATTCAAAATTGCTATGAAAACTCTTGAAACGGGAAGAATAGGAATAGCTTCTCAGGCAGTAGGTATTGCTGCCGGTGCTTTAGACAGAGCAATTAAATATTCAAAAGAGCGAAAAGCTTTCGGAAAAATATTGGCAAAACATCAATCAGTTGCTTTTAAAATTTCGGATATGGCTGTGAAAATTGAAAATGCACGAAACCTTTGCCTGAAAGCTGCCTGGCTTAAAGATCAAGGGAAACCTATTGGAGTTGCAAGTGCAATGGCAAAACAATATGCCGCCGATATTGCTATGGAAGTTACTACCGAAGCTGTTCAAATTTTTGGTGGATATGGTTATGTTAAAGAATACCACGTTGAAAGATTAATGCGTGAAGCAAAGCTTACTCAGATTTATGAAGGTACTTCGGAAATTCAGAAAATTGTAATTTCAAGAGCATTATTGAAAGACTAAATTTTGTTTGTCAATAAAGTTAATCATGCTGATAAATTTTTAATTGTTAAAAAATAACAGAGTTTTGTAATTTCGCTAAAATTTTTTAAAAGAAATAAAATAATAATCAAAAATAACTAATAATGAAAATACTTGTTTGTATAAGCAATGTACCTGATACAACGACAAAGATCAGGTTTAAAGATGATAATACAGTTTTTGATACAACAGGAGTTCAATGGATTATTAACCCATGGGATGAGCTGGCACTTACAAGAGCAATAGAGCTGAAAGAGGTTTCTGCCGGAGCAATTGAAAAAATTACTGTTGTCAGTGTTGGTCCAAAAACCGCTGAACCAACAATCAGAAAAGCCCTTGCAATAGGTGCTGATGATGCTATTCGTATTGACGCAGAACCAACAGATGCTTATTTTGTTGCCGCACAGTTAGCAGTAGTTGCCAAAGATTATGATATTGTACTTAGTGGTATAGAAGCAAGCGATTATAATGGCTCTGCAGTAGGTGGGATGTTATCTGAATTTCTTGGATGCCCGTCTGTTTCGTCAGTTTCTAAATTAGAAATTGAAAACGGTGTAGTAAAAGTAAGTAGAGAAATTGATGGTGGCTTAGAAATTCTGACTACTAAAATTCCATTTGTAGCAATAGTTCAAAAGGGTATAGCAAAAGAACCCCGAATTCCTTCAATGAGAGGAATTATGATGGCTCGAAAAAAACCTCTTAACGTACTTGCATCAGTTGATGCTGTGACATTAACAGAGTTTGAAAACTTTGAGCTTCCACCGGCAAAAGCCAACTGTAAAATGGTAGATGCAGAAAATGTGAAAGAGCTGGTTGACCTGCTTCATAACGAAGCGAAGATAATTTAGTTTGTTACATTGTTATAGTGTTTCATTGTTATACTGTTACATTGTTTCATTGTTAAAAAAATAATTATGGATAAAAAATATCTCGATTTTAGTGATTTAGATGCTTATAAAAGAGCATTTAATCTAAGTAATTTTATTTGGGATATTGTTATTAAATGGGCTTATTTTCCAAAGATCACTGTTGGAAAACAAATTGTTGATTCTGCTGATTCGATTTCAGCTAATATCGCAGAAGGCTTTGGCAGATATTCAAAAAAGGATAAAATCCGATTCTATCGAATTAGTTATGGTTCATTAAAAGAGGTAGTTGATTGGAAAGAAAAATCAAATACCAGAAAGTTAATTACAAAAGAAGAATATAAATATATAGAGGTCAGTAGATATTTACCTATATTTGTACTCAATAAAATCAAGTGTTTTATGGAATTATATAACGGACAAAACCTCATAGAGTTTGC
>Ga0075123_10000458_pt1 | contig 21745 bp, 13 predicted proteins | sample AntAceMetag02UKX_FD_69808 | JGI IMG/M metagenome (GOLD analysis project Ga0075123, IMG submission 69808) | Saline lake microbial communities from Ace Lake, Antarctica - Antarctic Ace Lake Metagenome 02UKX | ecosystem: Environmental > Aquatic > Non-marine Saline and Alkaline > Saline | place... | reverse complement strand
AAGAACACTTCTTAAATCATTATTCGTTAATCGATATTCGACATTAAATATTCATAGAAACTAAAATAAAGCAATGAAATTGCAGGGTTTTAACCTTTAAATAGATAATAAATATTTTAAGTATAACCTACTTTTAAAAAAAATTATTAGGTTACTACTCTATAAAAAAGCTTAACAAATTCCTGCCAAGAAATCAATGCCTGAAAAATTCTATTTGTTTATAAAAAACACTATCAATCTGAGAGCTTAATTCAGTTTGTTTATTCTGTTTAGCAAGCTGACCAAGTTGTTGAATAATTGCAATTGCCTGTTGCATTTCCTGATCAAATGTTTTTATCCGCTTCGAATCAAGAGAATTATAATAATCCAGATCATCACAATATCTTTCCACTAATAAATTAACAATTGTATTTCCTTTTTCAACGGCACCTGCCTGATAATAAATATTAGCAACAGGAATCATATAATAGTCAATTGGAAATTTATTCACAGGAAAAAACTCAAGACATTTATCTAAAACAACAATTGCTGAATCATTTTTATTTTCCATTAATAAAGAAGTTGCCAAACGTATATAATCTTGTTTTGCAATAGCTGAATTTCTTTTACTTTCGCGATCAACAGTAACACCATCTTCGTTAAGTCTACCCCATTTTGCTTTGTTTATCAATAAATCATAAGTTCCGTCAATATCAACTCCACCAAGTCCTGCAATATGATCTTTAGCTTTGATTGGTAAAAATTTATAAACAATACCATCGAGGTGACAATATTCATCAATACCAAAAACTTTACTCATGGCACTGGGGTTTGCAAAATATATCGGTCGTTCCCAATTATTGCTTGATAGAAAATCGAGAAACATAAGATCATTTTTATATAATGCATTTTGCTTGATATCCCATTCTATCACTGGAACAATTTCACTGGCACGATCGGCAGAAACAAGACCATTATCAATAACCGCAGCTGAGTCAACAGTAAGTTTAAGTCGCTTTGTAGGGAGGTAATTTATTTTCCCACCACCCTGAAGTCCGACTTTGGTTTGTTCGTTTTCGCTTGCAATAAAATTTATTACATCTTTTAACTCGGTTCTTCCTTTAATATTTCTATCAAAGAAAGGAACATACTGATTTACACCTTTATTATATTGTTCGGGAGTAAGTGTAAAAGGAAGTCTTTCAGAATCATAGATTTTATTTCCTAACTGATGGATATACCAATCACCTCCTGCCAGCATATAATTTACAACTCTTACATCTGTTCTTATTCCCTCAACTTCCTGAACGTACCATAATGGGAAAGTATCATTATCACCATTAGTAAACAAGACTGCATTTGGTGCACAGGAATTCAAATAATTAGCAGCAAAATCTCTTGCAGCATATTTTCCTGATCTATTATGATCGTCCCAACCCTCACTGGCCATTATTCCGGGAACAAGTATCAGAGAAACAAATCCGACAGAGACAGCAATAACTTTATAGTTTTTTAATATTTTGCTAAATGAATTAATTATTGCCATTACACCTAATCCAATCCAAATTGCAAATGCATAAAAAGATCCGGCATAAGCATAATCACGTTCACGCGGTTGGTATGGATATTGATTAAGAAATACAACAATTGCTAATCCAGTCATAAGAAACAACAATAACACAACAAAACTGTCTTTTCTTGAAGTATTAAAATGAAACAATAAACCTATTAATCCAAGGATAAAAGGTAGAAGATAAAATTTATTATTGGCAACGCTTTTCATGCTTTCAGAAATTTCATCCAATTTCCCAAGCCTCATTTCATCTAAAAATTTGATACCACTAATCCAATTTCCATGTTCAATTTCTCCCTGACTTTCTATATTATTTTGTCTTCCGGCGAAATTCCACATAAAATACCTTAAGTACATATGACCGATTTGATAATCGAAAAAGTAACTCAGATTTTCTCCGAAAGTTGGTTTTACAATAACTTCTGATGACCCATCAGCTTTTGTAACTCTGACCTTTTCACCTTTTTTCATATACTGTTTATATGTTCGTGCATGAGCAGGTTTCTGGTCGCTCCACATTCGTGGAAATAATGTTGTAAATTTAGAATCATAAACAGGAATTGTATTTTTCCTATCATCAGTAATAACGTATTTTCCTTTCTTAACATCCTTAATGTACACAGGGTTTCCATCATCATATTCAACAACGGGAGCATTAAAATATTGACCATAAAAAATCGGCCAGGTACCATATTGCTCACGATTAAGATATGATAGAAGACTAATAGCATCTTCCGGGCTGTTTTCATCAATAGGTGTATCCGCATTAGAACGAATCACTAACAAAAAGAAAGAAGAGTATCCAATAAGAATAAACACTAATGCAAGAATTACTGAATTAGCAATAAGTTTCTTTTTTCTGATTGTATATTGTAATCCGAAAATTATTAAACCAATTAAAAGCAAAAAATAAATAACTGTTCCTGAGTTAAATGGTAATCCAATATTATTAACAAAAAACAGTTCAAATAATCCCGACAGTCTAACAATCCAAGGAATTATTCCATACATTATAAAAGCAAGGATAAGAATTGAGATAATTCCGGTATAAATAAAACCTTTTCTTGTTGCTTCGTATTTTTTGAAATAATAAACATAAGCAATTGCAGGAATAGCAAGCAAGTTCAATAAATGAACACCAATTGACAATCCCATCAGATATGCAATTAAAATCAACCATCTGTACCCATGTCTTTGGTCAGCAATCTTTTCCCATCTTAGAATTGCCCAAAAAACAACAGCTGTAAAAAAAGATGACATAGCATATACCTCACCTTCCACGGCAGAAAACCAAAATGAATCAGAAAAAGCATAAGCTAAAGCACCAACAGCACCACTTGCATAAATTGCATACATTTTCCCTTCGGTCATTTCACCATTACGTAAAGCAATTTTTTCTGCAAGCATTGTAATTGACCAAAAAAGAAATAAAATAGTAAAACTGCTACATATTACCGACATTAAATTTATCATCAAGGCAACATTGCTTACATCGCCAAAAGCAAATAATGAAAAGAACCGACCAAGCAATTGAAATAATGGTGCTCCAGGAGGATGACCTACCTGCAATTTATAAGCAGTTGCGATATACTCACCACAGTCCCACCAACTTGCTGTTGGTTCAACAGTTAGAAAATAAACGAGGGTGGCAATAGCAAAGATAAACCAACCAATAATATTATTAAATTTCTTATAGTTTTTCATTGGGAAATTGAATTTTTAAGATAAAATTAATTTCATGCGAAATTATAAATTTTAGATTAATTATTATTATAAAAAGTATAAATTAACTGAAATTAACAGATTCTACAACCTATCTATCTGTTTTTCTGTTTTTTAACAAAATTCTTACAAATTTTATAAAAAAATTTTTTAATTTAAAAATATTTTCTAATTTTGCAACCCCAAAATGGAATGTCCGATGGTGTAACTGGCAACACATCTGGTTTTGGTCCAGAAGAGTCCAGGTTCGAGCCCTGGTCGGACAACTGAGAGAAAGATAGCTGCTTGTAATTATGGGCAGCTTTTTTCTATTAAATAGCTTGCAGTAAACACTTGTATTTTAAATAAATGTTGTACATTTGCAGCGGAAAAATAGAAGGAATGATTTTGAGGGGACGATGTCCCCTCTTTTTATAGAAAATAGAAGAAATGATTCTAAAAGAAGAAATAGAAAAACTGGTTAACAAAAAGCTATCAGGAACTGATATGTTTCTTGTTGATATTAAAATCAAACCAGTTAATAATATTTCTATTTTTATTGACAGCGATACAAATTTAACTATTAGTGATTGTGTTGATGTCAGCCGTTTTGTTGAATCCAGTTACGACAGAGATGTTGTAGATTTCCAACTAACTGTTTCTTCTGCCGGAATTGATCAGGCTTTTACAACTTTTCGACAATACAAAAAAAATGTCGGACAAGATGTAATTATTCTTCTTCACGACAACACAAAACATAAAGGAACTTTAATTGAAGTGGACGAAAAATTCATAAAATTAAAACCTATTATAAATAAAAAAGATAAAAAGAAAGGAATTAGTGATGATATCATTGAACTTTCATTTAACGAAATAAAAGAAACTAAAATTATTATTTCTTTTAAAAAATAAAATATAAACTTTCTATTGATAAAAAAATGGAACACATAAACTTAGTTGAAACATTTGCGGAATTTAAAGAATTTAAAAACATCGACCGCGAAACATTAATGCATATTATCGAAGATGTATTTAGAGGCATGATTATTAAAAAACATGGATCAGATGAAAATTTTGATATAATTGTCAATATTGATAAGGGAGACCTTGAAGTTTGGAGAAACCGTGAAATTGTTGAAAATGGCATGGTTAAAGATGATAATTTAGAGATTGAACTTTCTGACGCAATTAAAATTGAACCGGATTTTGAAGTTGGAGAAGAAGTTTCAGAAGAATTAAAATTTGTCGATTTTGGAAGAAGAGACATTCTTACTATTCGTCAAAACCTGGTTTCAAAAATTCATGAATACGAAAAAGATAATGTGTATAACAAATACAAAGACAAAATTGGTGAAATAATTACCGGAGAAGTTTATCAGATTTGGAAAAAAGAAATTCTAATACTAGATGATGAGGATATTGAACTTATTTTACCAAAATCAGAACAAATACCTTCGGATTTTTACCGCAAAGGAGAATCAATAAGAGCAGTTGTTTCAAAAGTTGAAATGAGAAATAATACACCTGTCATAATCTTATCAAGAACCTCAACTGTTTTTCTTGAGAAATTATTTGAAGCAGAAGTACCTGAGGTTTATGACGGTCTTATCACAATTAAAAATATTGTTCGTGTACCTGGTGAAAGAGCAAAAATTGCTGTTGAATCTTATGATGACAGAATTGATCCCGTTGGAGCTTGTGTTGGTATGAAAGGTTCAAGAATACATGGAATAGTTAGAGAACTTAAAAACGAAAATATTGATGTTATTAATTATACAACTAACACCAATTTATTTATTTCCAGAGCATTAAGTCCAGCAAAAACAACTTCTATCGAAATAGATGAAGAACACAAAAAAGTTAATGTTTATTTAAAACCCGATCAAGTGTCTCTTGCTATTGGCAAAGGTGGTTTTAATATTAAACTGGCAGGGAAACTAACCGGATATGAAATTGATGTTTATCGTGACACAGAAACTGAATATGAAGATGTTGATATTAATGAATTTTCGGATGAAATAGATCAATGGATAATAGACGAACTAATATCAATAGGATGTGATACAGCAAAAAGTGTATTGGATCTAAGTAAAGAAGAACTTGTAAACAGAACAGATCTTGAAGAAATAACTATTAATGAGGTTATTCGTATTCTTGGAGCTGAATTTGAATAAAAATATTACTTTTATACAACTTTTTTCTAAAAAGAAAAACTCAAGGCAGAAAGATAATTTATGGCAGAAGCTAATAAAATAGTACGACTTAGTAAAGCAGCAAGAGAGTTCAATGTTGGGATTACAACTATTGTTGAATTTCTTTCAAAGAAAGATATTCAAATTGAAGCTAAACCCAACACAAAAATATCTGCAGATATTTATGATATTCTTCTGAAAGAATTCCATTCGGAAAAAGCCGTAAAAGAAGAATCTGACAAAATTGGAATTGAACACCTAAGTCGTGAAACAATTTCAATTGATGATAAAATTGATGATTCAGTAAAAACTGAAGACATATTTGAAAAAGAAGAAGATCTTTTAATTAAAAATGTTGCAAGTAATTATTCTGAAACAATTACAAAAACTGAAGATAAAAATACAGAAAAAACTGCTGAAATTAAAAAAGTAGAAAAAATAGAAGAAGTAAAAGAAGAAGTAAAAGAAAAAGAAATTGTTGAAGAAAAAACAATTGTTGAAGAAAAAACTATTGATAAAAAAGATCAAGACGAAGATGACATCAAAAAAGATGACAGTGTAAAAGTACTTGGTAAAATTGATCTTGATTCAATAAATTCTCTTACAAGACCAAAAAAGAAAACAAAGAAAGAAAAAGAAGCAAAAGAAAGAAATAAAGGCAAAAAAGAAGTTACAAAAAAAGAAGAAAAAGAAACTGTTAAACCTACAAAAGCTAAAACGGAAATTGAAGAAACTGTTATAGAAAAACAAGAAACGCCTCCCGAGGTCACTCCTACCGCTAAAGAAGAAGAAAAAACTCCAGTTAAAAATGATGATAATATCATTAAAGCAAGAGCTGTTAAACTTACAGGTCCAAAAATTTTAGATAAAATTGACCTTTCAAAAATAGAAAAAAAATCAAAAAAGCCGGTTGCCTCTTCAAAAGAAAAAAAGATAAAAGAAAAAAAGAAAAAAAGAAAAAGAATTATAAAAGATACTCCTAAAACAGAGGTAAAATTTAAAGATAAAAGAGGGAAACCATCATTTGAAAGAAGTAAATTCAAAAAAGGCAAAAGAGAACCAAAAGTTGAACCTACTGCAGAAGAAATTCAAAAGCAAATTAAAGAAACACTTGCCAGATTAAGCAAAACAGGCAAATCAAAAGGTTCAAAATACAGAAAACACAAACGTGAAGTAGTTAGCCAAAATATTGAAAAAGAACTTAAACAACAAGAAATAGAAAAAAGCACAATACAGGTTACTGAATTTGTTACGGCAAATGAATTAGCAACAATGATTAACATCGATGTAACTAAGGTTATTCAAACATGTATATCTCTTGGAATCTTCGTATCTATCAATCAACGATTAGATGCCGAAATCATTACTCTAGTTGCAAATGAATTTGGATATAAAGTAGAATTTGTAAGTGTTGATGTTCTTGATGCAATTAGTAAAGAAGAAGAAATAGGAGACAATCCTGAAGACTTAAAACCAAGAGCTCCCATTGTTACAGTTATGGGACATGTTGACCACGGAAAAACTTTACTTCTCGACCATATCAGAAAATCAAATGTTATAGCAGGAGAAGCCGGAGGAATAACTCAGCACATTGGCGCATACGAAGTTACTCTGGAAAACGGTCAACAAATTGCATTTCTCGATACACCCGGTCACGAAGCATTTACTGCAATGCGTGCCAGAGGTGCAAAAGTAACAGACATTGTAATTGTAATAATTGCTGCTGACGATGATGTTATGCCACAAACAAAAGAAGCAATTAATCACTCTAAAGCCGCCGGAGTACCAATTGTCTTTGCTATCAATAAAATTGATAAGCCAAATTCAAATCCTGAAAAGATTAAGGAACAATTATCAAACATGAATATCCTTGTAGAAGACTGGGGTGGAAAATATCAAAGTCAGGAAATATCTGCAAAAAAAGGAACTAATATTGATGCCTTGATTGAAAAAGTTTTACTGGAAGCTGAAATATTAGATCTTAAAGGAAATCCTGACAAACATGCCAGTGGAACAGTTATTGAATCTTCTCTGGATAAAGGACGTGGTTATATTGCAAAAATCCTTGTTCAAAATGGAACAATGAAAATTGGTGACATGGTATTAGCAGGATCAAGTTATGGCAAGGTAAAAGCAATGTACAACGAAAGAAATGCAAAAATAGAAAGTGCTGGTCCTTCAACACCTCTGCTTCTTCTAGGACTTAATAGTGCACCTCAAGCAGGTGATACTTTTAATGTTATGACTGATGAACATGAAGTGAAAGAAATTTCTACCAAAAGAAAACAATTACAAAGAGAACAAGGTATTCGTACTCAAAAGCATATTACTCTTGATGAAATCGGTAGACGAATTGCAATTGGTGATTTCAAAGAATTAAATATTATTGTAAAAGGTGATGTTGACGGTTCAGTGGAAGCATTATCCGACTCATTACTAAAATTATCTAACGAAGAAGTATTAGTAAATGTAATCCATAAATCAGTTGGGGCTATTAACGAAACTGATGTTATGCTTGCATCTGCTTCTGATGCAGTAATTATTGGTTTTCAAGTTCGACCAACTCCAGGATCAAGAAAGCTTGCAGAAACAGAACAAATCGACATACGTCTTTACTCCATTATTTATCAAGCAATTGAAGAATTGAAATCAGCGATTGAAGGTATGCTCTCACCTGTTATTGAAGAAAATATTGTTTGTAATATCGAAATCCGTGAAGTATATAAAATATTAAAAGTGGGTAAAATTGCCGGCTGTATGGTTCTTGACGGAAAGATTACAAGAAACACAAAAGTAAGAATTATAAGAGATGGAATAGTTGTTTATACAGGTTCTCTAGGTTCTTTAAAACGATTCAAAGATGATGTAAAAGAAGTTAAATCAGGATTTGAGTGCGGACTGAACATCGAAAACTTTAATGATATTAAAGTTGGTGATATAGTTGAAGGATTTGAAGAAATTGAAGTTAAACGAAAACTTCAATAATTATCTTTTTAAACTTTCAATTATTTCCAAAAAAAAATCACAAAAAATATTTTTTGTGATTTTTTTTATTCTTCAAATAGAAATAGTAAGGTATTAATCTCTTATTATTGTTTGTTTTCTATCAGGTCCAACTGAAATAATTTTAATAGGTACATCAACTTCTTTTTCAATATATTTTACGTAATCCATAAGTTTCTCAGGAACATCATCAATTGAAGTTAAATTTTCGATATCAATATTCCAACCATCAAATTCGTTATATATAGGAGTAATCCCATCTACAGAAATATCGAAAGGAATTTTATCAATAAGTTTTCCATTAAAATTATATTTAGAGCTAATTTTTATTTTTTCAAACGGACTCATCACATCAGCTTTCATCATCATCAGTTCGTCAACACCATTCAGCATAATTGAATATTTTAGTGCATTAAGGTCAAGCCATCCACATCTTCGAGATCGTCCGGTAGTTGAACCAAACTCACGACCAATTTCTCTAAGCTTATCACCATCTGCATCATGAAGTTCGGTAGGAAACGGACCACTTCCAACCCTTGTGCAATATGCTTTAAAAATACCTATAACTTTACCAATATTTTTTGGTGCAACACCCAAACCTGAGCAAACACCCGATGTAATTGTATTTGATGAAGTAACAAATGGATATGATCCAAAATCAAGATCTAACATTGTACCTTGAGCTCCTTCTGCAAGAACAGATTTTCCTTGCTTTAGTGCATCATTAATAAAATATTCGCTGTCGATTAATTTAAATTCTTTTAGTTCTGAAACTGCTTTAAGCCAATTTTTTTCGTATTCATCAAAAGTGAATCCATCAATTTTGTAATTTCTAAAATCAAACTTATAGAAATCAATTATTTTAAAATGATCAGATTTTAATTTATTGTATTTTTCAATAAAATTATCAGAAATAACATCTCCAAATCTTATTCCTGTTCTTGCTGTTTTATCAGAATATGTAGGACCAATTCCTTTCAGTGTTGAGCCAATTTTTGATTTTCCTTTTTCTTTTTCATACGTTGCATCAAGCAAACGATGAGAGGGTAATATTAAATGAGCTTTTTTGGAAATATATAAATTATCGAAAGTATTAATATTGCTTTCGGCAAGAGTATCAATTTCTTTTTTTAAAATACAAGGATCAACAATTACTCCATTTCCTATCACATTTTGAGTGTCTTTATTAAAAATTCCGGATGGAATCGTATGTAAAACAAAATTCTTTTTATCAAATATAATTGTATGACCTGCATTTGGTCCACCCTGAAATCGGGCAATAATATCATATTTGGGAGTTAAAACATCAACGACTTTTCCTTTTCCCTCATCGCCCCATTGAAGACCTAATAGAACATCAACTTTCATTTGTTTGTTTTTAATTTACAATTATTTAATTAATTTTCTTTTCCCATAAAATGTTAATGAGTGATGAGAAATTTCAACATTAAGAATCTTTTCAATTGAATTCTGTATTTCCATAATTCTGGCATCACAAAACTCTAATACTTCTCCATCGTCAACAGAAATAAAATGATCGTGCTGTTTAAATTTATACGATCTTTCAAACTGAGCACAATTACTTCCAAACTGATGTTTAATAACAAGGTCACAGTTGAGTAATAATTCAATTGTATTGTAGAGTGTTGCACGACTTACACGATACTTATTGTTCTTCATTTTAATATACAATGATTCAATATCGAAATGACCAATCGTTGAATATATTTCCTTTAAAATTGTAAATCTTTCAGGTGTTTTTCTATGACCGTGCTTCTCCAAATAGTCAGTAAAAATCTGTTTTACTGTTTCAAAAGATGAACCCTTTTCTTCATTTTCCATTTTACAATAATTTTTTATAAAAGTAAAAAAAATATTGAATTAATATTATTTGGTATAAATAAAAATAATCAAAATTATCAACTATTGTATTAACAATTTTTTCATTGTCTTGACATGCTGGATGTTATAATATAGTCTCTGAAAAACGATCAATTCTGGAGATTTTTTTAATTTCTTTAATTTTTCTTAGTTTCTTGATAATGTTATTAAGGTTTTTGGTATCATGAACATATATCATGATTATCGCATTAGTAACTCCTTCAGAAGTTTCAAGATGAAATGAGCGAATATTTGAACTAAACTCCTGAAATATTATTTTTGAAATATTATTAATAAGACCCAAATTATCAACAGCAGAAATTTTTATTCCTGCAAGAAAAGAAATGAGTTTTTCCCTCTCCCATTTTGCTTTTACAATTCTATCGCCATAACTCGACATTAGTTTACTTGCCTGAAGGCAATTTGTCCGGTGAACAAAAATAGAATCTTTACCATCAAAATACCCAATTACATCATCTCCGGGAATAGGATTACAACAATCTGCTATATTATATTTTAAATTATTAACATCTGTTTTTAGAATAAGTGAGGACGGTTTATTTCTTATTTTTTCATTTATTGTTTCATTTAATGATTTTAACTTTTTGGATTTGGAAAATGGTAATTTATAACCAAACAATGTTCTATCCTCAATTTGAAAACTGTTTTTAATGTCTTTTAAATTAATTTTATCAAAAGCAACAAAATAGTAAAGATCAATTGAACTTGGGTATTCAGTATCTTTTTGTAATTTTTTTATATTTGATCTGGAATATTCTATATGCAATTCATCAAAATATTCTATCAATTTTTTAACTCCTTGTGATTTATATTTTTTACGATTTTCTTTTATTGAGTCATTAATACTTGATTTTGCTCTTGCAGTTATCACAAAATCTAGCCAATCTTCATTCGGAGTTTGTTTTTTTGATGTAATGATTTCAATCTGATCACCACTTGTTAAAACATGCTTAAGAGGAACTAACTCATGATTTATTTTTCCACCAATACATTTATCTCCAATCTGAGTATGAATATTATATGCAAAATCCAAAATAGTTGAACCTAAAGGAAGGTTCTTCAATTCTCCTTTAGGGGTATAAACAAAAATTTCGTCAGAAAATAAATTTAGTTTAAAATCAGTAAGAAAATCAATTGCATCAGAATCATTACCTTGAAGTAATTCCCTCACTTTTCTTAGCCATTCGTCAAGACTACTTTCATCTTCATCATCATTTTTATATTTCCAATGGGCTGCATAACCTTTTTCAGCAATTTCATTCATTCTAACAGTTCTTATTTGCACTTCCACCCATTTACCTGTTTCACTCATAAATGTAGAATGTAGTGATTCATATCCATTAGCTTTTGGAAATGATATCCAGTCATGCAATTTATCATGTTTTGGACGATAAAAATCAGTAATTAAAGAATATACTTTCCAGCAACTTGATCTTTCTTTTTCCGTAGAAGTATCAATAATCACTCTTACAACAAACACATCATAAATATCCTCAAAAGGAATTTCATTATTTTTCATTTTTTGCCAGATAGAAAAAATCGATTTTTCTTTTATTTCAATTCCAGCTTTAATTCCATTTTTTTCAAATGCTTTTTTTATCGGTACAACAAATTTATTAGTAAATTTAACCCTTTCTTTTCTGGTATTTATTAACTTTTTACAAATGGTTTGATAAATATCAGGCTCTGTATATTTTAAAACCAGATCTTCGAGTTCACTTTTTATTGCAAACAAACCAAGTCTATAGGCAAGAGGAGCATAAAGAATACGTGTTTCTGAACATATTTTCATTTGTTTTTCATGTGGCATAGCACCAAGAGTACGCATATTATGAAGGCGATCAGCAAGTTTAATCAAAATAACTCTTACATCTTCCGAAAGAGTATTTAACATTTTCTTGAAATTCTCAGCTTGTCGTGATAGAGATGAATGATCAAAAATATCTTCGATTTTTGTAAGTCCGTCAATAATTTTTGCAACTTTCTCGCCAAACAATCCATCAATATCTTTAATTGAATAATCGGTATCTTCAACAACATCATGAAGCAAAGCGCAAACAATTGATGTTGTTCCTAATCCGATATCTTCAGCAGCAATACGTGCAACATCCAGAGGATGATATATATATGGCTCCCCAGATCGACGGCGCATATCTTTATGTGCTTCAACTGCGACATCAAAGGCTTTTCTAACCAGCTGCATATCTTTTTCCGTTTTTTTGGTGTACCAAACTTTCAGAATATTGCGATATCGCTGAATTATCTCTCTTTTTTCTATTTCTGCATCAGGTTTATACATTAACAGATATTAACTTATTTTATTAAAACAAAATTACTCAAAAATCGTTTATATAAAATGTTTTCAAAAAAAAGGATGAAAAAAAATTCCTTTGATATGTAAAGAATAATTAATTTTGACTGGAAATAATATTTTTTAACTTTTTACCAATTTATGAGTTTGTTAAAAAAGCAAAACAAAAGCAGATTAACTAAAGTAAATTTTGAAATAGGAACACTCATTACAAAATAAATAATTTTTAAATCTGTGAATCAGTGGCAAGTTTGATTAAACACTATATTTTTACATAGAATCATATTTTAAAATGAAAAAATATATCTTAATAGTATCATTTTTTTTTCTTTGTTTTTTGCATGTCTCGGCAACACATCAAAGAGCAGCAGAAATTATATATAGTCATAAAAGCGGTTTAACCTACGAAATTAAATTAATTACTTATGCAAACCCTACACCGGCAAACGACTCTCGTGATTTTTTACTCATTATATGGGGTGATGGGAATGAAACACTAATACCACGTATTGTTAAAACTGCTATTGCTTCTGATGTTGTTTATAATGTATATCTCGGCACTCACACTTATCCAGGTGTTGGAACATACTCACTCACCATGGAAGATCCTAACAGAAATTTCGGAGTTGCTAATATTCCAAATTCAATTGATGTACCAATTTTTGTTGAAAGCGAATTAGTAATTAATCCATTTCTTGGTATAAATAATTCGGTTCAATTATTAAATCAGCCGATTGATTATGGCTGTGTTGATAAAATATTTATGCATAACCCGGGAGCTTACGATGTTGATGGAGACAGTTTATCATACAAACTTGTTGATTGCCGTGGTAGTGATGGAGACCCAATACCAGGCTTTGTTTTACCAAATGAAGTGCTTCCCGATCCGCAAAATACTTTTACAATCAACACGCTAAATGGTGATATTATCTGGGATGTTCCAAATTTACAAGGCGAATTTAATATTGCATTTATTGTTGAAGAATGGAGAAATGGAGTACGGATTGGATTCGTTACTCGCGATATGCAGGTAAAAATTACTACTTGTGACGAAAATCCTCCTGTCATTGATGAAATCCCCGACACCTGTATTGAAGCAAAAAACACTTTAATATTTGATGTTAGCGCAATTGGAATTGATGGTGATGAAATTACATTAACCGCCACAGGAGGACCTTTCGAAACCAACATTAACCCTGCAACAATTGATCCTGATCCTGCCACCGGAATTGATATTGCTACAACTACTTTCACTTGGGAAACAGCATGTCAACACATTCAAAAACAAGCATGGCAAGTTTCTTTCAAAGCTGTAGATGATGGCACACCTGTAAGTCTTGTCGATTTTCAAACTGCAAATATTACTGTTATCGCACCGGCTCCGGAAAATCCGCTTGCCGAAGCTCTTGGAAATACAATTCGTCTTTCGTGGGAAAAAAGTATTTGCGAAAATGCCACCGGATATAAAATTTACCGGCGAAATGGATATTTCGGTTTTGTTCCGGGCTATTGCGAAACTGGCGTTCCTCCTTATACAGGCTATATTTTTATTGATGAAATTAATGATATTAATACAATAAATTATACCGATGATAACTATGGAAGCGGTCTTGTCCATGGAATTGATTATTGTTATATGATTACAGCATTTTTTGCCGATGGAGCCGAAAGCTATGCTTCTATTGAAACATGTGCATCTTTAATAAAAGATCTTCCGGTAATTACAAATATAAGTAATGATAGTTCGAATAACCTTAACGGGAATTGTTTTCTTGCATGGTCGAAACCAACTGATCTTGATACAATACAATTTCCTGGCCCCTATATTTATAAAATTTTACGATCGGAAGGACAAGTTGGAAATAATTTAGTTCAAGTTTCTACAAATTACGGTTTAAATGATACTTTATTTTTTGATGAAGGAATTAATCTTAATTCATCAAATTCTGCTTTTAGTTATCGTATTGATCTTTACAGTAATTCAATTGGAGACATAGGACCATCTCATGTTGCTTCTTCAATTTTTCTTTCAATTTATGAAACAGATGATGAATTACAACTCAGTTGGAATTTCAATACTCCATGGAATAATTATGAATATGTAATTTATCGTAAGGAACCAGGACAAACAGAATTTGATTCTATAAGTGTTACAAATAATACTTTTTATAATGATAGAGGATTGATAAATGGTGACGAATATTGCTATTACATTAAAGCTACAGGAAGTTATTCTTCGCCGGGTTTTATTGATCCAATAATTAATTTTTCACAAAAAGCATGCGGTATTCCGGTTGACAACGTTGCCTCCTGCCCTCCTGTATTATCAGTAAGCACAAATTGTGATTTAATAGAAAACAGATTATCTTGGACAAACCCTAACTATACATGCGCTGATGATGTTACAAAATATTATATTTATTATTCTCCCAAGCAATCCTCTGATTTTTCGTTAATTGATTCAACTTTATATCCCGACGACACAATTTATTATCATTCAAATCTGGAATCGGTTACAGCTTGTTATGTTGTAACAGCAATTGATTCTTCAGGAAACCAAAGTGATTACAGCAATATAGTTTGTGTTGATTATGATGCTTGTCCTGTTTACAGATTACCAAATGTTTTTACTCCAAACGGAGATGGTCATAACGATTTGTTTGTTCCTTTTCCCGAATCAGTTGCAGCAGTAGAAAATGTTGCCATGAGTATTCTTAACCGTTGGGGAGTCACTGTTTATGTAACCACAAATCCTCAAATTAACTGGGATGGGAAAAATCTAAATTCCAATAAAGATTGTCCAAGCGGAGTTTATTTTTATGTTTGTGATGTCTTTGAAATCACTCTTAACGGATTACAAAAAAGAACTCTTAAAGGATCAATTACAATTTTTAGATAATGGGTTTCAAGTTTGACACATCATTCAATTATTTCATTATTCCACTTTACATTTTTATTCCCAAAAAATCTTCATAATTGCCCTTATTAACAATTCTGGTTTCATTATCAGGGTAATTTTCCAGAAATGTTTTTGGAAAACGGTATTTCATTTTGGGATTCCATTTGAGTTCAAATGCAAAATTATCATGCTTTTTTTGTATTACACTACAAAAATAACATGCTTTTTTTTGCATTACATTGTTGAAGTAATAAAAAAATCCCCACCCGACTGAACAATATCAGCAATTCGGGTGGGGAATATAATCCGGGAGATCCCTCGACTATGCTCGGGATCAGTTCGACTAAATAATTTTGCTTCACAAAATTAAAGTCTCACTGATTTAAAATCTGAAATTCATTATTTCCATTCCATTAATCTTTCGATAAGATCGACAACACGGTTTGAGTATCCCCACTCATTATCGTACCAATTAAGAGTTTTAACTATTCTTTTACCAAGAACAGTAGTAAATTCTGCATCGTAAATAGAAGAATAAGAATTACCGACAATATCTGAGGAAACCAGTTTTTCGTCTGAATAAAGAAGTACTCTTTTCATTTCCTTAGTTGTAGAAGCAAGACGTACTGCAGCATTAACATCTTCAACGGTAACATCTCTTTCAACTTCAACAATAAGATCAACAACAGAACCATCAGGAACTGGTACACGTGAAGCCATTCCGTCGAGTTTTCCTTTTAATTCGGGAATTACTTGTCCAACAGCTTTTGCAGCACCTGTAGTTGTTGGAATAATATTTTCTGCGGCGGCTCTGCCACGACGCCAGTCTTTGTGGGGTACGTCAGCTAAACGTTGGTCATTTGTATAGGCATGAGTTGTCGTCATCAAGCCTTCTTTAATTCCAAAAGCATCGTTTAAGATTTTTGCCATCGGAGCAAGACAGTTTGTAGTACAACTTGCATTTGAAATAATTTTATGTTCGGGTTTTAAATCATCATCATTAACACCCATAACTATTGTACAATCAATTTCATCTTTTGCAGGAACAGTAAGAATTACTCTTTTTGCCCCGGATTGAATATGAGAAATCAATTTTTCTTTTGTTCTAAAGATACCGGTTGACTCAACCACAACATCAACATCAAGTTCTTTCCATGGTAGTTTTGTCGGATCTTTTTCACTTAACATTTTTACATTTTCGTATTTGGTTTTCAGATATCCATCTTTAAGTTCAACATTCTGACCATAGCCCTTCATTACAGTATCATATTTCAATAAATATGTAAGAACTTCATTATCGAAAAGATCATTAATTGCAACAACGTTTATATCATCCCTTTCAGAAAGAATTCTAAATACTGATCTGCCAATTCTTCCAAATCCATTAATAGCTACATTCATTTTACACCTCCTTTATTATCAATTTTATCATAAGCATGTATTACATCAATAACTCTGGCAGCCATTGCAAGTGCTGCATGATACCATGTTAAAGTTTTAACCATTCGAAATGGAGAATGCATTGTTGCCCTTTTATCAAAAACAACTGAGTGAGAATTTCCAATTACATCTGTCGAAACAATAGGATCATTAACTACTTCAATAATATTTTTCAACTTTGGAGCAGCATTTTCAACAGCTTTATTAATATCATCCACACTAACATCATGCATTTTTAAAACCGTGGTGAGATCAAGAAGTGAACCGTTTGGTACAGGTACATTTAAGGCTGAACCTCCAATTTTACCTTTAAATTCAGGCATGATTTTCTGTATCCATTCAGGTGATGGAGTTTTATTAGGTATAATGTTTTCGGCGGCTGATCGGCTGCGACGAAAATCATCTCCAGCTTTATCTCTCAAAGGTTGATCTGAAGTATAAGAATGAACAGTTGTCAGCATTGCATAATCAACACCAAAGTTTTCCTCCAAAATCTTTAACATTATTGCAGTAGCGTTTGTTGTAGCTGAACCAGCTGAGATCAATTTATCTGTAGCTTTTATTGAATGGTCATTCACTCCCATAATAACTACTCTGTCAATATCATTTTCAGGCAAATTTGACAATATTACACGCTTTGCTCCTGCATTTAAATGCTGTTCCATAAATTCTTTTGTTTTATACTTCGCTGTTCCGTCAACTACAACATCAACATCAAACATATCCCAGGGAACATCACCTGGTTTTACAGCATGTACAAATCTTGCTTTTCTGTTTTTTGAAACTAAAAAGTTCCCTTCAAGTTCAACATCAAGTTTTTCTTTTGATTCAGCCTGGAGGAGATAGTGCAATATTTCGGGTTTTCCAATTTCTCCTATGGCAACAACTTCAATTCGATCATCATTCAGGCACAAACGATAAATATGCCGTGGAACTTCTCCGAATCCCATAAGACCTAATTTAATCTTCTTCGTTTTCATATTTATTCCAATTTTTCATTAATCCTTATATTTTTTCTACACAAAACTACATTCAATTAGGTTCATTATGCAAATAAAATTCAATAAAATAAATTTAAATATTACTTTTGCCCTTTATGAAAAATATAAGAAACTTTTGCATAATAGCTCATATTGACCATGGGAAGAGCACAATTGCCGACAGATTATTGGAAGCCACCTCCACAATCAACTCCAGAGATATTCAGGAGCAGGTATTGGATGATATGGACATCGAACGAGAAAGAGGAATCACTATTAAAAGCCATGCTATTCAAATGGATTATGAACTTGATGGCGAAAAATACACACTCAATCTTATTGATACACCGGGTCATGTGGATTTTTCTTACGAAGTTTCGAGATCTATTGCAGCCTGTGAAGGTGCGCTATTAATTGTTGATGCCACACAGGGCATTCAGGCTCAAACCATTTCCAATCTTTATCTTGCCATAGAAAATGATCTTGAAATTATTCCTGTTTTAAATAAAATGGATCTGGATAATGCAATGCCCGAAGATGTAAAAGATCAAATTGTAGATCTTCTTGGCTGCAACAGAGATGATATTATTGAAGCAAGCGGGAAAACCGGTTACGGAATCGAACTTATTTTAAAAGAAATAATTGATAAAATTCCTGCACCCAAAGGTGATGAAAATGCACCTCTTCAAGCTTTGATTTTCGATTCGGTTTTTAATTCCTTTAGAGGAATTATTGCTCATTTTAGAATTTTTAACGGAACAATATCCAAAAACGATTTCGTAAAATTCTTTAATACAGGAAAAGAATATCATGCTGATGAAGTGGGTGTTTTTAAAATGAATCTTGAAAAACGTGATATTCTTAAAGCAGGTGATGTTGGGTATATTATTTCAGGAGTCAAGACATCTAAAGAAGTTAAAGTTGGTGATACAATAACTCATGTTGAAAGACCTTGTGAAAAAGGTATTTCGGGTTTTGAGGAAGTTAAACCGATGGTTTTCGCAGGTATCTATCCAATCGATGCTGATGATTATGAAGAGCTAAGAAATTCGATTGAAAAACTTCAGCTAAATGATGCCTCCCTGACTTTTTTACCGGAATCTTCGGTAGCCCTTGGATTTGGTTTCAGATGTGGTTTTCTTGGATTACTTCACATGGAAATTGTACAGGAACGCCTCGATAGAGAATTCGATATGAATGTAATTACAACTGTGCCTAATGTTTCGTACAAAGTAATTACAACTAAAGGTAAAATTATTGAAGTTCATAATCCATCCGGACTTCCAGAACCTACATTAATTAATTATATTGAAGAACCTTATATTACAGCACAAATAATTTCTAAAACCGAATATATTGGCTCAGTAATGAAATTGTGTATTGATAAACGAGGAATTTTAAAAAATCAAGTTTATCTTACCAGCGACCGTGTGGAAGTAACTTTTGAAATGCCTCTTGGCGAAATTGTTTTTGACTTCTACGATAAACTGAAAAGCATTTCTAAAGGATATGCATCTTTCGATTATTTCCAATCGAGTTATCAAAAAGCCAATCTTGTACGACTGGATATTCTCCTTAACGGAGATTTAGTTGATGCACTTTCAACATTGATACACAGAGATAATGCTTATGCTTTTGGGCGAAAAATGTGTGTTAAACTTAAAGAACTTATACCACGACAACAATATGAAGTTGCAATACAAGCAGCAATAGGCTCGAAAATTATTGCCCGCGAAACCGTTAAAGCTCATCGTAAAGATGTTACCGCAAAATGCTATGGAGGCGATATTACTCGTAAACGTAAACTTTTGGAAAAACAGAAAAAAGGCAAAAAACGAATGCGACAAGTAGGAAATGTTGAAGTTCCTCAACAGGCGTTTCTTGCTATTCTTAAGCTTGACTAATTTCTGTATGCTGATTGTTGGATTCTTGATACTGGATTTTCGAACATGCAAAATCTTTTCTACATTTTATATTTAAAGTTTTACATTTTACATTACTGAAAAAAATGCAGAATTTAAATATGAAATGAAAAAATCCGGAGGATTTGCTTTCTTATCAAATCTTTTTGCCTCCAACCCGCCAAGCGCCTCAAAGGCTCTAGGCGGATGACAAACAAAATTTTCGCATTACTATTCTTAGAAAAAACAAAAATAATAGTATCTTGCAGTAACTTTTTCAATCTTTATACGTCATAAAATTTGAAGATAAAGTTTAATTCAATTAATTGAATGACAACAGTTGAGTATAATCAGTGTGTAGATGAGTTTTCTGATAATGTATTTCGCTTTATTCTTAAGAATATTAAGGATGAAGATAAAGCGAAAGATATTGTTCAGGAGTCGTATGTAAAAATGTGGGACAAAGTTAAATCAATAGAATTTATAAAAGCAAAATCCTATTTATTTACAACTGCTTATCACACAATGATTGATCAGATAAGAAAGGATAAAAAATTTACTCAATTTGAAGAAGCACCGTACGATAGTTTTTCGCATGAGAACGGATATTCTGATTTGAGTGAAATACTTAACGAAGCTGCAGAAAAATTACCTAAAATTCAACGAACAGTTATTCTTCTTAGAGATTATGAAGGATACTCGTATAAAGAGATAGGAGAAATTACCAAACTCGGCGAATCGCAGGTGAAGGTATATATTTACAGGGCAAGATTAAGCATGAAAAAATATCTTGTCAGTATGGATAAAGTATACTAATTCTTAACAGAAATGTGAAGTAATAGCTTTTTATACATACGCACAAACAAGTTTGGAAGTAGGTATGCATTACAAAAGATAATTTATAATTTTGCAAATATTTAACATTAGTATAATTTAATAAGATGAATATCAACAGAAATAATTATGAAATATTCTTCCTGGATTACCATGAAGGAAACCTCACTCCAGCAATGGTTGAGGAACTTCTGATTTTTGTTGAAAACAGTCCTGATCTGAAAGAAGAATTCGAAAGTTTTGAAGAAATTATTATTCCTGTTGATGAAAGTGTGAAATTTGATCTTAAAAAAAGTTTAAAAAAAACATCTTTTATTAATACTGAAAATATTAATGAAGAAAATTACGAGAAATTTTTTATTGCTTTTTTCGAAAATGATTTAAATAAAACCGAAAAAGAAGAACTTTTAGATTTCATTAAAAAAAATCCTTCATTAAAAAAAGAATTTGATCTTTTCGGAAAAACTCATTTGAAAGCTAATGAAAATATCATTTATAAAAATAAATCTTTATTAAAAAAATATCCTTTCTTTTCCAGAAAAGTAATTTATTATTCGGTTGGAATTGCAGCTTCATTATTAATTCTTTTCGGAGTATATTTTTTAATGATTCCTAATCAAAACACTGTAAAATATTCCGGCAATATTCCATCAAAATTACAGATAAAAAGCAAAAACATTCAAATTAAAAATGCTATTCAGGCATTCCCTGTGGAACTTGCATTTGCAAATAATTTCTCTTCATTTATTGAAGAATATCAAAACGTGAAGTTACCAAAATCAAATCTAACAAAAATACTTCAGCTAAATCAAACCAATATTGTTCATGAATTATTTGCTTACACAGAATTTGATATTCCCCCGGTAATTCCACCCAACTACGAATACACTTTATTATATGAGGATATCAAAATGGCAGAAAATATTCGTTATGCTTCAAATAATAATTTCGATTTTGCAGATAAAACATTGCCAGGAAAAATCATTGCTTACGCATATCATTCGATAAAAGATATTTTCAAGAGAAATGT
>Ga0075123_10000456_pt1 | contig 21808 bp, 7 predicted proteins | sample AntAceMetag02UKX_FD_69808 | JGI IMG/M metagenome (GOLD analysis project Ga0075123, IMG submission 69808) | Saline lake microbial communities from Ace Lake, Antarctica - Antarctic Ace Lake Metagenome 02UKX | ecosystem: Environmental > Aquatic > Non-marine Saline and Alkaline > Saline | place... | reverse complement strand
TAAAAATGTGACTATTTTTCAAAATATGGGCAATTACAGATGAGTTATAAATGTTAGTATGTTGTTCAAAAATAATAAATTCTTCCCAATCTGGCTTTATTTCAATTTCATTTATTGGAGATTTATATTTTGTTTGAACGTAATCTGATGGATATTTAATTCTAAATAATGGATATATAAGACCGTGCTTCTCATAAGCTTCTAAGTCGAATTTTGATGAATGAACATTATTTGCCTTGCAATAATCAAGAAACTCCTGAATAGTTACATATCTTTTATATGGTTTGCTTTCTTCTTTTGTCATAGTTATTATTCAATCTATAATCGTAAAATTCAATTAAACGTATACATGGTACGGCTAAAAAAAAATATTATTAGGTTGTAAATCACATAAAACACCGGCGTAAAAAAGCCCCCTAAAAACCCAATATTGAAATAAGCCTTCAATCTATTTCTTCATTCGTCAACAGCCACTCCCTGCTCAATCAACTTATAATACAACCCTCTTTTATTGCCGGGAAATTGAATCTCCAGCCGAACAAAACCATCGTCGAAATCTTTATTCAGCACCTGCGCCCACTGGTAGATTGAGGCTAATTGTTTTTGATCTGAAATTTTCATTCTAATATTGGCTTTAACTTTTTGCTCACTAACTTGCCGGATTATTTCTTTTTTCAAATTCTGAGTAAACATATTTCTTTTTGCTGAAATTAAAAAACACGGGTCAAATTCCTGCCCGAGCTCACGAAGTTTTGCTTTATCTTCAATAACATCAATTTTATTTAAAACTGTTATAACAGGACGATCATCGATTTTTAAATCTTTCATTACGCCGTTAACAACCTGCATTTGATCTCTGAAATAGGGGTGGGTGCAGTCAACCACATGAAGCAGCAAATCAGCGTCTTGAGTCTCTTTTAGTGTGCTTTTAAATGAGGCGACTAAGTGGTGGGGCAATTTTCTGATGAACCCAACTGTGTCAATCAGCAGTATGTTATCTTTGCCGGTGTCATCCAACAAACGAACTGTCGGGTCAAGCGTGGCGAACAAACGATCTTCAACAAAAATATCAGATGTTGTCAAGGCATTCATAAGCGAGCTTTTTCCTGCATTGGTGTAACCAACCAGGGCGACTTTAAAAACATCTTTCCTTCCCTGGCGGCGGATCTCTCGCTGCTGACTTATTTTCTCCAGGTCACGAGATAATGTTGTAATTCTTTTTCTGACCAGACGCCTGTCCACCTCAAGCTGAGTTTCTCCAGGACCGCGCAAACCAATCCCAGCGCCACCTGCTTGCCGGGACAAATGAGTCCATAATTTCGTCAACCGCGGTAGATAGTAATTAAGTTGTGCCAATTCAACCTGGATTTTTGATTCACGCGAGCGTGCTCTTCGGGAAAAAATATCCAAAATAATTCCGCTTCTATCCATTATTTTGACGTCACATTTTCTCTCCAGGTTTTTCACCTGGGCGGGTGTCAAATCATCATCAAACACAATCAGATCAGCCTCAAATTCAGAAACCATTTCGGCTAATTGATTTGCCATTCCCTTACCAACAAAATATGCGGGATCAAAAGATTTCCTTGTTTGCACAACCTTTTTTACAACATCCGCTCCTGCTGTGTCAAGCAGCAGGGACAATTCATCCAAATATTCATCCGCTAATTCTCTATTTTGACGATAGTGGACAACCCCCACAACAATTGCGCGCTCTTTAGATTGCTCTTTCAAATTTTCCAGAATGAATCCTTTCTGTTTTTTCTTCTGGCTCCCTCGCTAAAATCATCTCTATTATTAGTAAAACAAAAGCGAGGCCAACAAAAAATTTCCATAGTTCTTTACCGTAACGAGTAGTTTTGATCTCGTTAACTAAAGATTGACCATTCTCATAAAAGATAATTTTACAATCCCCCACAAGCTTTTTAAACTTTTTTTCATCTATTGCTGAAATTACCGATTCATCGGGATCGATATTAACAGCCCATTGAGTTACTAATTCTTTTTCATTATAAAGTGAATAAATTCCCGCTGAATTAGTGTTTTTAAAATTTAATTTTAAATTGCCTTCTCCAATCTGGGGAATAACTTTTGATACGTTGCCGCCCGGCGTTTCTATTTTGAAATCGTCGTATTTTTCAACCCCCGTTAAATTTGCAAAAAGTTCATCATTGATCAAATAATCCTTATTTTCATTTTCTGCATTATTTGCCAAATAAGCGACACATCTATTTATCAAAGGCACAAAAATTCCTTTTAAATAAAGATCAGACCAGTTCGGATCAACAGCCGAAGTGAATAACAGCGTCCGTCCCTTTTTTGCTCTGGATTCTAATAGAAAAGGATCTCCATTGCTGAATTCGATCACGACATCATTTTCGGGTAACATTTTCACCTTTGTCAAAAAATTGAACATCGGCGATTCTATTTGTTTTTTATCTACATCAAAAACACCAGAAAAAATCGGGTGACTAAAATCCACCTTTCCCAGACTTAAATTGAATTTCGTTGAACCCAATTGTCCAACTGTTTCCGTGAAAAAAGGCAGCGCTAATTTTTTATTTAATTGTTTATTATAATTTCTCAAATCAATATCTGCGCCCGGAAAAATAATTAACCCACCGCCGCCTTCAAGAAAATTCTCAATTGAAGACATCATTGTACTGTTTATCCTGGGCACATTTGAAAGCACAACTACCTGGTAATTCTTCATTGTTCCGAATTCAACCTGTGACGGCTCTTTGAAATCTATTTTTATTTGAGATTCACTTTTTTCCGACGGATTCAACCCAAGCCTTAAAAAACGAACATCTTTTTCCTGATCACTTATTAGCAAAACCTTAATCTGCCCAGGCACATAAAATGTGAAGAATCTTCGATTATCATAAAACAAGTCGTCATCTTCTAAAAGTACTGACCCATTAAGCAAACCAGTTTTTGCCGGGATGATTTTAAATTTCGCTGTTTGGGATTCGTCAGGCTCCATGGTTACCGTTGTCTGTCCAACTCGCTTTCCATCAACAATAACTTGAACTAATTTGTTCCGCGCCTGCTTTTCTCCGACATTTTTGATCACAGCCTGTATTTCAAATACTTTTCCTTTTTCTATTATTTGATTCGCTAACCGCACATCAGTGACAATCAGGTTGTTGGCTTTTGAGGATTTTAGGGGAATCAAGAACAGCTTGATGTTCTTATCTTCAATAATTGGCTGAGGAAAATTCTTTATTTCTTTTATCCCGGTTTCCTGTAAATCTGTTATTAAGTAAATTTCTTTATTTATGTTTTCGCATTTATCTAAAATGCTTTTTGCTTCCAATAACGCCGCAGTCAAATCTGTGCTATTCTGGCTTAGTTTTGATTTCTGAATTATTTTACTGACAGTTTCAAAATTATACCTGGCGCCCTCGTAAATCGTCGGCGTCCCTTTAGTGGAATAAATTCCAAAAATTTCATCTCCAAAACTAAAAACATCTTTCAAATCTTGCGCAGCTTTTTTCGCCCTATCATAAAGCAACTGCCCGTTGGACCTTATTCCCATGCTCAAACTGTTATCTAAAATTACAACCGCTGACGTTTTTGCAGACGCCCCAATTCCACTGAACAAGCTGTTCTTCATCGTAGGACGAGCAAAAGCCAAAACAAGCAGCAAAACAATAAGCGTGCGAATAATTAAAAGCAAAATCTGTTTAAATTTCAGCCGCTTTATTTGCTGGTTCTCTAATAATTTTAAAAACCTCAAGCTGCTGAACAAAATCGTTTTCGCTTTTTGACGGGTAAGAAAATGAATAATAACAGGAATGGCTGCGGCGACCAGCCCAAAAAGAATCGCTGAATTTAAAAATGTCATTTAGATATTTTTCCTGTATAAATGTTTTAATTTTATACCAATGATAATTTGTTTTAGTTTCAAATTTCCAGCCTGTTTGCAAATCATTGAAAAAACCTGATGAAATTACACCAGGCTTACAACTTAAGCTGAATTATTCCTAATGCGGCACCCCGATGCATCGGGGCAAACAAATTTTATTTTCCACGCAAAGCCGCAAAGCTCGCAAAGTTGTGACACCACATTTTTCTTGGCGCTCTTTGCGGCTTTGCGTGAGATTTTTAATAAATTTTTTGTTATTTGGCATTTGATATTTAAAATTTTGCCACCTACCTATTTAATCACCGCCGCCTTCGTGGTTACCGACTCGCCATAACCTGTTTTCAAATAAATCACATAAACACCGTTTAACACCTTGTAACCTCTGTCGTTCTTAGCGTTCCACGTTAAATCTCCATCGTGGGGTCCTTCTTTTCCCTCGGTATCGTTTTTAGTAAATGACCGCGACCAAACCAACTCACCAATTAGGGTATAAATTTTAATATCAACATCAGTATCTTGTTTAAGATAATACGTTATTGTAGTAGTTGGATTATCTGCATCACCAAACGGATTGGGATAATTGAGAAACGACTCTTTTAAATTGTCACCTAAAATAACAACAAAATCTGATTGAAAAATTGCTTCACCCGGACCTGTTGTTATAACTGGGGTATTTAACGTTTGAGCTTCTCTAATATGAACACAAGTATCCGGCGAGAAAGAAATCATAAAATTTTTAATTTCAGGCTTGTTTTTGATATCAATTAAAATATCAACCGAGTCACTCTGACCAGGAATAATTGTATCTGGCTGTGTAAAATTTATTGTCATTCGAGAACCAGTCGAAAAATCAGTTGCTGCTCCATAAACAATATTTGTTTGGTTATATTTACAAGCGGCAATTCTTGAAATTGTTAAACCTGGATTAGAAATATTATTACCGTCTTTGTCTTGAGCGGTTATTTCAAATCCTGTTAAAATCACACTGCTCGAATTTCCATCACCTGCCGGATTATTAATTATTAAACCCATTAATGAAATATTGCTCTGTCCCTTTACCACAATATTTGAAGTCCTGCTGGGGAGTTTTGAAATGAAAACCGTTTTTTCACCCGTAGTAATTGGGATAGAGACAGACCTATTGTTCTGCCAATGCGCTTCTTGCCTGGTATTCTCATCATTTGGTCCCTGCCCAGGTGGTACTCGAATTTCTATATTCTTTACCGAGTTTGCACTTGAAGGCGCCTTGACCTGCCATTTGACAATTTCATTCCCAACAACAATCTTCACCAAATCATCGATGGATAAATAATCTGCAGGTAAAATTAACTCCATCTTATAAGAATCCTCAAAATCTGCCTGCCCGTGATTTATTAGTTGTGCCTGTAATTCAAATTCTTGGTTAACAGAAACAATTCCATCTTTTGCATCAGCCGGTCCTGAAATGCTCGCACTAAGTTCAAGTTCCGCTCTTATTATCGTTTTTACTTCAATGTTTACGGTCATGTCCTTAATCGTCGGGTCGCCCTTTTCGTTATATCTGATTTTCATTTCTATGCTTCGGAAATTATCAGCAGCAATATCCGGAGCCTTCAACTCCCATCTTATGGAATCATTTCTATTGTAAACATATTGCATCGAATCACCTGGAGATACAAACTGGTATTCAGGAGCGCCTTGCGGAAGATATAAAGAAGCTCGAACATTTTCAAAAGTTTCTGAATAGTTTACATTTGCCTGTATTGTAAATGATTGATTGGTAGATAAAATTCGATCCTTTGCTCCTTCAGGCGATACAACAAACATGTTTAGCACAGTTTCAACAGCAGAAATAATAACTGTATCACTTCGTTGAATTACCTGTGCTGTTTGATTTATATTTTTATCCCTGGGAGTGTGTAAAATTGATACCCGCAGAGTATCAGGACCTGACTGGAATTTTGGAGACAATACTGTCCAATCATAGGTTGTTTCTTGATTAAAAATAATTACGCTATTGTCTTGAAGCGTGTCTTCCCCCACAATGACCCTATAATCTTCAGGAACATTTAAGATCAACTGTCCAGAGTCATCAACTTGTGCCGGAAATGTACCCTCATTCCTGACATTTGCTTTAACCTGAAACTGTTGATTAACTTTAAATAAAGAATCTGCTGTCCATGCTTCTACCTTCAATTGAGCTGGATCCTGTGTTGCAACTTCAGCAATATTATCAATATTTACGATATCGATTGTGTCATTGTCTATTATTACAGGCGCGACAACCATCGATGTGAAAACTTCATTTTCATTTATATCATTAAAATTTGCCTGAATATCAAATTCTACAAATTCGGTTTGTTGGTATTTGAGAGAGGTTATCGTTTTTTGACTTTGCAATATTGTTGATTGCCCGTTTGATGTTAAATTAACTTTTATGTTAGTCAAATCTTTTCTTACTAAATTGTGAATCCATGTTTTTATCGTAAACGTCTGACCTCTGTTTACAAATCCTTTTTCACCAATAACATTGTGGCAAACCGGCGAAGTTTTCAATAATTGAACACCCGCGATAGACACAACCCTAAAACTTTTACCTTTCTGAGCTGGTAATATTTGTTGATTATTTTGATCACTCGCTTGTAACGATACTTTGATAGAATCCAACCCGCTGCTGGCTCCTGTTGAGGTTACTGTATAAATCAAAGTATCAACAGACCCACCGCTTAAAACGAATCCTCCACCTGACAGACTGTCTGGTAATTCAATTATATAATCGTTTTGAACTTCTTCATTGGCTGTTATTGTAACATCATTACCCGACGGCGTTCCTATCACGGCTCCTGCTTCTCCATTGTTGGTGAGAACAACCTTTATCTGCCAGGGAATTAATTGAGAAGCAGCTACACTGTCAGGCGCAACAATATTCATTATTTCAAATGTTGCCGGCTCTTGTATTGTTACAGTTTCTGTCGAATCCAGGGATGGTTCAATTATTAATCCCAGGGACTCGCTGGTATTTTGCGCCCTTGCATTGGCGATTTCGGCTGAAAAAATTTCTGATTGTACAGCATTATTATCCGCGGTAATGTTAAAAATCTGTTCCTTTTTACCGCTGTCTCCTGGAATATCTGTAAAAGTAAATGAGATTGTTCCATCTATTGAATTTCCGGAAGAAGACAGATTAACGGTGGCTTCAGCTACCTGGTCCTGACCAATATTTTCTAAAATAACGTGAATCGGAAAAACCTGTTCTGTGTTCACCTTTGGCGAGTTTGGAGCATTATTAATTACGGATAAAATGCGCAACCTGGCTGGAGCCTCAACAACAACCAGATTACTTAAATCATCCCGCGCCATTTTTTGATCACCGCTGGTAGTTTGGTAACCGGTCACCTGGGCGGACAGATCGCAATTGCCAGCAGTTGCTCCTGTTTTAGTTACAATAAAAGTAAGCGTGTCAATAAAACCAGCCTCGAGAATTAATCCACCACCATCTAACGAGGCAGGATAGTTCACCTCAAAATCCGTCCCTGTAGTAAATCCAATGAATGATTTTGATGTATCAACATCAACTTCAATATCAGTACCTCCTTCATTTTCGATAGCCAACTTTATTGACCAATTTTGGCTCTGGTTATAAGTAACACTATTCTGCGATGGCGTTAAACTCAGGATTTTAATCTCTGCCGGCGCCTGCACTTTTACTCCAGTTACCGCCTCATCGATGATTGCATTATTAGTTCCCAACTCTTTAAGATATATTGTGCCCCTAATCGTTATATCTCCAACGCTCGTCCCTGTCTTATTTATAGTATAAATGAGCGTATCTACACTATTTGCTGATAATATTGTATTTCCTGATTTCTTGAATTTTGTGGCTTTGTTTAAATCATATTCAGAACTAACATCTCCTCCTCTAAGAGAAAAGACTAACCGCGTACTATCAAATCGAACAGATGTTCCACCATTATTTTCAACAATCATTTTTAAATTCCAGGGCGCTGTTTGTCCGCTGGTTACCCTAAGCTGAGTTGTGTAAAATCCTTTTATTCCAACGATCGCAGCTTCTTTTACCAACCAGGAATGGGTCGTATCAGCAGTATCGTCCGTTATTAAATCGCCCGAATTTATATCCGTTCCAGCAACGCTACCATTGATGAGCGTCTGTCCCAAAGTAGCTGCCACACCAACACTTACTGAAAAATCAAATTGCTCTCTTCTTTCTCCTAAAATTAAGGTTGGATTTCCGCCTGACGGGACAATAACATATTCACCTGTTACGTCATTAGAGTGGTTGACCGACCAGAATTTAAGAGTATCTAAAGCAACAGTTGCACTTGCTTCACCTTCATTAACTACATACATCGAAATATTTATTGCTGCCATTCCCTGGGAAACCTCATTGAGCAATGAATGTACTTTTGTTATTCTTAAATCAGCCGCTGTCTGCACTACCCATTTCCACGTTGTGTCGGCAGATGTATCTGCAACCGTTTCTCCATTAATCTCCCCAGAAATCCAGCCATCAATTGTTATAGTATCGGTTGCTGCATTTGCCCTAACATCAACATTGAAAGACAAAGTCCTCATGCTGCCGCCAGGAATATTGGACACACCATCAACTCGTTCGACATTCGGAAAGTCGCCGTTCCTGTTCTCGTTAGCAGGAGCTGGTCCCGTAAAAATTAAGCCTGCACCAAGATTGAAGATAGTACTTGAGCCCTTATTTTCGACGACCATGTTTATCTGTACGTTATTTTGCCCCAAAGAAACGGCTTGTTTTGGACTGGATATCGATATAATGTTCAAACTGCTCAATAAAATTGTTAGCTCACCGTATGCGCTTCCATTAACACTGTTTACAGTGATAAGCGCATTTCCTCCCATCATATTAGACTGCAAATTAAATTGGATTTTCCCATCATCATCTGCAGTAATTTGTATTCCAGGTAATGTCAGATTAACATCCGTAGTAGTAATAGTACCCAAAGTTGACCGTACTGTGAACTGTGTATTTTCCGCCACCTTATTTCCGCCACCATCATAAATATATCCAGATGAAATAACCGAACTGCTTATACCATCAGCCGCAATAACAGGGGGAACTGCTGTCAAATAAATATCCCCAACCGGCACACCTGGTAAAACCGTTACAACACCAGTTGAGTCATCCAGTATTGATAGGTGATCAGCGATAATCCTTCCAAATGCTGGCGCTATCGTTGGATTGAAGTTAATCGAAGTCCCTGTTTCATAAATTTCTGGCGCTAAATCTCCAGTTGATAACCATTGAACACTCTCTTCGCCTACATTTGCCCCACCGATATCGTACACCTCACAATAGAGAAAAAGACTGTCATCTGCGGTCATTGTGTGATTATAAATTTCATCTCCATCTTTTCCCGGGGCGTTTTGTATTTTGACATAGGCTGGAGTGCCAGCATCAATTTGACCTGTGGAATCTGCTGCTATTCCAGTTGTATCAGCATATATTTTTCCAACTGTCCGTGGGGTAACAGGGTCAAAAACTGTAAATTCTCCAAATGTTGGCGATGGTGGATCTATTGTGCCATCAACTCCCCACGTTGCTTTTACATCATGTGAATAGTTACTATGCTCATCAAATCCTGCCGCATACAAAGTTATTTTATCATTAAGTGAAAGTGAAAGTGAATCGACCTCTTGTCCCTTTCCCCCGGCACTATCCATTATTTTTAAATAATATAATGGTCCTGAATTAACATTGAATAGGTTGGACTGCCCTGATTTCCCATTATCATCTACTGTAATTTGAACATCTTTTTGACTCTTCGTAATTTCAACATTTCCACTCCAAACCCCATTTGAAAAAGACCCTGTCTGAGTTGGAAAAATTGTATTTGTATTATCAAACAAATTCGCCATGGAATTATAATTTAAAACAACATTATCATATTCGTCTTTTGCAGTAATTGAAAACAAAAAAGAAATGCCCGCTATTTGTGGACTGCTGATATCGTCAACTTCAAAATGATCCAATGTATTATGAGTAACTGAAAAAGAATTTGACGTTCCTGCCTTTCCTCCATTAGTAACAGTGATACTATCATTGAGCAAATATTTAGTGATTGATACTTCCCCGCTCCATATTCCATCGACAAAGTTTCCGGTATTAGTTGGGTCGATAGTTCCTGTCGCATCTGAAAGGCTGGCAATATCAGTGAATTCAGCAACTGTATTGCTGTCTGCATCTTGCGCCCTTATAGTGATAGTAAAGAGAACTCCTGCTGTTTGGGGACTACTTATTGTTTCAATAAAAAAATGATCTAATGAACCAGATGTTATATTAAATGAATTTGACTGACCTGTCTCTGAGCCACCCGAGTTTGTTACCGTAATAATATTATCCTGTTTTCCCTGGCTTACGGTAACATTACCGGTCCATTTGCCTTCTTCAAAATTATTACTTACTTGCGGAGATATTGTGTCGGTCAAATCAGATATATCGACCGTTCCTAAAAATTGAGTTGCAACGTTTGAGTCAGCGTCTAATGCGGTTGCCGTAATTAAGAATGGTTCACCAGCAGCTTGAGTATTAATCTCAGTTATATCGAAACTCGTTAATGAGCCGGGATTAACATTAAAAATATTTGTTTCTCCAGTCTTGCCATTTCTTGTTCCTGTTATTTTTACATTAGACTGGCTTTTTGTTAGCTCAACATTTCCCGACCAGCTTCCATTGGTAAAATTTGGCGTTGAAGTTGGATCAATGGTACCAGTTTCATCCGAAAGATTTACATACGTATTAAAAGAGGCAACCTGGTTATAATAAAAATCCTCTGCATAAATTGTTATCTGAAATGGTGTTCCGGCAACTTTGAGACTGCTTATTTCATCAAAAGTAAAATGGTCCAATGCGGCCGGAGAAACGTTAAAAGGATCTGATGTACCCCCCCTACCGCTGCTGGTAACAATAATTTTATTTCCGGTGTAACTTTTAGTAATTGTTATGTCGCCGATCCACAAACCACTTGCAAAATCAGTTGTTGTTGTAGGAGAGATTGAGCCTGTATAATCAGATAAGGTTGCCGTACCTGAAAAGTCCGTGACCAAATTATTTTCACTATCTTCCGCCCTTATTGTCACTGAAAAAGCCTGACCAGCTTGCTGGCTGCCGATCTGTTCAACAATAAAGTGATCAACGTTGCTGAAAATAACATCAAACAAATTTGAAGCGCCGCTTTCGCTTCCACCCTGGTTCACAACTATTATCTCATTATTAGCAGAAGATTGGGTAATGACTACAATACCCACCCAGATACCATTATTGAAATTACTACTTTCATTCGGTGTAATCGTGCCGGTCTCGTCTGAAATATCCACCTTACCAATGAACTGCGTTGCGGTGTTATTGTGAACATCCTGGGCTGTAACATAAACGGAAAATGGCTCTCCCGCAGCCTGAGTGGCAATTGTTCTCAATACAAAATGATGCAAACTTGAAGGATTAACATTAAATTTATTGGACTGGCCATTTTTTCCGGAACTGCTAACTTCAATTATATTATCAATAACGGTTTGAGTTATTGATACATTATCTGTCCAGGAACCAGCAACAAAATTTCCACTGACTGTTGGAGATATTGTAGCGGTATTTTCACTGATAGTTACAACACCCGTAAAACTGGTAACTTTATTATCGTATTGATCTTCAGCAGTAACCGTAATAGAGAACGATTGCCCCGCAGTTTGAGGACTGCCGATGTCCGAAATTGTGAAATGATCCAGTGCTGCCGGAGACACCGTGAAAGGATTTGAAATTTTGGATTTACCGCTGCTTGTTACCGTAATAGTATTTCCTGTTCTGCTTTTGGTTATGGTTACATTACCAATCCACTCTCCACTTAAAAAACTGCCGGTGGTAACCGGGCTGATTGTAGTTGTTAAATCTGACAGGTTCGCTGTTCCTGTAAAAGTTGTTACTAAATTATTGGAAGCGTCTTCTGCTCTTATCATCATGCTGAACGCTTGCCCTGCAGTTTGGTTGTTGATAGTTGAAATAACAAAATGATCAACGTCGCTGGAAATGACATCAAAACTATCTGAATTACCTGTTTCGCCACCACCTTGATTAACGACAGTAATCACATCAGCCGAGTAAACCTGGGTGATCGCAACACTGCCTATCCATTGTCCGTTACTGAAATTACCGCTTTCCGCTGGACTAATTTTGCTGGTTTTGTCAGAAATATCTACTTTTCCCGAATATTGCGTCACTACATTTCCGAAAGCATCTTGTGCTGTAACGGTGATTATAAAAGGCTCTCCTGCCGCCTGGGTTGAAATCGGCGCTAAAACAAAATAACTCAGGCTTGAAGCGATTACATTAAACTTATTTGATTCACCGCTCTTGCCAGAACCGTTAGCTATAATTACGTTATCCATTGTGCTGCCAGTGATCGTAACATTGCCAGTCCACGAACCATTAACAAAGTTGTTGCTTGTTCCCGGAGAAATTGTAGCTGTGTTTTCACTAAAATTTACTACCCCCGCAAAGCCTGTTACCTGATTGTCAAATTGATCTTTAGCCACAATTGTAATTCCGAACGACGCCCCGGCAGTCTGGGGGCTGCCTATTTCTGAAAAATCAAAATAATCCAGGGCGGCAGGGTCAACATCAAAAGTATTTGAAGTTCCGGACTTACCGCTGCTGGTAATCGTAATTGAATTTACTGAATAACTCTTTATTACTGTTACATTACCTGTCCATGAACCCCCTGAAAAATTTCCAGTCATAGTTGGGCTTAATGATCCTGTCAAATCTGACAAAACACCGGTTCCAGAGAAATCTGTCACTAAATTGTTGGCGCTGTCTTCAGCGCGAATTGTAATACTAAATGATTGACCTGCTACCTGATCCAAAATATCTAAAATCGCAAAATGATCTACCCCGCCTGATATTACATCAAAAGTATTAGAACTGCCACTTTCACTGCCAGCCTGATTTTTTACACTTATAATATTATTGTTAACAGATTGCGAGATTACTACAGATCCGGACCAAACTCCATTAGTAAAATTACCACTTTCTGTTGGGTTTATCGTTGCGGTCGACTCAGAAATATCTACTTTACCAGTAAATTGATTTGCAATATTATAATAGGTGTCCAAAGCCGTAACAGTAATAACAAACAGCTCATCGGCTGCCTGCGTACTAATATTATTAATCGAAAAATGATCAACTACACTTGGCTGAACATTAAATGTATTTGATGCTCCATTAATTCCACCTTGAGCAGTAGTTATTTCCACATCATCCTGGGATTTGGTAATAGTGACATTTCCAGTCCATTCACCATTTGTAAATCCTGTCGTCGCCAGTGGATCTATTGTACCTGTATTGTCGCTCAAATTTGCTGTGCTTGAAAATGAAGTCGCAATATTTTCATTAACATCTCTTGCAGTGATCGTAATTTGAAATGATTGTCCTGCTGTCTTAGAACTGGCAATGAAGTCAAAAGTGAAATGATCAGCTCCGCCAGCCAGCACATTAAATTGGTTTGAGGTGCCAGATTTATTTTGTGCGTTAACTGTAATTTCATTATTTGAGACGGTTTGTGTTATTTGAACATTACCCGTCCATGAACCAGAGATAAAATCTGTTGTCGCCGCGGGATAAATTGTTGCGGTTAAATCTGACAGTGAAGCAGTTCCCGCAAAAGTATTCACCTGGTTGCCATATTGATCACGCGCTGTAATTTTAATGTCAAAATTTAGCCCTGCTGTCTGATCAACAATTGTATCAAATTGAAAATATGCTAATGTATTATGTATAATCGTGAAATCAGTTGAAGTTCCAGAATCAATAGGAGTAGCGTCACTTAACTGTGTTTCAATATCAACTGAATAATCGCCAGCAGTCTCATGATTGTTAATTACCGCAACCCTCACACCAACAGTAGCGCCCCCTATGACCGCGGTTCCAGTACCATCTCTTACAAGTGTTATTACTCCACCAGCGCCAGATGCTAAAAATCCACCATCCATTGTTCCACTATTAGTTGTCTGCGCAATATCAGCATCGGTCACATCAAATGCTGGCGGAAATGTGATCACTATTTTTCCGTCAGCAGGAATTCCACTGATATCTGTTGTAAAATCGAATGTATAACTAGTGGCAACACCCGCTTGATTTTTATTTGGTGTTGCAGTTACTGAAGTTAATATCCCACCATAAGACGAACTGATAACTCCCCCGGTTAGCAAAATTAATAAACAGATAACTTTTATTCTCATTGTATGCAACCCCTTCTAAAGTTCTTACTAAAATATAATAACCGTTAAAAAACGTGAAAATTTATTCGGAGACAGGCTGAGATGCAGAATCTAATTTTTTGAAAAAAGAAATTATTGAAATGTGATATTTTCATAATTATTGGTGTGTTGTCATTTTAAATTTATACGACAAAAATTATGCCTTCATACACCCTGGGGTGTACAAAGAGAAATAGCGAAAAATTAAATGTTAAAATCGTTTTTATGTTATCAATTTGCGAATAATATTTTTATTTTTTTTATACGTCATAGTGGCAAAAGAATATTTCAGGATTAGAAGATTAATGCGAGAGCTCCAATTGTGCTTTTTCAGCAATTCTCTTCAACAATCGTAAGGCTTCATTTACTGCTTCATCATTTGGAAATGCTTCTGCTACATCTGGTGCTAATAAAACTATATTTGTAACATCTTGATAGCGTTGTGCATATTTTCCTCTTATTCCTCTTTTTAATTGTGAAAAATCATACTCAGAGCGCAGTTCATCATCAAAGTCTATATTAATTTTCTTTTTCATAAAAATTCCTTTCTTTAAGATATTATAAAAAAAGTTAAAAATCAACAAGATTTTCTTGAAAAATTGATCTCATCTTAAATAACCTTTATCCAAACACGCCTTCTTCTGGGTCCATCGAATTCACAGAAGAAAACAGATTGCCACGTCCCAAGTTTTGCTCTTCCCGATTCAACAATCAAGGAAATCGAACATCCCACCAGACTCGATTTGATATGTGCCGCAGAATTCCCCTCAGCATGGGAATAGCCGTCGTGAAAAGGAATCACTTTATTTACTTCCATCAAAAAATCTGAAACGACGTTGGGGTCTGCATTTTCGTTTATTGTAACTGCTGCTGTTGTATGCGGAACAAACACAAAACAGATTCCATCTTTCACCCCGCTTTCATTAATTGCTTTTTGAACAAGATTATCAATGTTCACAAATTCCGTTCTCGAATTTGTCGGTACTGGATATTCAAACATTTTAGCCATTTTAGTTTTACCTCTCACTTTTTTATTTTTATTTGTAAGAAAAATTTTGTTTTTTTGCAAAAATTGTTATAGTACTCATTACAACAATTTTTGTGAAACGTGAAACGTCAAAAGTGAAATGAAAAATGATTTAAAAACTGTTTAATACGTCTCACATTTCACCTTTGACGTTTCACTTCTCTAAATGCGCACTAAGTTTTCCTCTTTTTCTTTTTAGCCGCTGGAAATAAAATATTATTTAAAATTAACCGGTAACCCGGCGAATTTTTATGCAAAGAAAGTTGTGTTTTAGGATCGCCAACAAAATGGCGGTAATCCTCAGGATCATGCCCGCCATAAAATGTAAACGTGCCTCGCCCCTGGTTTCCGTGCAGATATTTAACCTGGTCCGTACCTTCCGACTCTGCCATAATAACCACTGACTTTTTTATTAGCCCTTTTCTAAACCCGGTTGTCTGTCCCATAAATCCTTTTATAATAGATACGTGATTTTGCGTTAACATTGTAGGAACAGGATCGTATTTGGCTGAGAAATCGAACAGTGTAAAATAATCAGAATCCTCTCTTCTTAATAGAGGAGTATTGCTGGGAGGAATATCAATATCCGAGTATTCATAAATTAGGGGGTCTGCAATTAATTTGAAATTAGTAAAAGCCAAACATTTTGAATAATCTAATTTATCCTGGCAATTCGGTTCAATTGGATCACCATCAAAAGCAGTATCGCAAATATCGGTTCCCTGCGCGGCTAAAGCAATATCAAATGTATCTGTCCCTGAACACATGGAAAATAAAAATCCGCCCTTAACAACGTAGTCTTTGATCACCCGGGCAACAGCTAATTTCATCTTTGATACTTTTTTAAATCCCAGTTGAGTAGCCATTGCTTCATTCATTTTCACGGTTTCAATATACCAGGGCGCATTGCGGTAGCTGCGATAAAATTTGCCGTACTGCCCAGTAAAATCTTCATGATGAAGATGCATCCAGTCATATTTATCAAGCATACCGGCTAACACCTCTTTGTCCCACAATTTTTCATAAGGAATCTCAGCATATTCCAACGCCAACACCACGGCGTCATCCCATTTCGTTTCTCGCGGTGATTGATACACCGCCACAACCGGTGCTTTTTCCAACAGAACAACTTCCATATTGTTTTCTTCAACAATAGCATAAATTTGTGCTGCTTTAGCTGCGGAGATTTGCGAATACGCTACCCCTCTAATTCGACACTGGCGCTCAAGTGCGTCACTATTGTCTATTAAAAATGAACCAGCGCGGTAGTTCAACAGCCACTCAACTTTTATGCCCTGCACCAGTGTCCAATACGCAATGCCGTACGCTTTGAGGTGGTCGGTTTGTTTGAGGTCCATGTAAATAAGAATTTTTTGGGAATAAGCTGGGGAAATTATTATTATTAAAACAAATAGTGTTGCTACCAATAATCTATTTTTTTTCATGTTATATAACCTTTAAAACGTAATATTATACTTCTATTTATTTTGTTCCTATTCAATAATAGAAACTATTTCTGAAATTATATCTTGTTTAATCCTGCTTTATCCTGTAATCCTGTCAAAATATTTTTCTAATCTCACAAAACCCTCTTCTCAAGCTCCCGAATCTTTTTCCGCACCTCTTCCAAATAAATACTATCCGGATAATTTGCCAATACCAACTCATAAGCCTTGAGCGCGCTGGCAGAATTTTTTAATCCTACATCGTAACCATCCCCAATTTTTTTCTGGGCTAAATCTGCATAAACGCTCTCCGGATGTTTGTCGATAATATTCTGATATGCTTCGATTGACTCGTTATATTTTTGCAAACGAAAACAAAGCTGACCGATTTTCAACCAGGCGTCGTCCAATAAATTTTTAGAGCTGTCTTGTTGAGTCACTTGCTTGCATAATTTAAGCGCCTGTTCGTACTTTTTCTGTTCTGTTAACAAATCAGCCAGTGCAAATTGTTTTAACATATTTTCAGAATTTTTGTTTTCATCAATTAACATTGAATATTCCAGCGCATCGTTCACGTAAATCCCTGCCTGCTCGTTGGTAATATTAATCGGATCGGTTTGAATCTTCTGAAATTGTTCAAGAGCAGATTTAAAGTCGCCCTGCCAATAAAAAATTTTTCCAAGCTTCAACAGTGCTTTCATTTTAAAATGATGGCTTGCAGACCTTTGATGAAGAATTTGATCGTACGGCTTTGCTGCCTCATCTAATAAATTACACGCCAGGTAACAATCCCCAATGCGAAAAATGGCTTCAATGTTTTGATTGTCGAATGGTCGGCTTTCCATTATTTTTTTGAACGATTTTTCCGCTGCGACCGGGTCGGAAAAATTCTCCAATTGAATTTCCCCTATCCTTAAATTACTGTTTTTTGCATGTGGTGTATTTGGGTATTCTGTTTGTATTTGTTTATAAATAATTATCGCCTTTTCAAATTGACCTAATTTTTCGTAAGCTGTGGCGCTGCCATATTTTGAATTGGGAGCAAATTGAGATTTTGGATAACGCGATAACACCAGATCATAAGCCTGAATTGCATATTCATAAGCACCGTCGTTAAATGCGTTCTGCGCAAAACGGAACAACTCTCTTCCAACCTTATCTTTCTCTTTCTTTGAACGGGTTACAATGTATTGGTCAATTATCGAATACTCTTCTAAAGCAGCACGGTAATTTGAGCTGCGAATATAAAATGCCGCCAGAATATTTCTCAATTGAATATTTCTATGCTCTTTATTAATCATGGTAAGTAAAATCTCTTCAATCTCGTTTGCTAATTCAGGATCGCTGGCAAATGATGTGATACTATGCTCAACAAAAGTGTACTGGCTTGGGTAATATTTTAAATATTCAAGATATAACAAAACAGCGTTTTTATGATCCCGGCGTGATTTGTACAGCCTTGCCATTTCAATTAAAAACAAGCTTTTATTATTCAGCTTCTCGCGCCCTTTTTGATAAATCTCAAGCGCTTCATCGTACAGAAAATTTTGGGTCATTGCAGAAGCTACTATTTGAAAAGTTGACGGATTCTGTTTGTTCTTTTCAACGATCTGGTTCCAGTATAATATCGCCTTTTCCTTTTCTCCCTTTTTAAAATAGAGATCACCCAAATCTACTTTTATCAGTACAGACGAGTTCATCCGAAGCATTTTTTTGATCGCTTCTTCCGCCTGCTTAAATTTTCTTAAATTAATAAGATTATTTTTTACACCGCGGTAGTAATTTATATTAGTCGGAAAATCGTTCCACAAGCGTTGATATATTTCCAGGGCACGCGAAAACTGGGCTCGTTGTTCAAAAATTCTCGCCATATTAAACATTTGATTTAAGCGCTGCTGTATGTTTTTTTCTTGTTGCGCCCAACCTATTGATACCAGTATTAAAACAATAAATGGAATTAAAATAAATTTATTTAATTTGTTCATTTTTTACCGATTCTTTCATTAATGCTTCAAAATACTTTTTAATTAATTCCTGGTAGTCTTTAGAATAACCTTCTTTTAGTGCCTTTAATAAATCACGCTGAATCTGGATATTCTTCTCTCCCAAATTTTTGGGCAACTGTCCGGGGCTTAATGATGGATAATACTTGCCGGTTTCCGCTCTTCTTTTTCGGCTGTAATCCTGGCGACGGGCTGATTTTTGAGCGTCTAATAATCGCTGTAAAATACGCTGTTGCCTGTTAATCGTCCTTCTGCTAACATTCCTGGTTTGCAACTCTTTGACCACATCTCCCATGTCCTTACCTATTTGATCCAGACGACCCAAAATATCCGAACGCTCACCATATTCCCGCTGAAGCTGTTCTATTGATTTTCTCAATGCCGCCTGCTCCGCCGCTAACCGAGCCATTGACGCTTGCTGTCCCAGTGTTAACGGTTGCGATCCCTGACCTAATTGCATCGTTTGTTGATTTATGCCCTGCTGTTTTCCCGCCATTTGTGATAATTTTTCTAATAATTCATCCAGACCCGCCGCCGAGCTGGCGCTGGCAAGCTCTTTCATAGCAGACATCATCTGCATCACCGCTTCGTTCAAGTTTACCATTGCTTTTTGTTGTCCCCTGTTTGCCTTGCCTATATTGCGTTCTTCAAATTGTTTCAGAGCTTCGTTCATATTGTGAAGCGACAGTCCAACAGACCTGCTCATTTTCGACGAAATGAAAAATGTTTTTTTCGATAACTCTCCCATTCTGTTTGCGTTTCTGGTAAGCGCATTCATCAAATTTTGCTGAGTGTCTGCTCTCTCAGTAAGCTGCGGACTGTTGCTGTTTAATTTTTTCGATTGATTAAATAACCGCTCCTGATTTTTCGACAGCGCTAAAAAATTAGTTGACAGCCGCTTTAATTCAGCCATCACTTCTTGTTTCTGTTTTTCTGTCAATTCTTTTTTTGCCTGGCTCAGCATCTCCAGCATTTTCGAAAGCGATGATTGAGCCGATTTTCCTTTTTTCTGTGCCCCCTGCATGTCCCCGGATTTCATTTGCGAAGATACCTGTTCCATATTTTCCAACAATTCATTCTGTTCCATTTGCTGAAGAATTTGCTCCAACATTTCAGCAGGCATGTTGGCAAACTCATTCATGCTGTTTTTCAACTCATTCGTCTCATTCATCATATCAGAAGTTTTATCTTTTGTTTCCCGTTGACTTTTGCGCAGTTCGTCTTTTTGATTATTTGATAATTCCTTTTTTAACTGCTCATTAATATCAGTTTGATCCTTCAAAAGCTTTTCTGCTTTTTTGACCAACTCATCCAATTTTTGTTCAATCTGTAATCGCTTTAAAATGTTGAGCGTTTTTTCAATATTCTTTAAAAATTCTTCCTGGGCGAAATTCAATTGTTCAATCGCCTGCTTCATCAGTTGCTCATCAATTTTTTCTGCAGCTTTTTGCAATTTTTTAATAGCTTCTTTTAATTCATCCGTCATTATTTCGTCGAGCAGCTTTTGCAGTTCGCTGTACTTTTGAAGCGTCTCCAAACTTAACAGGTCATTTTTTTCCATTCTTTCAACCATTTGCTCTAATTGTTCTTTCACTTCATCAAGCGATTTTTCCAACTGTTTCTGATTTTCCAGTACATCTTCAACTTGCTTTTTTTCCTCCCATTTTAACTCTGGATTCTGCTTCAATTCCTCGGCTAATTTGTTGATATTTTCTTTCAACTCTTTGCTTTTCTCATATAATCCTTCAAAGCTTTCTGAAGTTTGCTCTTGCTTTGCGTCCACCTCGGCATAGATTTCTTCCAATGTTGGAAAACGAGCAGAATAAATTTGACTCTTTGAATTTTTGGGACCAGACACAGCATCGTTGTCAAAAATTTCTGCATAATAACTAATAATGTCACCAGCAAAAATATCAAGCTGGGTTAAATCCCAGAAATAATCCAGAACAATTTTTTCTTTCTGCTTAATATCTATCGGCAGCGAAATAAATTTTAACGGCGAATCAGAAAAAGGATTATCCATTTTAATAATTTTATAGCCCAACCTGAGCGAAGAAAATCCGAAGTCATCTTCAGCTTCTATTGTCAGCGGTAAAATTAAATCCTCAGTTAAATCCACATCCTGGCCCGGAGAAGTAATAAAAGCGCTGGGAAAGATATCCTCTGTCAGCGTAATTCTATACTCAATGGGATCCTTATTTTCAAATTCTTCATCATCCACCAATTTAATATGATAGCTTCCACCTTCGGAAATTCTAATAGCACCTTTGGCTGACTCCCAATTTAGATTGAGCGGAACTTCTTTTTTATTATTCAAAATTAGAGATGCCCGTGACAATTTTTTATTTGAAACCAAATTTATTTCAACATAAGATCCCTTCAAACAATTAATGTCCCCTATGTTTTCTTCTAAATATTTTTGATCCATTCGAGAATAATCTGGAGGCGTAATTTTTACATGAAAATTCCTGACAAGAGGCAATTCAATAACTGAAAGCAAATATTTTTCCGTGGCAATCTCGTCAACTGTAAAAAAATATTCGGTTGTATCCTGAATATGCTCAATCAAAAATTTGAATTCATTTTCAATTTTCGGCTCCAAGGAATGTGTCAAATGATATTCATTATTAACTTCTTTCAAATGAAGATCAAGTTTTTTGTTCTTCTTTCCAATGACCTTCGCTGAAATTTCTATTGCTTCATTTTTTAATACCTGCTTGTTTCCAGGATTTACCTGTATCGTAATTTCAGGATGTTTTGTGAATTTAGTAAAAGGACGTAATAAACGATATTCCGCATCCCAAAAATTTTCTCCCAGTCCGAATGCAAATAATAAATAAAGAACTAATACTCCAAGAAACAGTTTTCCATTCCGCCAAACCGGTTCAATACTCACCGATTCTTTGAAGTCGATCTCTTTCACATCTTTGTGAATTTTTTCAATAGAGGCATCAATCAGGTCGTTGGAAAAACCGTGGCGATTGGATTTTTTTATTTTAAAAACTTGAATAGCGTTGGAAAGTTTATCTTCAATTTCAAGAAAATGTTTGCCGATACTTTTTGCAATTTGCTCATCAGCCGGGAATCTTCTTTTAAACAAAAAATAGGTTGGTTTAAATAATTTCAGAATTATTAGCAGCGACATAATTCCAATCCACAACAGCGCAATAACAAACCTCCCCGTTGA
>Ga0075123_10000450_pt1 | contig 21945 bp, 26 predicted proteins | sample AntAceMetag02UKX_FD_69808 | JGI IMG/M metagenome (GOLD analysis project Ga0075123, IMG submission 69808) | Saline lake microbial communities from Ace Lake, Antarctica - Antarctic Ace Lake Metagenome 02UKX | ecosystem: Environmental > Aquatic > Non-marine Saline and Alkaline > Saline | place... | reverse complement strand
AATTCTCAATCATTTATAACTTTTTAAATTATCAGGTTTTATTTAATAGTCTTCACTCCCAAATCTTTGCATATTTTCTTAACCAGAATATCTCTTATTTCTGTATGCCTCGGTATTGCCGACCGTTTGTTTAGTGATGGATTAAGCCACCATGAATGGCGACCACCTTCCCTTAGCAACTCACAACCTTCTGAACGAAGGTATTTCAGAAACGCCTTCCTTTTCATACTGCAATTTTTTCTTCAATGTATCCTTCTTTCACACCTGCCAAAGCTTCCTGGCGGTTAAACTCTAATGCTTCTTTAAGTGTTATTCTTAAGCTTGTCATTAATTCATCTCTGCTTTTCTCCTGACAGTTAACTCCAGGAACTTCTTCTATCCATCCTATCCACCATTCGCTATCTTGTTTAATTATGGCTGTATATTCTCTATTCATAGATGATACCTCTGATTAGTTTGTTTAAACTCAAGCTGTAAGGGTTTTTGTAAATATTTAAATCTGAAGAGAATTTCATTTATTCTCAAAAATATGTTGCAGGTTACAAGTTCCATGTTGCACTTCATTTTTTGCAACTTGCAACCTGTAACTTGCAACTTAGTTCAAACTCCAAGATAAGTTCTCCTTACCTCATCATTTCCAATAACATCTTCAGGCGTACCAAATGCAGTAATTTTTCCATGGCTCATGAAGCTGCAAAAATCAGCCAGATCAAGAACAACTTTCATGTTATGCTCAATCAAAAATATAGCCATTGCTTGCTGAATTATCTGCGGATTTACACCTACCGTGGCTTCATCCAATAACACCAGTTCATAACTTCCCATAAACAATCTTGTCAATCCCAGTAAACGCTGTTGCCCATAAGAAAGAGATTTGGCTGGATCACCTTTTTTCTCCCAGAAGGGATTTGACTTTCCAAATAAATCAACAAATATTTTCTGTGCTTTTTCTATCCGTTCTTTTTCAACGTTTTTATTTCTTTTTGGTTTCAGAAACGAAATAAAAGGGGTTTCCCCAAAATATTTATCATCTGCCAGCAGCATATTATCTAACACGCTCATATTGGGAAAAATATGGTCATCCTGAAACATGCGCCCAATTCCCATTCGGGTGATTTTAAACGGTGGCAAACCACGTATTGAAATAGCAGAACCATTTTTTTTATACAGTACATCTCCAGAATCCGCTTCCATGAAATTGGAGATAATATTAAACATCGTTGTTTTCCCTGCACCATTGCCGCCAATCAGCGCGGTAATTTTACCTCGTGGAATTAACAAATCCAGATCATCAATAATATAAAAGCGTTCATCTTCCTGCTCTCCTCGAATATTAACAATATTTTGGACAAAGTTTTTTTTTAACAGAGTCTATTTGTAAAATTATGTCATTCATAAGGTGCTCTCATTGCAATCGATATTCTCCAGCGATGCCCTGGGGACGATAAAGTATAAAAACGATTAATGACATCCCATAAACGATTTGTCTTAAATTAGCAGCAATGCTATCAGGGAAACCCACAAAGCGAAGTATTTCAGGCAGCACAACCACAAAAACAGCGCCGACAACAGGTCCTCTGATATTACCTGTACCGCCTATCAGCACGGCTGCCAGAATAAAAATAGCTTCATCAAGGTTAAAGCTGGTTGGGTCTATGTAGCTGACATAAGTTGCATAAATAATCCCCGCAATTCCGATAAATGAACTGGATATTACAAATGCCCATATCTTAAAAGCAATCACATTTCTGCCAAGAGATGGGACGGCAATTTCATCATCTCGCAAGCCCTTCAATACTCTTCCAAAAGGTGAATGAACCAATTTATAAAAAACAAAAATGACGATAAAAACAAATATTGAGCTGAGAATTAGAAAAGGAATTATTCCCGAAATTTGCAGCAGGAATCCCTGGAATGCCATAAGGACCTCGAGTGACTGAAACCCAGTTGTATAAAATTGTAAAAACGATTAATTGAAATCCCAGCGTAGCTAAAACAAAATAGTCACCTTTCAGACGTATCGAAGGATATGCGATTATTAAACTAAACAATGCTGTGCCCGCCATTACCAAAACTATTGTTGGCAGCAATGGCAGTTTTAACGTCATCAGCGCAAAAACAGCAAGATACGCGTCGATACCATAAAAAGCCGCCTGTCCCAACGATAATAAATTCGCCATTCCTACTAATAGATTGGTGCTGACAGTAAGAATGATATAAATATTAATCATTATGATTATGTGAAGGAGATAATTCATTTTTTTTGCCAATCAAAAAAGGTTCTTTTATTTCTTTGTTGAAAGATAATATCAAAAAATTCAAATACATCATGCCTTCCTAAAAGAAAGGGAACTCGTTCTATTTGAGCCCAAGCTAGTTTACAATTGAATTGATAATCTTGTATCTTCATTCTTACTTGAACATGTCTTACACCAATTATGCCTCCAATTCCGCCTATTTCAGTTACCTCCGTAGCTTTTCTTTCAAAATTTAGAAAACGTCCCATTCGATAAGGAATAAGTGTATAATCTGCTCCAGAGTCCACATAGAAATATTCAGCAATCCATTCATTTTCTAATTTTTGCAAATATACTTTGGCTGCTGGGCGATAAATAATTTCTCCTGAACAAAGCTTTTCCTGCCGATATTCAAATTCTATCATAAGTTTACCCGAAGAATATAGGTTTCGTCGTGTGGTACTTTCCACAGCACGACTTCTTCAGTAGGATGTTTCTTTTTCGCAGTCTGATAAGCAACCTCTGGATCATCATCAGCACATACAACTTGTTCACCAACGATGGAAACGTATTTATCTTTATATTTGCTTAAATCTGCTTTTACAAACCAATCAAAAGTTTTGTCCATTATCATTATCCTTTGTACTGTTGAATTTTTTATAAGCAGGAGTTTTGATTAACCTATTCTAATTTGGAAATAGTTGCTCTGGTGCTTTGCCGATAATTCTTAAATAGATCGAATCAGGACAAATATCAATTTTATCACTCCACGCTATCTCACCACTATTTCCAATATATACATTTTGAAATTTGCTATAATCATTCCATTGTGAAAATACACCTTTACCGGCAAGGTGTGAAAGATCAACAATTCCCTCAACCCCATCTGAATATTTCACCCAAAGTTTGTAATTTGCCATTGCTTTAACTTTTGTTGGTTTGAACATTTGCATTCACTCCAATTTATTCATTCAATTCATAATTAATCTAATAAATTTATTAGATGGTTACACTGCTCTTTGCTTTTCCCCTAATAATCCTTGTGGTCTGAACAATAAGAAAATTAGCAGCAATGAAAATGTAACCGCATCTTGCCACCGAGATGAAAATGCCCACAATGCCAGTGATTGTAGAATACCAATAAGAAAACCTCCCAGGATTGGTGCTTCAAAACTTCAAACGCCACCAATTATCAATGCCACCACCGCATTTAACAGCATTGGCATACCTACATAAGTATCCATTTCCACATCATAAACAACCAGTCCGCCACCAACCGCTGCAAAAAAAGCGCTTAAACCAAAAAGGTATAAACGCATCCGATTGATATTCATTCCAAATACGGTACAAAGAGTTTCATCATCTCGCATTGTCCTGGTCTTAATGCCAAATTTACTATATTTTAAGAATGTTAGAAATGCCCCAATGAGAATCAAACTTATGATCAGTTGAGCCAACTGTGTATGCGTAAGAATAATATTTCCGAAAGTTACCGATTCTGATATATTGGGATTCAGGATTTGTGTTTCGTCGCCGTAAAACATGGCAATGGTATTTATTACAACAATCATTACCCCAATTGAACTGATCATAATTACATTTAGTGAACTTTTCCTCTTTACTAAAGGTAAATAAACAGCCCTTTCAATAAGAATACTCAATCCCATAGTTAATAGTATCGCAATGGCAAAAGAGATTAACAACGGCAATTGTAAAGTTTTATAAAAAGATAGTATCATATAGGCTGAAAACATGTAAACTGTTGCATAAGCGATATGAAAACTTTTAGTTGTATTATAAACTAAAGCAAAACCCAGCGCCACGAGGGCGTAAATCGAGCCCATTATAATACCATTTGCCAATAACTGTATTAGCATATTAAGCCTTATCCTCCAAAATAGCAATTAAGCTTATTACATCAATTGGCTTCCTGAAAAAATGTTTAGCTCCTAAATTTAATGCCTGTTCAGCATAACTAAACTCCCGATAGGCGCTCATAACAAAAGCAGAAATTTCGGGTTTGTTCATTTTAATCCATTCCAGAATTTTTCCTGGTTGGGTAATTACGTTCCAAAGCATTTTTGATTCATATGTCCTTTTTAAAAAGTGTATTAACTATTTGTTTTTATATTTTAAGTTTGATTGTCAAATCACAAAATAAGCAAATTAATGCCATTTGGAACTATATTACCCAATTAGGGAATTTTTAAGCCGTCGATATTTCTTTCATCTTCTTCATCCAGGCGAATATCAATAAGTGAAATATCAATATCCTGACTCAAAATATCAAGCGAATCTTCAAAATTTGTTGCAGTTAAAACATTGTAGTTCTTTTTAAATGCCGATTCCAAAGATTTCAGATACATTAATTGATCATCGATGATTAGAATTGTTTTCATAATTCATTCTTTTTTGTCTTTGACAAAATTACAACATAAATATATTTATAAAGATTTGTAAAGTCAAGATAAAATTTATAGTTATGAAATTTAATTTCTATCCATCTTCCTGACTTCATATAACAGGTCTTCAACCCGCTCATAATTTCCATAACCGTAATTATATAAATTTGCGCCAGCACGAGAAAAAAACTTTTGCCAGAATTGTTTATAAATTCGATATTGTTGATTATTCTCAACTGTTGCGCCACAAACAAACACTGCCACATTTTTTAAATTCGGAATTAATCCTTTATTTACTTGCAAAATAAATACCAACAATAAACACACCTAACTCCTTATAAATCAATTACCGTCTATATTGCTTAAGCAAATATTTCGGATTTAGCCGAAAATAATACGGATAGGTACAAATAACTATCATTATTGTCAAAACCTATTCATCAACCCAATATGCACCAACCCGCTGGTTAAGCCTCTTCCTTCACCAAGTCCGTAGTCAACACCGACTATTCCCAGCCTGGTTTCTATTCTCATTCCAAAGCCATAGCTAAATTTGTAACCTTCTTGCAACTTACTATCTTCATTTTTTCGAGAAAAATAACCGCCATCGCAAAATACAAACACTCGAGATTTTGCAGCCAGCAAATAGCGGTATTCCAGATTCAGCCAGGCAATTTTTTCACCCAAAAATTCATCTTCGCGGTAGCCTCTCAATGAACTCGTTCCGCCCATTCGAAATTGGTCTGCAATTGAAATATATTTCTCGTTTGATTTCACCTGTCGCCAATGCAACCCAAAGAGAATTGTTTGCCATTTGAAAGTGGGGATGTAAGTCTCTGCATCAACCGTCCAGCGATCCCTCTGAAAGGTTCCTTTCTCTTGAGTGGAATATTCAACATTGTCAGGCAAGGACTCAATTTTTTTCTTTGCAAATTCATATTGCGTTCCATAATAAATCCCGCGTGACGGATTCCAAAGATTGTCTCGCGAATCATAACTGAAGCCGATTTTCAGCAGCCAGGAACTGCTTTTTGGCAATTGATAAAGTAATTTCCCAATCGAATCCGGCAGAACGTTCTCTTTGCCAATGTGGGAATGGATCGTTAAAATGTCGGAAAATGGTACGTCGATATCCAGCCCCCAATTTCGTCTCACAAAAGAAGTGTCTTGAATCGTTTGCTGGAAACCGATTCCAATGTTTATAGGGAAACCTCTTATCCATGGCTCAACATAACGAAATTTTAGCTCCTGGCTTTTTTGATTTTTTTTTCTCCAGTATGCCTCTACCACTCGCCCTGTTCCCAAAAGATTCTTAAATCCCACATCAATGAGTCCGGTGATATATCCTTTCTTGTTATTATTTGTGCTGGGATTATACCCGAACACAGCATTCAATTGATTAGGATTACCTTCTTTCACTCTGATAAAAAGATGGCCCTGTCCATTTTTATCAACCATGATTTCCGGGCTTTCGACTTGATTAAAAAATCCTGTTTTCATCAGCCGTTCCGGAATAAGAAGCACTTGTTGAAAATTGTAAATCTCTTTTTGTTTAATTCTTATTTCCCGGGTAATAACTTGTTCACGAGTCAATTCATTGCCAATAACATGAATCGAATCCAGCACCACAATAGCGCCAGGCTCAACAGTTGCAAAACAGTCCAACGAAATTTTGTATTCATTTTTGTTGGAATTTATTTTTAAACTATCAATAGAAATTTTACAAAACGGATAACCATTATTTTCCAGGTATTGTAATAAAGTTTCAAAATTGCTGCCAATGGTTTCGGTTATTTGTTCTCTTTGTCTGATATCCAGACGAGATTGAAGCCCAGGTAATAAAAGAGAATCAGTACAGTCTAAGTTTATTTTTTTGAGCAGAAGCCGATCTCCTTCTTTAATTAATAAGGAAGAAACATCAGCATAATCTTTAAATTCAACTTGTGTAAAAAGGAGCCCTTGTTGCTGATATTTTTTAAGCAGGCTTTCGATTTTTAATTTTATCTGGTTTTGAGAGTAATGACCTCGAGTGATTACTTTGCGGATTTCCTTCGTTGAAATTTGGCGATTGCCTGAAATTTTCAAATCAGAAATGGATATTCTGCTAGTGTCCTGTTGACTAAATCCAGCAATCGGTATCAAGACGAATAAAAGGAAAATAATTGTTAATTTTTTATTTTTCATTTTTGAATATTATTGATAAGATTGGGAAATATTAAGCAATGTGATTTTGTCAAATAAAAAACCAATCCATCAAATATCGGATTGGTTCTTTTTATGCGTTTTAAAAAAGTTTCCTTATATTATAAAAATTGGACTGTTATGTTTTTGACTTTCTTAAAATCTTGATCCAATGTTGTAAGTTTTAGGTCGAAATGTTTACATACACAATACTGATAAGAATCATCAAAATCCAAACTAAATTTTTTCTTATTATTGTAAACTTCTTCATATTTAATTTTTGGCAGAGAAATAAGTTGAATTTTAGGTAGTGTATCTGAAATAAATTTTAAAAACAGTTCATCTTCGTTTTGCCTAAATAGAATTACTCCAATTGAATGAAGTGTGAAATTTGATATATGAATTTCGCCAATATTTGTATTGAGAAAATCTTTACAAGTTTCACTTTTATCCTGTTTCGGAATAATCTCTAAAAATATATTCGTATCAGCTAAATACATTAACGCCACTCCAAAGCTTTATGTTGTAATTCTACCGACGTATATTTATTTTTTAATTTAGATAATCCGCCTTCCCAATCAAATTTGAATTTACTTTTATCAATCTCTTTTGTACCATATTTACTCAACAAAAAGTCTATATAATTAACAACTTCTGGAACAAATTGGTCAGGCAATCGTTCTATTTTCATTCCAATATCATTTACCGTCATTGTAAATCTCCTTTGATATAAGAAATTTGCTGGTGCAATTTTTTTTCACTCAAACCATCAATCAATTTTTCTTCCCTCTTTTTAATAATTTAACATTTTTTTTCAATAATGCAAGTCAGAAAACTAAAAAAATTCTTGATTAATAATAATCTCCATAATTACCAATTGCTAACTCAATGTTACTAATTACTGCCACTGCAACTGCCACTTTTAAAACCTGCCACTAAAAATACGCCCGCATCTCCGCTCTCACTGTATAAATCGGTTTTCCGAGATATTCCTCATACCTGCCATTCCAGCTAACCGATGCCCTGAGATAACGTGACACGTTGTAATCAAATGAAGTCAGCCAGCGCAAGTTAGTACCGCCGCGATTCCCAGAAACCATTTCGTAAGGGACGATTGCATTTTTAGGAGTTACTTCTACCCTGTTAAATTCCAGTTCAGTCCTTAATCGTCCTTTTCCTCTGAATGAATAATTCACCCGTGGTGTAAGCGACAGAAAATTTACTTCAAGTGGATAAGCCGCTCGATCTTCCGCATTAGTCCATTTGCTTTTCACAGCCAATTCAAGCTTCTGCCGGGGGCGATAGGAAAAGTCAAGGCTGACTTCATTAGAAAAAATATTCTTATCACTTCTACCGGGGATTTTGTACAATTTTTCTTCATGACGAGTTTGAGCATCAATTTGGGCGCTTAATTTTTTGGAGAACTGCCCTTTAATTCGAAGCGAGCGCTCATTCAAATTACGTCGTTGTCCCCCTTCCAGATACTGATTGTTAAAATTTTCCCTGATATTGAGCCGCAATCTCACTGAAAATTTCGCGCGATTACGGTTCCAGAAAACATCCTGCCGAAGATTTTTCGTACTAAAAATTGACACATCATCCTGTTGGAATTTTGATAATTCTAAACGATAGATTGACCAAACATCTTCTTCCCTGGTTTTTTCTTCCAGTCGAAAAAATGTCTCTGTTGAAAATGATGACAAATACTTTTTCCATTTTGATATTTTTTTTGAACGATCCTTCATCCGCCAAAGCAGTGCTGGTTGAAATTTTATTGTGTTGCTGGCTCGTAATTCCACAACCGGAATAAAATCTTCCGTGGCTCTCACTCGCAAAATATAATCACCTGTCATTCCATCAGGTATGTATTCATTCAAATCATCATCAAAACGATAATTCCCCTGGCCTCTTTCCACTTTGATGTAAATCTTTTCCTGCTTTGCCACCTGAGTATTGGAAAGCTGGTAATGCCAATTAGTCGTAAGCGCCCGCTTGAACGGAGAATAATTTAACTTAAAATCAGCCAAGTCTGCCATCTTTGATCCGATTGACGAATCCGCATAAGTCCGCTCCCGATGCGTATATTGCATTGACATCGACAAATTTTTCAATCCATTTAATTGCCAGGTCATCTGCTGTGTAAGGGCTTCAGATTCTGGCAGATATCCCTGGTTTGAATATTTATCCTGTTCCCGTTTTGTAAGCCCCACGGACAAAGACATTTTCTTCCAATTGGATAATTTTAAACTTGGTGTAATTTGATAATATTTAAAACCCAGTTTCAAAGTATCGGCATAACTTTCTTTTTTTTCCTCAGCTAAATAGTCAACTGTGGGCGTTACTTTCCAGAATTTATATTCAGCAAATCCTTTCTGCCTGATCCATTTTCCATCCCGTTGTGAATTCAAATTTCGGCTTCCAATGGATTCAATTAAATAATTTACATGGGGAAGTTTTTTAAATAAAATTTCTGAACCCGCCTGCCAGCGGCTTGATTGAAACTTTTTACCTTTATTATTCTCTCCCCAACTTCCAGAAATTTTCATATTTTTCGCCAGAAAATAGCCACCGTGAAATTCAATAATTTCTTCTTCCTTAATTGAAGCGTCTTCAATATCCCATTTGCGATTTTTTTCAACTTCTTCTGTCCGGCCAATGTAGCTGAATTGATTTTGAACGAGGCGGTATTTCCCCGCCACATTAAGTTTTCCTAAATTTAATCCCATTACCATTAACGAATCTGGATTAAATTGAAATCCACCAGTTGCCGCCACTCCTGTATTATCTCCATCATCTTTTGATGAATATAAATTTTGATCCAGGCGGCTGAGCGCCATTTCCGTATTAAATTGAAAATTTTTTATTGGAGCATAATCAAGAGACAGATCGACTAAATCGTGGCTTTGGGCTGGAGTGAGTAAAACAATAGGATGGTAGCTGCCTTGCCCTTGCCCGACATATTGGTAGTGATTGTAGCCAACTGATTTATAATCACCATGCCCTGCGCCAAGATAGCTGAAAGAAATATTGTAATCCCCGGAATCTGCCCCAACGTAGCGATAAAATTTAACATCGGCTGAATCAACTTCCACGTAATATCCCTTTCCCTGTCCAACATGCCTGATTCCTGAAACATAGGCTGAATCGCTGTTATTCCCGGCAAGCTGTAATTGAGTTCGATTTTCGTCGCTCAGAGTATAGTCCAGGGGGTTGTCTTTGTTATCTGATTCCCGCAACAAGCGTACACCGAATTTTATTTTATCTTTCATCGTTTGAGTCGTCAAGTCTGCACTGTACAGGCTGCGTTGAAATTTTAGATCGGAATATTGAAAATCAATCGTAATTCGTGAATCTGCGGTGATCAATCGCTGCCGGGTAAATTCTATCTGTCCATTGCTGTATTCAATAATGTAATCGTTATCCTCGCCCCTTGTCATTATTTCTCCATCGATCCAGACCTTTTCCGTTCCCGCCAGAACAATGATATCAATCTGCCCGCGGTCACCTCTAAGTTGATAAGGTCCCTGATTTCCTTCCTGTCCTAAAAATTTATTCGTTGTAAATTTACCTTTGGATACCGCGCCAGAGAGAGTAAATTTTGTTTTCCCAAATTCAGCAGTCCCAATTACTCCCTGAAGTTTTCTTGTGTAAGGACTAAATTCAGTGCCGCTCAAATCAAAATAGTAATCCCCGAGCGTAGCTTGAAAGCGGTCACTTTTAATTTGCACAAACACCTTATCAATTTCCTGCAATGACTGGGTATTGCCTTCCGGTTGAATTGGTGTATTCTGATCAGTCAACGCAGCCACCACTTCAATTTTATCAGCTATTTTTCCAGAAATTTGCATTCGGAGTCCCGATTCCAGTTTCATGCCCTGGTTCGTGCCCAAAGAGATTCCCCTTACGATACTGCCGTTCTGTTTCAAAGTAGAGGAAACCCGCGGAGCTTTACGGACAGATGGAGCAACAATTTTGAGGTCGGTCGATTTACCATTTAATTGCGGATTGTAAAGAAGCGCTTGTCGATGATAATAATTTAGTTGAATTTGAAGTGGGATGAATTTATAATAAATCTGTATTTCTTTTCCATTCTGGATTTGTTTTAAGAACGAAATTTGCCCTTTTGAATAATTTAATTGATAATCAATTTTTTGCTTCAACTGCACACTATCTAAAAAAATCTGTTCAGAGTTTTTTATTAAAAATGAATCCGACAAAATATAAGTTATCCGCAGGCTATCAATTTTTAAAACAGCATTACGTTCAAACAGGCTGTACTGCTTTTGAAATTGTGACAGCGCAATTGCTGGAAATATTATAAAAATAAATAATGTCAGCCAGATTTTTTTCATTCCTCTTTTTATTTTAATTGAAACACAAAAACCCGATCGTCATCCAAAACATAAACCCTTTTTTCAAAAGTAACCACATCCACCGGGTTTTGAAATTTTCCTACTTCATTTGAAATAGTTGACCATTGAAAAACCAAATCACCTTCAGGACTAAAAACCACTATCCGCTTGTTTCCATTATCAGCGACAAACAACAAATTCAATGTACAAAAAAATATACCCTGCGGTTCCTTTAAAAAATCTCTCCCAATTTCAGAAATATAATTGCCAAAATAATCAAAGACAATAATTTTGTTAGCCTGGGCATCTGATACGTATAAAAAATCTTTTGCACTCATTGTTATTTGAACCGGATCGATAAGCCGCCCTTTGCCTTCTGCATAATCGCCAAAACTCATTTCCGGCTCGCCAAATGAATTTAACTTAAGCAAACGGATATTTTCTCCATCGATGATGAAAAGATCGCCATGAATCGAAACGGTCATACTTTTAGGGTAGGCAAACTGAAATGCCTCATCCCAATTATCATCCGAGTAAAGGGAAGAAATGTAGTTCAAATCCTTATCATATCTTTGAATACGATGATTGTTGTAATCCGCCACAAATATATCCAGGCCTGAACTTGCACAGATATCAACAGGCGTATAAAACTGCTCCTTTTCCCAGCCAAATCCGCCAATGGTTTTAATAAGATTACCAGCTTGATCAAATTTTAAAATTCGATTATTCTCGGTATCAGCAATGTAGATTGAACCGGATAAATCCACCGCAAGACCATGCGCATCTTTCAATTGAGTTTCCGAAGTGCTATCACCTATTAATGTGAAAAGATAAATCGCTTGATTGATTTGAGGCTGTTGAGCTAATGACTTTGAAATTATAAAAATAAGAATTATTAATGTATATTTTAGAAATTTCATTGTTTGTACTCAATTTAATTATTTATAATTGGAGAAAATGATAGTAATGAAATTAAGATTGATAAGGAAATCAGCTTTACTAAACTTATGAAGTTTAGTAAAGCTGATAACCAATAAGATACAAGTTTCCAAACAAACAAGCAACAACTTTTGCGTTTTGTATCTTTTAAAAGATGGATGAGATTATAAAAGCTAAAAGACCATTATGATAAAAGAATACATCTAAATCATTATGGACAACATAATTTATTATCGTCAAATTATTTTGCCTAACTCATTTTGATAATTGAGGTCGCTGAATTATCGCCTTGATGACAAATGAGATTACATTTTAAGACAAGCAACTTTAATCATTTCTGTGGAATTTCTATTTTTGTAGTCGTAAAATTATCTTGTCATCGATAACAAAAAATAAAAAGGCTCAGCGAAAACGGAGGGAAATTCACTAAGCCTTTGCTCCTGTTGTTGTACGATGCACTTGAGATGAGGTGGAATTTATGAAAAATTTTTGAATTATGTTTTCTGTAGGTATTTTGTCAAAGTAACTTTCATGCCTTTTTCGTTTTTATTAAAAGTTACTTTATCCATAAATAATGTCATTAAATAAATCCCTCTTCCGTTAGTTTTTTTTAAATTTTTTGGCTTCAAGGGATTTTCTATTTTATTTGGGTCAAATCCTTCCCCTTCATCTTCCACTTGAATTTCAACTTTATCACTTAAAACCTGAATTTGTAAATTAACAAATTTATCCGATTGCGTTTTATTACCATGAACAATTGCATTTGCCAATGCTTCGGATAGCGCCGTTGACAACTCGCTCTTATCTCTTGAAGTACAACAAGTTAGAGCATCAAGAAGGTCGTCAAATTTTTGAACTGTTTTCGTGATTTGGTCTGTTGAACTTTTCAACTTAAAGGAAAATGTTTTATTTTGATCTTTCCTGCCAGTCATTTCCTTGTCTGCAACTGCATTATCGGAAAGATCATTCGGATACTTGCTCATTTTAGCAAAGTGAATTAGTGAACTCATTTCTTGTTTTATAAAAGAAGTTTAAGCATCTCACAAGTGTTATTATTATATTAACTACCAAAGCCTCATTTTTAATTTTCTATACGGCAATTATTTTATTTTGATTCATTTTATTTACTTTTTTAAAATTAATACTGTGAAACAAATAATAAATTCCAAACATTATACTAATTCAATCGTTTAAACTTTTGGACATTTGCTTAACCTTCGCAAAATAATAACCAAATAAAATAGGAGGATAACGAATGAAAACTTTAAAAACACTTTTAATTTTAATCGCTTTGTTCGGTTTATCTCTTCAATGCAGCAAAGACAATAACCCCATTATTCCAGAAAATGAAGGTACTGAATATATCGGACTTTGGAAAGGGGAAACCAGCTAAAAAGGGGAAATTAGTTTTACAGTAAGCCAATATCTTTCATTGGTAGGAATTAATGATATTATCTATAGCTATAAAATAGGCAACTGTTCTGCTGTGAAAGGTATTTAGGGACCTGACTCACCACTGGGGTACATTGATGGTGACAGCCTCTCGTTGGATATGATGTACTTTAAAATGGATGGTTTGTTTTATAATCCAGATTCCATGAATGGATCACTAACTATAATTCACCGTTATCTGGACTCCATTGTTTCTGATACGCTCAAATATACATGCCTGGATGACACGCTTTCAGTTAGTTATTACGCGATCAAAGATTCAATTTAACTTGAAAACACATTGTCTGCTTTTCATTTTTATTTAGAAAAGATAAGGCTTTTATTCCGATCTCTTATGGTACCATATGAATGATCCTGTTTAGAACTGTTATTAAAATTAAAAGTTATTAATTACATTTTGGGTAAAAAATAATTGATAAGTGGGAAAATAAAATTACAATCGACAATAAAAAAAACCAAATTAATGATTTTGTCGAAAAAGTACTCTCCCGAAGGTTTTATAAAACAGAATTAGAAATATATAGTATTAATGGCAACTAATATACACAATATGTAGTTAGTTCGGAAACCTTCGGGAGGGTTTCAGAGGCTAAATCAACAAGACCATTAATGAAATAAAATTTTACTAACGTTTATTGCCGATAAACTCATGCTAAAAAAGAGTAAAAATTATGACTAAATTAAACCGAAGAAAATTCTTAAAGACAATCGGATTGAGTACAGCTGCTTTGGCTGTACCTGGAGTTTTAAATAATGGTTGTTCAAAAAATATAACTCCCCCCAATATTCTTTTTCTTTTTACAGACGACCAACGGTTCAATACAATTCACGCGTTGAATTGTCCAGAGATTCAAACGCCTAATATGGACCGACTAATTCGGAGTGGCGTTTCCTTTACACGAGCTCATATTATGGGTGGAACCAGCGCTGCTGTCTGCATGCCCAGTCGCGCTATGTTGATGACCGGAAGAACGTTGTTTCATCTGCAAAACCAGGGAGCTGTAATTCCCAATGAGCATATTATGTTACCAGAAGTTTTAAAGAATCATGGATACAGAACTTTCGGTACTGGCAAATGGCACAATGGTAAAAAAGCCTATGCACGATGTTTTACTGATGGCGGAAAAATCATGTTCGGCGGCATGAGTAATCATTTGAAAGTTCCGGTTCATGATTTTGATCCATCAGGTAAATATTCAAAGAATAATAGATATTTCGGGGAAAAATTTTCCAGCGAATTATTTGCAGACGAGGCAATAGAATTTCTTGAAAATTATAAAAGCGAAAGTCCATTTTTTACGTATGTATCGTTTACTGCCCCCCATGATCCCAGGATGGCGCCAAAAGAATATGCAGATCTTTACCCTCCAGAAAAGATAAGAATACCGGAAAACTTTATGCCCCGCCATCCATTTGATAATGGAGAAATGCTCATCCGTGATGAAATGCTGGCTCCTTTTCCGAGAACTCCAAAAATAATAAAGGAACACCTCGCTGCCTATTATGCTATGATTACCCATCTTGATGCTCACATCGGACGCATCCTGAATGCGCTAAAAAAAAGCGGCAAGGCAAATAATACAATCATCGTTTTTGCAGGAGATAATGGGTTGGCGGTTGGAAGTCATGGATTATTGGGAAAACAGAATTTATACGACCATAGCGTTCGAGTACCGCTAATTATTTCAGGCCCTGGAATTCCAAAAGATGAAAAGGTAGAAACACTCTGTTATCTCCTGGATATTTTCCCGACACTTTGCGGGCTTACGGAATTGGACGTCCCTGCAACGGTTGAAGGAAAAACTTTGCTGCCTGTTTTAAAAAAAGCAAAAACTCAAATCCGAGATTCTCTATTTCTGGCTTACACGAAAATTCACAGGGGTGTGCGTACAGACGATAACTGGAAATTGATCAAGTATAACGTGAAAGGCGTTCAGACGACACAGTTGTTTAATCTTAATAACGATCCGTATGAATTAAATAATCTGGCAGCAGACAATCAATATACTTACCGTTTGACTCACTTAACTGATCTGCTTAAAAACTACATGCGCAAATTAGATGATTTCTGCAATCTGGATAAACCAAATTGGGGACTGCCGGAATAAAAGTTACAGCCTGAAAAAGTGAAACATCTCGCCGTTGGTAAAAAATCAAACTAATAAATTCTGCAATTCCAAAATACAGCCTAATCTGCTAACTCGATAGTACAACGCCATGGTATGGCAGATACGAGGTAAGTCATTTGTTTGAATTTTTGATATATCCTGGCAAAAATATTAATATAGTTTGTTTGAAATTCCATTACGGCTAATAGGCGACGCGTTTTTAAACAACCAGCCTTTAAAATTACCATTTTGTTGATCTAAAGTATGAGATGCAAACCAAATACGGGTGAACGTTTCCTGTAATAAGTCCTGGGTAATTTCTCTGGTCCCTGCATAACGCCCGGATAAAATTGAAAATTTGTTCATTATACCGTTGATACAATATTTTGAACGCCAACGAGTTTCTATCAGCTACCAATATCATTAATTCTTTATCAGGTTTATTTATCATCAATTTTCTCGAATTGCTTTCATAATGACATACAGGATGAATAAGGAAAAGGTTGTAATTTTTTTGTGGAATATTATTGCTTGTTATATTAAAAAATGTTCATGCATGGATTGAACTCAATATCATTAAATTAAAAAAGCCCCTGGTTAGGCAGCCAGGGGCTTTTTTTTGAGTCACCTGATTTACTCTAAAAATTAGAGTACGGAAAGTATAAAGGATAAATAGTAGAAATGTGTAAAATGAAAACGATTTTATAATAAATAGTTCGCGTCAATTTATATCAGGCAGCAACCTTGTTTTGTTCTGCTAATGCTTCAATTCTTCCTTCAAGAATTTCTTGAATTTCTATCATTTCCACTGACATGAGAATGCGTCCAATCGAATTTCGTATCCTCTCATAAAGTTCATCGATATGATCTAACGACATTCTTAATGTTTGTAAATCCGTTGACTTCTGCCACTCCTTTTTCCAGTCTGCCAAACTTTTGATGTCTCTCTTCATTTTGATGCCTCCTTAATGGCGGGTATTGATGTACCCTTATTTATACTTTATTAATCACTGCCTGGACTTTACCAAGCACTTTAAAATACATGTCATTTTTGCTGATATTAATTGGTTGATAGTCCGGGTTTTCCGGTTGAAGTCGAATAAAATCTTTCTCTAAAAAAAAACGTTTTACAGTAGCTTCCTCATCCAGCAAGACAACAACAATTTCCCTGTTTTTAGGAAAATTTGTTTGTTTGACGACAATTAAATCATTATTATTAATATTAGCGTCTTTCATGCTGTCGCCACGTACCCGGAGAATAAAGTCGCCGTCGAATCCCATAATCTCTGGATTAATTGTCATATATCCTTCAATATTCTGTTCGGCAAACAGTGGAGAGCCAGCAGCTACCGTACCGAGTATGGGAATTTTTTTCTCACGCTTTCTTTTTGCATTTCTTTTACAAACTTCAATGCAGCGAGCACCGCCTCGCAAATTGCGTTTGATATGCCCTTTCTGTTCAAGAACATTCAAAATTCTTTGAACATTATTGACCGAAGCATACCCCATAAGTCTCATAATTTCGCGGATAGTGGGAGGAAATCCATTTCGCTCAATAAAGTCAATAATTACTTGTAAAACTCGTTCTTGAGTTTTTGTTATTAGCCCACCCATAAATGAACACTTTCAAAAAGGGTAATAATGTACCCCAAATATAATAAAAAAAAATTACTTTGTCAAGCAATTTTACTAATAATCAAAATAAAAAAGTATTTTGCAGAACTATATTGAATTAACGGAATTTGATATTAAAAAACTCCTCCCTTTTGGTCCTTAAAACGACCTACGTATTTTGCTTTCCCAATAGTTTTCTGAAATATAAATTGACAGATAGCTGTTCCCGGATGAATTCGCAACGCCATGGGACTAAAATTTGTCATTTCCAGTACCTGCTGATTGTCTATTCCCGGATGCATAAAACTGGCAGAGATGTGAACCAGCAATCCCAATCGTGCATAACGGCTGCGCCCCTCAAGCCAGCCGCAAATATTGGGCGTTAATTTAATTTTTTCTTTTGTAATGCCCAAAATTGTTTCCCCGGGCATCAGCACCATTCCTTCAGGTGCATGACGAAGTTCAGTCATTTCCTCATAACTTGTTGAATCATTCACATCAACAATATCATAAACTTTTTTAAAAATCCGAAAATCTTCTCCCAAATGTAAATCAACTGATCCTGGTCCAACCATTTTTTCATCAAATGGCGCGATTTCAATATTTCCGGCACTAATTTCCTTTAGAATTTCATTTTTGGTTAGGATGCTCATGTCTGCTCCTGATCAATTTTCTTTGTCGTTGAACTTAAAAATAGCACTATTTTTTTATTTAATCAAGTAAAATGTTGTGGGGGAAGATGCCATCTTGCCCTACATAAAAATCCTTGATTTATTATTTTGTTTTTTTTATATTAAGACAATAATTAAATCAGTGACGAGTATGTTTACAGTATAAAAACAGAAGGTTTTGATTCGTATGTTATTCGATATCGAATTATTAAAAACTTGAAATCACAAATTATGATGTCAAATTAAATATTTTTAAAAAATTGAAAAATATCTTGACTATTATACCAAATTAGTATTAATTAGGGCAGTATAGAGTCCTAATTTAACCAATCTGGGAAAATAAATATGATCAAAAGATTTCTTCAACAAAGGATTGAGGCTTGCTTTTTTAAAAATAAAGCTATCATTATTTATGGAGTGCGGCAGGTTGGAAAAACGACTTTGATAAAAGAAATTCAAAAAAACACCTAAACGACTCATTATTCCTGAATTGCGATGAACCCGATATAAGAGACAGCCTTACAGAAGTAACTTCAACTGAGTTAAAAAACCTGATTGGCAGGAAAACTGTCGTTTTCATAGATGAGGCACAACGCGTAAGGAACATCGGGTTGACAATCAAGCTGCTTGTTGATAATTTTCCTGATGTACAGATTGTGGCAACTGGTTCTTCCTCCCTGGATTTATCTAATGAGATTGTTGAACCTTTAACCGGGCGAAAATATGAATTTCACCTGTTCCCATTTTCTTTTGTTGAATTGCAGCAAAAATATTCATTAATTGAAATAAGGAGAATTCTCGAAAAACGAATTATTATGGGTATGTACCCGGAAATTGAAGAAAAACCTAATGAAGATAAAATTCTTTTAAAAGCTCTAGCCTCCAGTTATTTGTATAAAGATGTGTTACAGTACCAGGATATCCGCAGACCGGAGTTGTTAGAAAAACTATTAACGGCCCTGGCATTGCAATTAGGAAACGAGGTTTCGTACAATAAGTTAGCAAATTTACTCGGCGTTACTAAACAGACGATAACAAATTACATTCAACTTCTGGAAAAATCATTTGTTGTTTTTAGAGTTTCTCCCTTTAGCCGTAACCTTCGTAATGAATTAAAAAAGCTGCGTAAAATATATTTTTATGACACAGGTGTACGAAATGCTTTAATTAGCCTTTTTAATCCTCTTCATCTCCGTCAGGATGTGGGTCAGTTATGGGAAAATTTTATGATCAGCGAACGCATTAAGTGGAATTCCAATAACGGTATTTTGGTGAATCATTATTTTTGGAGAACACACAGTCAACAGGAAATTGATTACATTGAAGAAAAACAAGGCAAATTGTTTGCTTTTGAATTCAAATGGAAGAGTAAAAAAAAACGTATTCCCAAAACATTCACTAATGCCTATCCTGGCGCCAGCGTTGAATTTATTAGATCCAATAATTATGAAAAATTTGTCGCATTAGTTGATTAATAAACCGTGAGTTTTGTGGGAGATTTTTATCATATTCAGAGGAAGATTTTTACGGATGAAAAAAACGGAATTATGGATAGGGTATAAAATATAAGCACAAAAATCCCTTATACCTATTATGGTTGGAATTTATAATATTAGCAATTAGGATCACGCCAAAGAAGGATGTGTCCTACGGCGCATTTGTTTGTTTTTTAATATTTGAAAATTGGAATTTTTAATTAATAGGAGGAACAATGAACTCACCACACTTTTTTAAGTACTTTTCTTTTTTGCTATTTTTTGTAGCTATCGTTCTTTTAAGCTGCCAGAAAGGAGATCAAAAAATGTCTAAATCCATGCTGAAAACGGATAAAGTCATTTCAAATTTAACTGAAAAATTCGGCAAAAATCAGGTTGAAAGAATCGAAACAGGAGTCAATCAAGCTGCCAGTTTGTGGACAAAAAAAGATGGCTCTGCTGATGAGTTTGCCCAATTTTGCGAAGAGCAATTTATTACTGACCCCGAAAAGCTGTCAATAACATTTCAGAGATTCGAGAAAAATCTCGAGCAGATTTATGGACTCAATGTTGAAATGCAACGCACGCTTCAGGAACCGATTCAGCTCGACATTGAACCGCTGTTACCAGCAGACATGCTGTTTGCCAATTTCGATCCTTTCGCTCATCTTACTGATGATTTTTTCAAAACCAGGATCGCCTTTGTTACGCTGCTAAATTTTCCTTTATATTCATTAGAAGAACGACTAAAATTCGGTCCCAACTGGACCCGTGAACAATGGGCGCAAGCACGGCTGGTGCAGCATTTTTCAACTCGAGTACCTTCCGACGTCAAACAGAAAATCTCCCAGGCTTATGTTGCGGCTGATCATTATATCAGCAATTACAATATTTACATGAACAACCTGCTTACGCCGGAAGGAGAACGCTTTTTTCCCGAAGGATTAAAATTAATCACCCACTGGGGATTGCGGGATGAATTAAAAGCCCTGTATGCTAATCCCGATGGTTTTCCCGGGCAGAAAATGATTCAAAAAGTAATGGAGCGTATCATTACTCAAACCATTCCCGATGTTGTGATTGACAATCCCAAAGTCGATTGGGAGCCTGTCAATAATACTGTTTCTCCTGCTGATGGCGCTAATGAATCTGTAAGTAATAACGCTGAACCAAATACTCGTTACAAGCATTTATTGGAAGTTTTCCGTGCTGAAAAAAGCGCGGACCGGTATTATCCGCATTTGCCAACTTTTATCGACCGCAAATTTCAGGAAACTCGAGAAATTCCGGAAGAAAAATTTGAGGAATTATTAACGTCAGTGCTTGAAGCTCCAGTTGCCAATGACGTCGCCGCACTGATTGAAAAACGGCTGGGCAGAAAATTGGAACCGTTTGATATCTGGTATAACGGCTTTAAGCAGCGAGGCGCTTATGATGAAAAAAAACTCGATGAAATTGTTGGCAACCGTTATCCAACTGTTGAAAGTTTTCAGAACGAAATACCTTTTATTTTAAGAAATTTGGGTTTCGGACCAGAAAAAGCAAAGTTTTTAAGCAGCAAAATTATTGTTGATCCGTCTCGCGGAGTAGGACATGCTATGGGCGCTGGACGGCGGGAAGACAACGCGCACTTGAGAACTCGCATTCCCAAAACAGGTATGAAATATAAGGGTTTCAATATTGCCATCCACGAACTCGGTCACAATGTTGAACAGGTGCTCTCTTTGAATGAAGTTGATTATACTTTATTACAAGGCGTTCCCAACACTGCATTTACCGAAGGATTTGCATTTGTTTTTCAAGCTCGTGATTTGCAGGTTTTAGGATTAAAAAAAGAAGACATGTCGGCTGAAAATCTGAAAGCGTTGGACACTTTCTGGTCAACGTTTGAAATATCAGGAGTCGGGATTGTGGACATGAAAATCTGGCGCTGGATGTATGCTCATCCCAAAGCTTCGCCTGAGCAGCTCAATGAAGCAGTTTTAGCAATTGCTAAAGAAGTCTGGAATAAATATTTCGCACCAGTTCTGGGAATGGAAGACCAGATTTTATTGGCAGTTTATTCTCATATTATTGATGCCGGAATGTACATTCCGGATTATCCACTGGGTTATATTATTCAATTTCAAATTGAACAATATTTTAAGAATAAAAATTTAGCGACAGAAATGGAACGGATGTGCAAACTGGGCTCAATTACGCCGGATGCGTGGATGACGTCCGCAGTTGGAGATGGGATATCTACTGAGCCTTTGATTAAAGCAGCAGAGGTAGCAGTAAAAGAAGTGAAGTGAGGTTGATAAGAAAATCTCAAATTTCAAATAGCAAATTACAAACAAATCACAATGAGCAAATTCCCAAATTCCAAACTTGTTTGAGGCATTGAGATTTGGAATCGCGCCTATATTTGTGCCATATGGCAACCAAGAGTAATTATCTCTTAAAGACACAAGATTTGATAATTAAAAAAGAGATCGTTACCTTTCAGTAACCCGTAGGGTTACTGAACTTACA
>Ga0075123_10000449_pt1 | contig 21957 bp, 11 predicted proteins | sample AntAceMetag02UKX_FD_69808 | JGI IMG/M metagenome (GOLD analysis project Ga0075123, IMG submission 69808) | Saline lake microbial communities from Ace Lake, Antarctica - Antarctic Ace Lake Metagenome 02UKX | ecosystem: Environmental > Aquatic > Non-marine Saline and Alkaline > Saline | place... | reverse complement strand
CGGGTACAGGCACATTGGCAAGATCAGTTCGTTGAGAAGGCTCGATTTTACGCATTGTCAGTTGACAGACAGGCACCTGTCATATTTGTCGAATCTTGGGCGACTCGTGGACCTGAATCTTTACAATACGCCGATCACAGATGCGGGGCTTGCCTTCTTAAAACGACTGCATTCGCTACAGAGGTTAAATATCCGCAATCGGGCGGGCGGCCCGTCACAAATCACGGATAATGGGATGGTGCATTTGGCCGAAATAAAGTCGCTCGAATATCTGGAATTGCCGAGCAGCATAACCGATAAGGGGTTTGCGCATTTAGCCGAATTGCCTAACCTCAAGAGCCTGATAGCCCCGAACAGCAGGGATATCAGTGACGTGGGACTCAAATATATCGCCCAACTGCAATCTCTCGAAACACTGCATCTTCGGGGGCTTGGTATCACCGATGCGGGCGTCTCCCACATAGTGAAACTGACAAACCTTAAGAATCTCAGGTTAGGATGCAGCAGGGAAAATCCAATAACCGATGAGGGGCTGGCGAAGTTGACTGCCCTTAAGTCTTTGAAAACACTGTCACTGTCAAGCCCAAAGATAACTATCTCAGGCGTATCCAAGCTTAACGGACTGACTAACCTGACCGGACTTTCGGTAAACCAGGTTGTGCAGGACAACTCGTGCCTGAATATCGCCGGTTTGACGAAGTTGGAGAGATTGACGATAGGAACCCAGAAGCGTTCGGGAACGGCAATCCGCGACGCGGATCTTGCCTGCCTGACCAAATTGACTCGTCTCAAGAAGCTCACTATACCTCAAAGTGTCAACGACAAGAAGGCAATCAGCGATGCTGGCATGAAACATTTAGAGGACCTTACCCAACTTGAGTTGCTCTGGATAGGCGGGCCTGGCATTACCGACAAGGGGATGTCTTACGTAGCCAATATGAAAAAGATGCAGAATTTGAATATCACGGGCAATTTCAGCAATAAGGGGCTGCGTTATCTTGAAGGGCTCAAATACATGCAGCGTTTGAGAGTCACTTCTGAAGACGCCTTCAGTAACGCGGCCATTGAGCGGCTGCACCGCCGACTGCCAAACATCCATATCTTCAAAGTGATGCCGTAATATTGGCTATCTGCTCTCTTCTATTCTTCTCAGGGCCGATTCGAGGCGACGTTGGAATTCGGGGTCTTCGGCTTTTTCTATTTCGTTTAGCAGGTATTCTTTGACTTCGGGGCCGAGTCGGGACAGGCGGGAAAATCTATACGTACCGTGAGCTTTGAATTCGCGTTTGCACAGGGCTATGAGGCGGTCGAATTTGGCCTTGAACAGCGTTTTAGAATCTGCGGACTCTTCAATTATAAACGAGATGGGCCGGGCAATGAGTTTTCCCTGGAAAATATCAGGGGTCAGTCGCAGTCTGAGACTGCCGTTTATTGTGTGTTTGCCCAAATAGTACGGTTCGAGCAGTTTTGTTGAGCGGACGCTTTCTCCCGGTTTGATGATTACCGGGTCGGTCGTGAAGAGGTCGTGTGCTCTGCGGAATTGGTCGAGGGAACTGCCGCCGTTTGGATACTTCATGCTCAACCAGAAAACTCGCTTCTGCTTATCCGGCTGATGAAACTTTATTTCTTCGTTGGTCTTGTTCGTCAGTGTGACAGTGAGTTCGACCGGTTCGTGGTGCTTGTACCTGGCCTTGTCGGTTGAGAGGTTTATTTCGAAGCCATCGGCAAGATTGACCTGACTGTCATAGTCGTATTCTTCGGGCCAGGGTCTGGTTTTGGTATATTCTGCCTTGATTTTGCCGAGCGCGCGTGATGCCCGAGTGCGAACACCTTCTTCGGGATCATCGAGAGCGGCGAGGAGAGGTTCGATCGCGCGAGGGTCGCCAATCCTGCCGAGGGCATTTACCGCGAGGCATCTGATCCCGAGGTCGTCGCCAGCGAGCGATTCGATCAGCGGCCCAACGGCTCTGCTATCGCCAAGCTCTCCCAAAGCACTCGCTGCACTTCTGCGAACGTCGAATTCCCAGTGTCTGGAGGAAGAAACTGCGCCGGTGAATTCCTTTTCGTTTTGAAGAGCTGCAATGAGGGGCGCTGCGGCGCGTTTGTCACCGAGATAGCCGAGTGCCATAGCAGCGTTGGCCCGTACCTGCCAATCGGTGTCCTGATTCAAGGTCTCCAGTAGCGGTCCGAACGCCTTGGTCTCGCCGATTTGTCCGAGTGCGTAAGCGGCTGCCTTGCGGAGATATTTGTCCTCGTCGGCCAAGACGGCAATCAGCGGCTCGGCGGCACGCGGCTCCTTGATTCGAAGCAGCACCCAGGCAGCGGTTATTCGCAGCAGTCGATCATCATCGTCCAACACGGCAATGAGCGGTTCGACAGCCGGGACGCCAATGTTGGCCAGGGCCCGCTCGACGTTCCACCTTCCGGTGCTGTGGCCGTATCCGGGCCCATATCTTCCGATTCTGCTGCTCCTGCCATGAGCCGCGGCATCCTTCGGAACAGGATACTGATTTCGAAGCGCTTCGATCAACGGAGCCACCGCCGGGGCGCCAATTTCCCCCAGAGCCCATGCGGCCAAGGAATCGGGCATTTCCTCATCAGGAGGCATACTGCTGCTGATGAGCAAACGAAGAGAGTGTCCTTCCGCGGTCCTTTGGTCGCCAAGGCATTCGATCAAGGCCGGTATTGCGGGTATGGCTTTTTCGCCCATTTCCCCGAGTTTTCCGGCCGCATCGGCGCGCTTGTCGGGGTCGTCTACTTTGAGTTGTTCGATCAGTTGCTGAATTTTCGAGGAAGTTTCGTCGGGGTGTTTGGCTTTGATTGTTCTTATGGCGTAGTCGATGCTCTCGCGTGCATCTTTGTCTGGATGGTCGAGGGCGTTTGTCAGGGGCTCAAGGGCGCGGATGTCACCTATCTTGCCAAGTGAGCTTGCCGCACGGCCTCGCAGTTTAAGGTCGTTGTCCTTTAGGGCCTTGATCAGCGGTTCGACGGCGGCAGCGTCGCCTATGTACCCCAGGGCCGAAGCGGCGTTTATTCGGATTTGGTTTTCGAGTTCCGCCGATTCGAGCGCGGCGATGAGAGGGGCTACTGCGCGATTGTCACCGATGTAACCCAGGGCTCTGGCTACCTGGGCGCGGGTAGCGGTGTCACCATTCGGATTCTGCAGGACGGCAATTAGCGGCTCGACTGCGCGAGCATCGGCGATGAGGCCGAGAGCAGATGCGGCGCCCTTTCGGACGTATTTGTCTTTGTCTTTTAGTGCAGCGATCAGGGGCTTGACGCCGCGGGCGTCTTTTATTCTGCCCAGCGCCAAAACAGCAACGATCCGCACCAACCGTTCGTCATCGTCGAGTCCGGCAATCAGCGATTCGACGGCCGGGACGCCGATCTTCACCAAAGCTGACTGGGCATTCTCCACTCCCACGTTGCCGTGGTGCTCCGGTCCATACATTTTCGCACGATAACCGGCGAGCCCGTCATACACTGGAAAATGATTTCTTATCGCCTCAATCAGCGGCTTAACGGCGGGCCGGCCTATGTTGCCAAGCGCCACGGCAGCCAACCGACCGGGCGGAGGCTGTTCTTCGGATCCACGCACCATGCTTTCGCCACCGCCGCGTTGCGGAAATCTGCGACCGTCAGGTCCGTCGAGTGCGCCCCTGTCAGTGAGGCTTTCAATCAGGAAAGGTATTGCCTGGACTGCGTTTTCGCCCATTAGGCCAAGCTTCTTGATAGCATCGGCACGCTGGGAGGGGTCGTCGACTTTTAGCTTTTGGATCTGTCGGTAGATTTCACCGGTTCTTACTGCTTTCCCGAATTTGGCATGTCGGCGCAGTATGTTAATTTCGACCACGTTGCTGGGGACACGGACAGGTTGACCGCCGTCGTCTGGTTCGGCTGTGAATGTCACCCGGACGCTGTGGACGCCGGGGCGAAGGCCCAGCGGCTTTTGCTTGCGTTTTGTCACCCAGTGTTTGTCTAAAGTAATTGGAATGGCCTGATAGCCTCGTCCTAACGGGAAGGGAGAGCTTTTGGCGGCAAGTTCACCTTGATATTTGTACCAGCGCCCGTCGAATTGAATTTCACAGGCCGCTTGGTGGCGGATCAGGTGGAGCTTGCGATAGCCGCCATTGTAGACGTCGGCTCTGAATGCGGGTGACTCGCCTTCGTTCCAGATTAGTCTGTCGGGCCTTAGTTCGCACCATACACCTTCAACAGCCCTGCCCGACTCTATAACGGTATTGCCCTTGTAATCAATCTTTCTGGCCTGTGAATGCTCACTGAAGAATCTGTCAACTTCTTTGTCGAGTTCTTCGGGTGTCGCGACGTCAAAGTGCGTGACCGACCACCTAAACGTTTTGGAAAGCCTGATCACTAAGTGCATTCTGCGTTTATCGGGCAACTTGCCGAATTGACTAAACGCCAGGGCCTGCTTTCGGTCGGAGTAGACTGTGATCCCGCCGGCCCAATCAAGCCGCTGCCTCAGATTTTTTCTTGTCCGCAAATCCCAATTCTTCACAGCCGCTAAGCCGGCGCCAGCATCGGGTGGACACATCAGCGAGGCCTTTTTGAAATTGCCGTCAGTAGTTGTCTCCAAAAATAGCTGCGCCATGTCCCAGACGTTGCGGATTGGGCGAATTGGAGTTGGCTTGATATCGACGGCCGGGTTGAGGTTCGGGTTTGTTTCGATCATTTTGTAGCGGAACTTTATGTTCTCGGAACCGGCGGGCTTGAAAAGTTCGACTATTCCGAAGCCGCCGTCTCTGGTGTGGATGAAGTAGGTGCTGGGCAATCTGGGCGTGCCCATGCCGCCGCCGCTTGACAAGATGTTGTGGTAAATTGACAATTTCTGAACAAAGGGTGCGTCGCCTCGCATCATTTCATTCAGCACGGTCTGGGGAGAAGCGAGGAAATCCCATGCGCGTACCTCAAACGCGGTGGCGTCTATAAGCAGCAGGCCCTGGATCGAGGCGGGAAACAGTGCATCTGCCCCGTTTTGCCGGCACCATATTTCAACTTCGCCCTGCCACTTCTCTTTGAGCTTGAACGAATCCAGTCGCTTGGGTAGCGGAATAATCCTGTTATTATCGAAATCAATTGCCCAGGTGGCGGGAGAACTTCCCAACCGCAACGAGTGTTCGAACACTTTTTCAAACGAGAGTGCCGGCGTCTTTGCAGCGGCATCCGTGCCTGGACGCAGCGAAACGTTTTTGAACTCGGCCCATTCATAAGGACGCACCTGAAAACGAAACTCCTTCAGTTGATCATACCTCAAGCCCGGAAAGACAACATTGGTTCGCCATAAGTCGCCTCTGTGGGAGATACCGCCGGACCGTTCAGAAAAATGAACTTCGCCTGAGTTGTCCACGGCCACAACACGGAATTCGTTGTCGCCGACATTATAATTCAATCCGATACAAATATCCGGCCCCCTCTTAAAAACGGCGCCCGGCCCTCCGAACAACCCAAATACACCCACAACTACTATTTGCCCGGCGTTTTCATAAAAACCATGTTCTTTTCCCGCAGCGATAGTCTTCCATTTGCCGGAAGCAACACCCAAACGAATATCAGTAGTCGGGGCAACACGTTTGAGGAATCTTGCGCCTGCGACGTGTACGTTCTGGGGATAAACAGATTTGTCACCGGAATACGCACTCGTGCCGCCGGCGTTCATCGCGCCGGTCATTTGCCATTTTATCAGGCCGCCGACCCGGTCAACGGCATCGCCGCTGAATCTGGTCACTACGGCGCAGTAATCGAAAAGGTCTCGATGAGGGTCTTTGCTGGGGTCATAACCAACACGGTCAATTGGAGCAGGATCAAGCAATGAGCCATCATGTCTCCAGAAGGGCTTGCCCTTTACGGGAATATTGGTCACGCCCAACAGCTCAATAGTCAGGCCGGTCGGCAAAGTCACCTTGTTATCGTCCGCTGAATAAACAAAGCCCTCCGAGATCGCCAGTGAATAGTGAGCTGCGCCGTCAACGAGATATTTGTCAAGTTTATCCGCGGAGACAAACCTGGAAATTCCGTTGGCAAACACAAGCGATGTACTTCCAAGTCTGTCCCGCAAGCTCCGGTTATAAGCCAAAATTACGTTGGCGGGATAATCCACTTTCGAAAGGTCTTTGCCTGCCGCCACGTACGCGATGTCTTCGTCGGACCATTTTCTTTCTTGCGAATGCTCCTTCTTAAGTTCGCCTATACTGCCGGGCAATACATTATTGTGGGCGGCGGCATATCTTAAACAGTCATGGGCAAATGCCCCTAATTCACCCGTCGATGCAATATGTTTCCTCATGTCATATTCGAGCGCTTTCGTTTGAGCAGTCCGGTCCGCCATCTTGTACCGAATCTTTATATCCGACTGCTCGCCATGCTCGAAACCGACAAACTGAAGTAATCCAATCCCACCTTCGCACGTCTGAAATATATAGGTGACAGGCAACATTTCATTGGCACACATCCTGCTATCAGAGTGGGAGTTTAAGAGGGCGTCCTGTTGAATCAGTTTCCATGCCCTGCTGTTGATGAGGCTATCGACCGAGACGGTATCCCACATGTAACTCTGCACCGGCATAACAACTAAATGACGGCCGTAAAGCATCCCTTTCTCGACGGATGCAACAACATCGAAGCCATTCTCTTTAGACCACTGCTTCTTCTTGCGGTCTGAGATATTGTCCCAATCCGCGGGACGGGACAAGAGCCTGCCCGAATCAAAATCGATCAGGCAGTCCTTTCCGCCGGAGATATCTTTGACAACCATCTCAACAACTTCTCCAAAACCGGAAGATCTATTTGCGGCCGATGATTCCCCCTGCCCGTATATGTTCAAACGTGCCAGGTAATCATCCATGGCATTGGCTTCATCGCCGGAAGCGGTATCAATGAGTACCGCCTCCCAAGGGGAGCCGGACGGCAGGATTTCTATCTCGACGGGATTGCTGATTACCCGGGAGACGGATTCGTAGGGGAATGCGGCGCGTATGATGTGTTTGCCGGGCGTTAGTTTCGGCGGGCGGTGGCGTTTTCCGTTTTCGTCGTATTGATCTACGCTCTTTCTGTATTTTTCGAGCGAAAGCGTCACGGGCCTTAGTCGCTGGCCGGGCTGCAAGTACACAGAGGAGGCCCACTTGCTTGATGCGCTTCGATCGTAATACATCACGCCGTCGTACTCGAGCGCATAACTGTATGGATAAACGGAAGCACTGCTTTTAGTGTTACCGACATTTCGGACTTCGGCCGAGAATTTCGGAATTTCTCCTACCTTCCAGACCCTTTTTTCAGCACTGAGGCGACACTGAATCCCCCTGTACTGCTTATCATGGGAAACCTCGCCCCATTTGGGCGTCTCGGACGTGAGACGGCCGGTGTCGCCGTCATCAGACTCTATCATCAACATGCCTTTGACAGAGCGCAGTTGTTCACCTGTCTTGAGGTTGCCGGCACCGATCTTTTTGCCATAGGAATCGAATATCTCGTAACGGCGATGACCCGTATCATGATCACTGGGTTCAATCACAGCCACTTCGTCGAGCGTGCTCCCGACCACGCGGACTTTGCCGTTTCGCTCCATGCTTATCTTATCTTTTGGGCTTCCGGAGACCTGCGGAGTGAAATGAAAGACATCATCGGCTGAAGAAAACTCTCCGATCACAATAGAACCGTGGAAAAACCAACTCTTGGCGCCAAGCGAATAGTGCCCCAATTCTTTGCCGGTTGTGTCAAACAATTGAATATGTATCGTGTCACCGGATCTCGGCACAGGTCGCTCGCGAGAGTCGTCGGCTAATATCCACTGCGCAACTGCAACCGTTCCTTTCTCGCCCAGGAAAACATTTCCGGTATGCATGATCTCCTTTTCCCACAGAAGCTCACCGTCGACGCTGGCCAGGGCCAGGCCCCGGGACCAGGGCGTCGTGCCATTATCGTTAATTTCCGCATTTAGCGGCGCCACATAAACAACGAACTTGCCGCTGGCCGAGCGAATCTCCTGAATAAAGCCGCCCCCCCACTTCTCTTTAAGCGTTTCAATCAACCGCCCTTGTGCGGCCCCACCAGGCTCGGCTTGTGCATCGGTTGTTTGCTGCTGCCGGCGCCAGTTTAGCCGCTCGTCTTTGGTCTTGAATTTTTCGCCGATTTTTTGCTGTGCCAATTCAGCGGCGCTTGTGCCGGGTAGCTGTTCTATGACCTTTTTCAATTGCTCCGCGTTTTTGTACTCGGTCAAGCTCCTGTCCAGCGCTTTGATATGGGCTGCGATGCTCTCGTTGAGGCTCATCAGAGCCCTTTGAGTCTCTTCTTCTGAAAGTGGCGCCGGCCGTACAAAGTAATCTCGCACGCTGCGCATCTTCTGCTCTGTTGTCAGCGAGTTTAGCCATTTGTAGAGTTCGATTCTGGACTCTTCGAATCGCGGAGTCCTCAAGTAACCCTGGTACCTTGCATGAATCGTATGATATGTCACAACGTCGGGCCATCGCTTAATAATTTCCTGATAATGCTTGCGTGACAGCGCATAATCGCTTGCCGTTACAAGATTTGACTCGCGATTCTCAGACGCAGCCTTTGCAATTCTGAAATGACTATCCAGTGCATATTTGCTGTTCGGGTATTTTTCGATGATCTCTTTGTGCCGGTCAAAAACTTCTTCCCCTTTCGCGCCGCCATATCCTGTCATGCGTAGATATGCATTGGCCTCTTGCAGTTGGTCATAGGCTGTCTCAGGTATGAAATCAGTCGCACGCCCACATAGCGTAACCTCAAATTGATGCCAGTTGGACGTGACCTTAAAGGATTCATTTGACTTCAATCCGCGTACAACCAAAGTCACACGGGCCCTGTACGTACCAGGCCTTCTCTTTCTCAAAAAACTCCCATATACAAAGCTATCGTATCTTAAAGGCTTACCCGGCTTGACCGTCTCCATAAATGGTTCTGTCTCCCACCTGTACCCTACAGCTTTACCGTTGGCATCTTCAATCTCCAGATAGCCCCAGCGTGCTTTGTCGGTTCCTTTCTGAGCATAAGGCTCCAGATTAAATTCTATTGCCTCCGCTGAGTTATTCTCAACTTCAAACCAAAGCGTATTGTCGCTATAGAAAAGCCCAAGCGGTTTCTCTCCCCCCAGTCGAACCCGAACGCCATTAACTGCTTCGCCCCCGGTATCTCCGACCTCTGTTGTCGGATTCGTTTGCCCAACCGGCTTGGCGTCGGGATATTTCTCGAGGAAATTTTGCAGAGCTTCTCCCTCATCCTCTTTTGGTTCGATCTGAACATCTTCGACCAGCCATCGGCCGCCCTCTCTTACAAGCGATAATATGAACCTTTGATATTCATCCCTGTGCGATTTCGACGTCACCGCCAACGCATGATCACTATCGCTATACATGCTATCAAGCCACGCGTGGCCGAAATCTCTGATCGCCCTGGTCCTCTCAACAAGGGCCGGACTCTTTGAAAAGTCACTTAAGTCGATTTGCACACGCTTGGGTTTCTGAAGACTACCTAACAGGAAATAGGCCGCGGTTTCTCGCGGGTCCGTCCGCACTGTCTGCAGCAGCACTTTGTCCGGCTCCAGGTACGAAGGATCGAGCATCTTGAATCGAATGAGGTAGTTCTGAGCATCGCCGCTGACAATGAAAGTCCCGATGTTTCCCTCCCGCGTCTTAAAGAGGAAGTATCCGCCGCCGCCGGCACCAAAACGCCTGAAGTGCTTTGACAACAACTGTACATTCGCCGTCGTCAGTACCCCCCATTCGCGCCCCCCACTGCCATGAACCAGATCATAACCTTCCAGTCCGCCACCGCCTCCTACCGCTTTGCTACCGCACTTGCCGTCTATGCCATTCTCAATCAGCCATTGTTTATCCACATCTCCTGCCGGCGCCGTGTGCCCCATGTACAACTTGCGATTATCAAAGTCAATGTATGCGCCCTTTGCAATGTCTTCCGCACTCACACGCAGTTCAACCGCATCCCCCCACGCCGGATGCGTTGCAGGTGAGCTAATTAGGAAATCCTCTTTCGCATAACCGCTGCTCAAACTGGCGGCTCTGTCGTAGAGGCCGACGATTCGCCACTGACCGTCTCGATCCCTACGCAAAAGCAATGTGGGGCTCCACTTTTTTCGCGCCTTGGTGTTAAGAAGTCTCGTGTATGCCTTGCCGTTTCTTTCCGTGACATCACTGCTGCGGTCCTGCCGGATCCTGACATTCCTGTAAAACTGTTTCTGTTCCTCCGTCGCAGGAGCCGACAAATCCGCCCGCAGCCTTTGAAACTCCCTGGACATCTCGGCCGCCGCCTTCGGCCCTCCGTACCATTCGAGCAGCCTCACGCATTCCTGCGACATTCGCTCGGCGAACAGTTCCCCGGCCCCCGGATCGCCCTCCCGCGCCAGTTCCAGAAAACCATGCACCATATCCGAGGCCGTCCGGTATCCCGCCTCTCCCCGGCCTTTCTCAAGATCGATCTCTACAACCGCCGACTCCAGCAATTCCTCAATCTCATCCGCCGATTCCGGTTGTTCTTCAACTGCTGCATCAGGTCCTTCGATTGCGTAGAGATTGCCTCCTGTGTCGGCTGCATAGATTACGCCATCGTCAATAACCGGTGATGCTTCAATTGGACTATCAGCCTGGAATTGCCACAGGAGTTCTCCGCTCTTGATGTCTGCCGCATAAAGGTGCTTGTCCAGGCCGCCGAAGTAGACCACGTCCTCGGCCACGGCGGGCGAGCCGTATACATACGCATTGTTCTTCCATTTCGATTTGCCGGTTCTCGCGTCAAGCGCGTGTAACGGACTGTCAAGCCCACCAAAACAAACTATTCCCTTGCTAACAGCAGGCGATGAGCCGCCCATCAACATCGATGACAATGGTATCCGTGCAGACGCATAGGGAGAATCGAATTTCCATTTGATCTTGCCGGTCGCCTCGTCAAGTGCAAACAGACGCATCTTTCTCCACATTCTAAAGTACACAACACCGTCAGCAATACACGGCGTGCCTGCTGCCGGGGCATCCTTCTTCCAGTATTGCCGGCCAGTTTTTGCATCCACCTTGCAAACATACCAGTCGTCTGCAACCATGACACCGCCTGAATAGAAAACGGCTCCATTAGCAACTGACGGCGATGACATAATCTTATTACCTTGTTTCCATTTTTCCTCGCCGCTACTGGCATCCAGCGCAAACAAAGATCCCTGGAAGACCGCAAAATAGACAGTGTCACCGACTACGACCGGAGAATATCCCTGTCCCAGTTCACGCTTCCACTTGACTTTGCCCGTCTCGGCTTCCAGCGCATACAAGTATTTATCGTAACTGTTATAGTACACAGTTCCGTTCGCTATCGCCGGTGTCGAGCCGCCGGCATAGCTGGCCTTCGTTTTCGTTTCAAACTTCCATTTCAAAGCACCGCTCTCGGTGTCTATCGCATACAGGCTATCAACCCTTGAGTGCACACCTACGTGGTGGTAGTACACAGTGCCGCCTGCAACAACAGGGTCAACCATATGGTGTGGTTGTCCTTCGGTGGAGAACTTCCACTTAACCCGCCCAAACTCGCGCACCGCCCTGCTGTCATAAACACCCGTCCGCTGCGCATTACCGCGGAACGTACCGTGGTCGGGCTCCAATGCGACATCTTTGAAGCATACCCAGTATCTCTTTCGCCGCTGAAGCTGGTATTCTTTGATGTCGCTGGTCTTGAGGCCGTCAAAATGTCCGTTTCGCAAGTCTTGCCCGACAGACATTTTGGCAACATGCTCTTTTTCGTTGTTATCTATGGCAATAATACGCAGTTGATTTCGAATATTGAACACGCGACCAAGCAGAAATTTAATTCGCGTTGATGTTCCACGATCATTAGGTTTTTCAACATCGAGAGGCAGACCATCTATGATAACCCTGTCACCACCTGTTCCCCGATAGATCGTCTCCCACTCTTTGCCGCTGACACTTAAGAACACCCTTGCACTCTTCAGGTCCTTTGCGAACAGGCCGTGGCTGTAGGTAAAGGACATGTCCCCATCAGCGGAATCATCGACCCATGCCGAATAGCTGAAATCTTTAGCTCTTGGTACAGATCTCCACGACACCCTTCTGGACGCCGCTTTCTGCGTCTGTTCATTCATCCCATCCAATTGCGCAAGAAAGGTATATTCGTTGAATTCTTCTCTGTTCCACGGGGGAAATTCCATCCACGAGGTGACTTCAGCATCCTCGTAAGACCTCTCAAACCGCCGCTTGCCGTCCATGCTCCACCAGGAATCACCCTCCCGGCCTTTTCTTACACCAATGAATTTGACTTTGACGTCGTTTTCAAGTTCTCTATATTCTTCATCGCTGCCGTATATGCAGTTGGGTACGATTCGCCCGTCGGGCTCTTGTACCTCTCCGTACAGGTGAGGCGGGTTGGGAACATGCTCAAGTTGACTGACCGGCACCATCTTCAGAACAAGCGCATACCTGCTCACCGGAGTTATCGACTCCGTTCCCTCGATCCGCATCTTGACTTCACCCACACCTCGGCGACTGTCGTGTGCACTGAATAACATCAGGTTTCCAAAATATGAATATTCCTTAAGCCCTTGTTCGCCAAAGTAATTAAGATCATCGTGGTAGCTTCCTTTTGTTGGCTTCGGCAAGTGTACTCTGTGGTCGTCTATTCTCAAATTTCTCCAGCCCATGTTCACCTTTGCGCTAAGCTGGACGGACGTCTGGTCGTTACTCACATAGCGTCGCATAATCTCGGCGGTGAGCTTTCGCGGCGATGCGCCGGCGGTGAATATCTTTCTGCCTAATTCTTCTTTGGCTCTGCCGGCCTGGTAAAGTTCGGCGATTACGAGCAGTTGTTCGCCCTTTTTGAAGCTGACGTCCCAGCTTTTGCGATACATCAAGCTTTGTTTGGTTCTCGTTTGCTGTACGTCGCGTTGATCACCTTCGGGCTGGGCGAATTTGATCAGCAGGTCTTTCTCGCTCCAGGCCGGTTTCTTTACGCTGGCCATCGGCAGAACGCATGCGCACATAAACGCAATTACCGCAAAGACGGTGACAACGCGCAGACGGCGATGTTTCCATGTCTTCTTCTCTAACCATTTGAGGCGAACACGCAGCCGGCTGGAATCCTCGAACAGACCGAGCAGTCCCAGTCCCGGCTCAACCGGCCGGGCCAAAAGTCGCCGGGCCGTTTCCAGAATCGTTTCGCGATAGTCGACTGTCCTCTCGCGTAGAATCCAGGCCACCGTTGCGTCGCAGCAAAGCTCCCTCAAATGCTGCAACTGCCGGCGAACCAGCCAGAGCAGCGGATTGAACCAGTACACGACCTGCAGCACCATATAGACCGCGTGGACTTTCAGGTCCCGGCGTTTGATGTGGGCCAGTTCGTGAAGCAGGATATGCTCGATCTCGCTTCGTGAGAACCTGCTGATATTCTTAGCGGGCATCAGCAGGACCGGCCGAATCACGCCGAACACGGCAGGGCTGACCACCCGCCGCGACAGAACCACTTCAGGCAGGCAGCTCAGTTTCAGCTTGTCGGCTGCATCGGCCGCCAAATCCATAAACCACTGCGGCGGCTTCGTCGCACCGGCGCTTTGCCGATGAGCCGTGCGCAAATTCCGAAGCCTGAAAACCAGCCATCCACCAAGAAGCCATACACCAAGCGCCCATACCGCCATTACGTATGAATGCCAACCGAGTTTCGGCCAACTCTTACGGACCGGCTGTTCCGCACCTGCCGACTCAGGTTCGATCATTGGCGCTTTCGGCTGAGCTGCTGCGGTAATCGGCAGCTCGTAAGGCAAAGGCCTCTTCGCTATCAGGCTGGTATCAAGTACAGGCGCCGCCGGCACAAACTCATCGGTCCTGAATGCCTCGATTTCTGCGTCGTCAAGAAGTTGATATTTAAGCGCCTCGGTCGCAATCGGCTGCAATTGCGAGGTGACACTCGTGCGAAGCGCAAGGCCCGGCGGCAGCATTAGCTTTAGCATAACCAGCAGCCACAGCGCATACCTGACCTGCGGCCAGACCCGTTTGCGAACGATCAAATCCACAATCGCCACCAAGGCAACCAGCAACGCCGCTTGCCAGAACATCGGCCACATCCACGACCACCATATTTCACCAAGTCTGTTAATCTGCCCGATCATTTCCGCTCTCCCTTCTCGCTGCGTTTGCCTTTCTCTCCCAGCAATTTGGCCAACTCTTTTCGCTGCTTGCCGGTCAGCTTCTCTTCTTCCAGCAGAAAATGCATCAAAGGCCCGAACGCTCCGTCGAAAGCAACGTTGGCTAACGTGTGCAGGGCGCGTCGCTGCGCCTTCTGCCGCGAAAGCAGCGGCTCGTAGATGCTCGTGTTTCCCTGCTTGCTTTCTCTTACGGCCTTTTTCTCGGCCAGGCGCGTCAGCATAGTCTTGATGGTTGTATAAGCCCAGTTCACATCCGACGGCAGGCGTTTGGCAATCTCACGAGCGGTTGCAGGGTGGCCGATCCACAGTGCGTTCATTATCGCCCATTCGGCTTCGGTAAGTTTCATAATTTCATCTCCTACTTCTACATTCGTAGAAGCATTCTACTACATATGTAGAAGCGGTCAACAAAAAAAAAGAAGATTTTCAAAAATTTCTTTGTGCCCAAAGGCTCTATCTATAATTAGTAAGATGCCATCGGCGCGGTTTCGTTACAAAAAAATTCGTTTTTCTGTAAAAAACCGGATTTTGAGGCGCAAATTTACCCCTCCGGCCCACTGGTTTTTGGGAAATTAGGCCGATTTTTGCGAAATGTACGGCAGGCTTTAACAGCACGCATAAGCCGAGTGCCGACCAATGCGCCCTGTGAGAATATTGACCTTATTAGGTGAATCTGATGTAAGGCTGGGCCATTACTTTGCCCGAAACGTCCTCGAGCTTCGGCTTTTGCCATCTCTTTTTGGTTTTATCCCTCTTAACGGCGCTGACCGTCGAGGTCTCCGAGTTGACTACTTTTGTCTTTTCCATATACGAATCTCCTTTTCATTTCATTATATATCGGCCCGACCGGCTGTCGAAATTAAAACTCATCGTAGAAAATAATCTATGGCGAAAGTCTTTATCTTCGAACACCCGCGTGACTGTCGGGCAGGCCGCAGGAGACAGGACATGTCGGAGAAGCTGCAAATATCCGTTGACAGTAGAACCGACTGCGATTATGGTTGTCGATAACTGAAAGAGAATTTATCTGATAGTCTCTTGAGAAAGGAACCTGTCATGACTGCGACAAATTCAAGAATGCTCGCACTGGGAACAGCGACGCCGGATTTCAATTTACCCGACACAGAAGGAAACATCGTATCATTAGCTGATTTCAAAGACGCCGATGCGCTGTTGGTCGTTTTCATGTGCAATCATTGTCCCTACGTAAAATACATCCTCGAGGCGTTGGTGGAGTTGATTAAAGAATACCAGGCCAAAGGCGTCGCAGCGGTTGCGATCAGCTCGAACGATGTGGCCAACTACCCAGATGACAGCCCCGAACTGATGGCGGAGTTGGCAAAAGAGGCCGGCTTTACGTTCCCGTATCTGTATGACGAAACTCAGGAAATCGCCAGGGCATACCAGGCGGCCTGCACGCCCGATTTCTTCCTGTTCGATAAGCAAAGATCGCTGGTCTATAGGGGCCAGATAGATGACAGCCGACCGAGCAATGATATACCCGTTACCGGCGCCGACATAAGGGCCGCTCTTGATACTGTTCTCGAAGGCAAGCCGGTTTCTCAGGATCAGAAGCCAAGCATCGGCTGCAATATTAAATGGAAAAAGTGAAATGAGCCGTAGTCCCAACTGTGATCGGCTTTTGCCCTTGCTGACAACGGAACATTTCAATGCCGGCAATGGTAGGAATTATTGTGGCAGGCGATACAGTGACAGCACGTTGGGAGCATTTTGAGCATCGCGCCGATATCGGGATACGCGGCATAGCAGCAACGAAGGAAGAAGCCTTCGAACAGACCGCCGTCGCACTGACTGCCGTCATAACCGAGCCCGCCCTTGTCGAGCCCGAAGAGAAAATCGAAATAAGCTGCCGGGCGAGCGATGAAGAAATGCTGCTGATAGACTGGCTCAGCAAATTGCTTTACGAAATGGACACAAGAAAAATGCTTTTCAGCCGATTCGAGGTCCGCATCGAGCAGGACGTCTTGACCGCCGCCGCGTGGGGAGAGAAAACCGATGTTTCAAAGCACCGCCCCGCCGTCGAGGTCAAGGCCGCCACCTATACGTCCCTGAGCGTGCGCCAACAGCAGGACCAGACATGGCTGGCTCAGTGCGTTGTGGATGTTTGAATCGGCGGGAGTCGAAAGATGAATATCAGGCAACTCAAAAAGCGCAGCGAGTACGAATGGGTAATCCAGCGCGAGGGAAAAATGCGCGTCCCTGCGGTAATCGTCGCCGATGAAACGCTCATCAGGGAAATGGACGAAAAGGTCCGCGAGCAGGCAGGCAACGTCTGCGCCCTACCCGGAATCGTCAAGGCCTGCTATGTAATGCCCGATGCGCACTGGGGCTATGGCTTCCCCATAGGCGGCGTTGCAGCTTTCGACGCCGACAAAGGCGGTGTCGTCTCGGCCGGCGGGGTTGGATTCGATATTTCCTGCGGCGTCCGCACACTGCTGACAGGCCTGGCGCTTGACGATATAGAATCGGTAAAGAAGAAGCTGGCCGACATGTTAGCTCGCAAGATCCCGGCAGGCGTCGGAAGCAGGGGCAAGCTTCGCCTGACCCCCGCAACAATGGATGACATGCTCAGCGGCGGCGCGCGCTGGGCGGTCAAAAACGGCTACGGAACCAACGAAGACCTCGAACGCATTGAAGAGCACGGCTGTATGGCAGGCGCTAAGCCGTTGTTCGTATCCGACCAGGCCAAAAAACGACAACGTGACGAAGTCGGCACACTCGGCTCAGGCAATCATTATCTCGAAATTCAGCTCATTGCCGAAATCTTCGATGAAAAAATCGCCGACATCTTCGGACTGAAAAAAGGTCAAATCGCAATCAGCATTCACTGCGGCTCACGCGGACTCGGCCATCAGATAGGAACCGACTATCTCAAAAAAATGGTCACCGACGCAAAATCCCTCGGCATTGACCTGCCCGAACGCGAACTGGCCTGCGCCCCGCTCAACTCTTCGCTCGGCAAGCATTATCTCGGAGCAATGAGGGCCGGAATCAATTGCGCCCTGGCGAACCGACAGGTGCTCACCCATTTGCTCAGAGAAACCTTCGCCGACATTTTACCAAAAGCCAATCTGAAATTGATGTACGATGTCTCGCACAACACCTGCAAACTCGAAAGGCACCACGTAAACGGAAAGACAAAAGACCTCTTCGTTCACCGAAAAGGCGCGACCCGCTCGTTCGGCCCGGGCTATCCCGAACTTACCGGGCAACTAAAGAAAACGGGCCAGCCGGTTTTGATTGGCGGCACGATGGGAACCGCCTCATACGTACTTGCAGGAACCAGCGAAAGCGCCTCAATCGCCTTCGCCTCCTCCTGTCACGGCGCCGGAAGAAGCATGAGCCGACATCAGGCAAAACGCCAGTGGCGAGGTCAGGACGTGATGAATTCGCTGGCCTCTCGCGGAATCCTTATTCGCAGCCCGTCTTTTCGAGGCGTTGCCGAGGAAGCGCCCGGCGCATACAAAGACGTAACCGCAGTCGTCGAAGCCGCACACCAAGCAAATCTGTCCTGCAAGGTAGCGAAGCTGAAACCATTAATTTGCATAAAAGGATAGCCTTTCGTGGGGCGAGAAAGAATAGGCTATCTCGGCCAAATACAGCCGACCGGCAGCGGTTCGTCCCGCGCCGGTCGGCTCAGATTCAAGTCTTTCAATGCATCTCAACTCAAATGCTGTTTCTCGGACCCGCCGCTGTTAGAGGTCCTGTGGCTTGACAGTGCTGCGGCGGTTGGCCTTTGTGCGAGCAATTGCGCTATCGAGCATGCAATAAACCCTGTCGTTGATTGCTCCGAGCGCGTCCGATGAGGTCATCATCTTCTTGCTCTTGATGTAACCCTTAATTTTACTGGCTACAATCAATGCCTCTTTTTTCTTGGCCATACCAAAGTCCTCCATGAAAAAAAGTTAATATAAAACTGTCCCGTACCAACTCCTTAAGGCCGGCACATCTTGACTCAACGCCTGTCTAATTACATCCTACCAAAGACAATTGCAACAAAAAAATACGCCCAAAATGCAAATTTTTGCAATTATTCGACCTATAGCCAAAAATCGCCCCGCCAAAAATAAAGGGAAATTTCAATAAGGAAAACGCCAATTTTCAATAATTTAAGTAATTCACCCCACATATTTTGACGAAAACATTTCCACGATTGTCTTTCAGGGTCGATTGAAAATAGGTTTCGTTTCTCTTTAATGGAGAGAGAAAATGCAAAAACGTCCGAAAAAAAAACAGGAAACACAGGCTCGCCTGCAGGACCTCGTTGTCGTCACTTTTGCCGACGATATGACACAGGCCAAAGACCGTGAGGCCCTGCTCAGAAACAATGACATCCCCGCAACAATCAGGGAACAGGAAGACGAAACAACCGGCACAAACGCTATAGTCGTCATGGTGCCCGAAGAATTTATCGATGAAGCGCATGTCATTATTGAATCTCAGGACGCTTACGATGACTTCTATGATTTCGCACTTGATGACGAAGAAAACGGCGAATTTGACAGCGACTTTTACGACGACGAATTATGACCCTGTTCGCCATTTCCTAACATGCCGGTTGAGCGAGCCGAATCCTGCTGCCTCCGGCGCAATTGTTTACGGGCGAACGCAATTAAAAAGAGGCCACAATAGCTAATGGAAAAAGAAAAATCCACAGAACGCCGCAAAGGTCCCGAACGCAGGGGAAGTGTTGTTGACAGACGCCTTGGACTCGACCGAAGACGCGGACCCGGCAAACGCCGAAGCGATGACAGAAAAGCCGCCGAAGAAGGCTACATGTCAGACGAGCAGTTCGAGTTTCTCATGGCCATCGACGATTACAAAAAACAAAACCAAAGGCCGTTCCCCACATGGACCGAAGTACTCGAGGTCATCAAGGCCATTGGTTATCGAAAAGTCGCCGAAGCCCAGCCGCTCGAACAAGGTAGGAAAAAATCCGATAGCGCAAAAAAACCGGTCGAAGCCACTTAGCCGAAAATTACTCCCTAAGTGCAGGATAATCGTCAGCTGAAGCAACTCGACCGGCCCCTCATATATCAGGGTCGATCCCAAAAAATCGACTAAAATTGTTTTGCCAATCCTGCTGAATTTCAGTATCATATCTATTGCACTGTCTAACTCGACTGTACGTGCTTATTTTTGGAGTCACCGTTTAGTGCAAAACAAAAACGCAGAAACTAATCCGATTCAGTAAGGAGATATCCCATGGGCAAGGAAAAATTTTCGCGTCGCGATTTCATGCGAAACACCTCCCTCGTCGCCGCCGGAACAATCGCCGGTGCAGTCACATCGAGCGGATGCGGCTCGGCCAATAGCGCCGTCCCGGCCGACACATCGAAAATAGTCAATTACAACGAGAAAATGGGATATCGCAAACTCGGCAAGAGCAATCTTATGATCTCGGAAGTCAGCCTCGGCGGACACTGGAAGAACCGAGAGGCCGGGCGATACTGGAATAAGTTCGCCGATGAGGTGGTTCCCGATGATGTAGCAAAGAACCGCACCGACGTTGTAAGCACCTGCATCGACAACGGAATCAACTATCTCGACATTACCACCTCAGCCGAATGCCTCTGCTACGGAGCCGCCCTCAAGGGACGTCGAGAAAAGATGCACGTCGGCGCCGACATACACTCGCTGGGCCCGCGCGGCCCGAAACGCTGCAACATCAAGGACCAGACACACAACGTCGAAGAATGCCTGCGACTGCTCAAGACCGACTACCTCGATATATGGCGCCCCCAAGCAAAAATGGACGGCACCAACACCGACGAAGAGGTGATCGTTTTAATCGAGACCTTCCACAAACTACACAAGCAGGGCAAAATAAGACATCTCGGTATATCTTCGCATTCGCGACCCTGGTTCGAGCATATCATCACGACCTTCCCTGAATTCGAAATGCTGATCTTCCCCTGCAGTGCCAAGACCAAGGACAAGAGCAAACTGCCTACGAAGAAAAATATCGAAGAAGTCAATCCCGGCCACAAGGCCGACCAGACACAGGGTATCTTCAAACTCGTCCGAAAGCGCAACGTCGGAATTGTAACGATCAAACCCTTCTTCGGCGGCGATCTCTTCACAAGTTTCGGCAGTCAAAAGTTTCCCGTCATGGGAGTCGGCAGCAAAGACGAAAACGACCTGGCACGACTTACACTTCAGTGCATCATTGCAAACGATGCAATTACAGCAACCGTACCGGGACTGTCAACCGTATACGAGGTCGAAAACGCCGCGAGAGCTTCCTATACCCGAAACCTGGCGCATAGCGCCGCAGAGAAAAAATGGCTTGAAGAAGTCACCGACCGCCAATGGGCAAACCTGCCCACCGACTATCAGTGGCTCAGAGATTGGGAATACGTATAATAGCCTCGTCGAATCTCAGTATCGAAACCACGGCCGGCGTACCAACAGCCCGAACGATTGTGCCGCGCTCGATTTTTGTACTTACTGCTTAGTGAGGAATAACTATGTACACAAACAGACAAACTAAAATATTTGTCGTCAGGATAATTCTTATCCTCGCCATGCCGCTGCTGTCTCTCGCACAGGAAAGCAAAAAAACTCCTAAAAAATCAAAGAGCAACACCCTGTGCTATGTCTGTCATCACGACCTGCAGACCGAAAAGATCGCAACCGTCCACTTGAAAAATGACATCACCTGCGACAAATGTCACGGCCCATCAACCAACCACATGCACGATGAAATGCTGATGACCAAACCCGATGTCCTAATAGGCCGGACCGAAGTCGCCGACTTGTGCAGAAGTTGCCACCGCTCGCACAAAAAACCAAAGGCCGTTGAAAACTTTCGAAAAAAATGGCTCGGACGACGAAGACCCAACGGACGCGCCATCTCCGAAGAATCAATCTGCACCGATTGTCACGGCACACACAACATCGTAAAACGCAAGTTCGACAATTCTGACAAGGGACAAAACAAAGAATGGACCAGCCTTTTCAACGGCAAAGACCTCTCCGGCTGGAAAACTTCCGGCGCCGCCTCATGGACCGTAGAAAAAGGACGACTCATCGCCCGCCCAGGCCGAAAAGGCAAAGCCGGCGACCTCATTACCGAAACCACCTACCAGGACTACAGATTATCGATCACATTTCAGGCCGTCTGGCCAATAGAAGCGGCAATCTTGCTCCGAGACAACAAATCCAAAAAAGGCCCGAGAGTCGAGATATTTCAGAGCACCAAACCGCCCGCATATACCGCAAGCGTCTCGATGCCCAAAAAAGGACTCATCCTGGTCAACTCAGAAAAAGACCTCGTCGATTACCAGGGCTGGAACACCATCTCAGCAGAAGTTCGGCAAAATCACGTCTCCGTCTGGCTAAATGGCGAGCAAATCGGCACGGTTCGGATAACCGGACCTGACCGGGGCCGAATAGGACTCCACATCGAAAAACAACGTTCAGCTAAGAAAAACCCACTTACCATCAGGGAGATACTCATCCAGCCGATTGACCCGCCGCCCAAATAACGGCCAAAAAATACTTGATACACGGCGGATTGTTGCTAAACTTTCGGCATCTTTAAACAGTAAGAAAAATTTTTGACGAGAGGTACAACTAATGTCAGATTGTTCAGTAAGCCCACAGGGCGAAAAGTTCACTCTTCCCCAGCCCGACGAGTACACCGCCGAGTTTGACCGCATTGCAGCACTCACCCAGGCCGCTCGCGACGAAGGCAAGGAAATTGTTGTCGTTATGGGAGTAGGCTTTGTCGGAGCCGTCATGGC
>Ga0075123_10000446_pt1 | contig 21997 bp, 17 predicted proteins | sample AntAceMetag02UKX_FD_69808 | JGI IMG/M metagenome (GOLD analysis project Ga0075123, IMG submission 69808) | Saline lake microbial communities from Ace Lake, Antarctica - Antarctic Ace Lake Metagenome 02UKX | ecosystem: Environmental > Aquatic > Non-marine Saline and Alkaline > Saline | place... | reverse complement strand
ATTATATATATAGAAGGAAGTGATAGTTTAAAACATTTAAAAAATATTTTAACACCAAAACTTAAACAGTTTTTGTATAATAATTCTAATTAAATTAAATTTATAACTTGAGAAGGAGATACCTATGTACAAAATCTTAGTTATTTTAGTTGCAGCTGTGTTACTTAGTTTAGGTTTAGCTTATCCTGAATTGATTATGCAACAGGATCAAACCGATTCAACAATATCTTTTCCGAACGATGAAGTTTTACTAAGGGATTTTCAACCAGAAAAATCCGTACCAGTTTATGACGTCCCAAGACCTGATGGCGAACCATTGCCCCCGCCACCTGATGATGATGAACCAGATATGGCACTTCTTGGACCACTATAATTATATTAAAATATACTAAACCCAAAGCGGTTTTAATATTTACTTAATTGATTCCATCGAATACAGCGATAGAATCAGTTTAAAAACAGTTTGAATTAAGTTTAAATACAATAGTTAAAGCCAGTGTCAGGATAGAATTCTTGGTATTAATTTTTATAAATAGCTTAAAAAGAATTAATTCCTGCCACTGGCTTGTTATTGTCATAGTGCAATTTTGAACATTAGTTGTAATTCGCTCAGCAATTTAATTATCAATCTCAAAAATAGAGCCATTTTTTTTGGAACTTCCAGCTCACAAAATCATTAAAAATTACTAACTACAAAACCTATATTTTCTATGAAGTGTTAAATTAGCGAGCTGATTTAATCATTATGACAAAGCCATCTTTTGCTATCAAAATAATATCCATTGCTGTGTTTTGTATCTTTTGTTTTCATTTTCTAATAGTCGAAATAAATGCTCAAAGCGCTCTTTTAAATGATGCAGATAAAAAGCTTAATAAAACTTATTTTCGTTTATTAGAATCGATAGCCAACCAACCCTTTCCCGAACAATTTGCAAGCTTACAGAATTTTCTCAACGTTCACCCAGAATTTGAAACAACGTATCAAAAAATTTTGGATCTCTGCATTTTTTATGAGAAAGTTAATGAAGCACAAAATTATTTTCAAAACTTACCAAAATTCAGCCTCAATAGTCATTGGGTGCTGGCAAAAATTTATGATTTCCAGAAAAAACCAGGTATAGCCCTCGTGGCTTACAAAAAAGCTCTTTCAGGAGAATCACCTTCCTTTAATTTACTTATAAATTTTATCACGTTTTATTATACTCACTTTAAAAAAAATGAAGATCCTGATTTAATAAATCTAAATAAAAACGCAGAATATCAAAAAATTGTATCTGGTTTAATTTTTTATGCAAGATTAAATTTCAGAAAAGCAGTACAAGTATTTAATCAACTACCGAAAAATACTCTACAAAATGAATATCTATTAACAATAATGGGAGATTGTTATTTCAAATTAAGATACTACTCAAAAGCCGATTCTCTATATGAGATAGCTCTAAAAATATCTCGAAAAATTGACGATTCACAATCTGAAGCGCGGCTTCTTATGAACCTGGGAAATATATCGAGTTATGTAAAAAAGCAAGATAAAAAATTAAGCTATTTTAAATCAGCTAATGACATTGCTAACCGCATAAATGATTGGCAAGTGATTCAACTCATCGCTGGAAATCGTGGGCTTTACTATAAGAATATTGGAGATTTTAATGCCGCAAGAGTTCAATTCCAAAAAGCTTTTAGGATAGCTGTAAAATTTAGAAGAAATAGGTTTGCTGCGAAATATGGTTCTCGTTATGCTCAAATGCTATATAATTCAAGAGATTTTAATGAAGCCATTAAAGCTTATGATGAAAGTGAAAAATATGCGCAAATGTCGAATGATCCGGTTATGTTACTTCGCTTGAAAATTTACAAAGGAGATATCTATTTCTATCTAAATCAGAATAGTTTGGCAAAACGTATTTTTCAACAAGTACTTGAGGCAGCAATAGATAATAATCTTATTCAACAACAGTTCATAGCAAAAGTGAGACTTGCCAATGTAATGGTGCGAAATGGTGAATACAAACGACCCAAAAAAGCATATCAAAATTATATTGATTTTATAAATAAAAAAAACTTACATCGAAGAGAAAGTGAGGCATACTGGCTGTGGAAACTTGCTCAGACATATTTATTAGAAAAACAATACGATGAAGCAAGAATTTTATCTCTAAAAGCATTGGAAAGCGCTAAAAAATATAATAAAATAAATGATTACGAATGGTCCATTCTGAGATTAGCAGAGATTGATGCACTTACAGGCAATTACGCAGGCGCGCTAAAATGGTACAATAAAATATTGGCTATTGTTAAAAAAGAAAATAAGACAGGAGAGTTGTCTGAAATATACCTGGGTATTGGAAATGTATATAGAAAGCTAAATAATTTAGACAACGCGATCGCCTTCTATTTGCGCGCTGCTGAAATTATCGAGAAGACCAGGCAAAACTTGCAGATAGACCAATTCAAAATAGGTTACTTCCGGGATGAATATAAGGTTTATAAAAATCTCGTCCAATGTTATCTTCAACGTTATTTAAAAGAAGAAAACCGAGTTTATCTCGACAGTCTTTTTTACTATGATCAAATGGCAAGAGGAAGAACGCTTCAAGAATTGAAAGTACAAAAAAAATTTCAGAAGGAGAAAAATTCGGGAGATATTATTTATAATCAATATTCAAAAGCCTGCCTGAATCTGCGAAAGAAACAACGACAGCTTCGGTTACCAACATCCACATTCAGATCTGCTGATGAATTGAATTCTCAGCTTTCCCAGATCAAAGCAGATAAATATTCTGTAATTGAGCAACGTTTGCGTTTGGTTGAAAAAAGCAGTCTCCCCAAAAAAACTAATAGTTCCCTCGTTTGCCCATTGTCAACAGCCTTAAAAAATTTGAATAAAGCAAAGCAAGGACTGCTGCTTTACAATATTTCTGAGGATAGTTCCTTTGCACTAACAGCATACGATAGCACAATTAAAATAGTCCCTTTACAGTTAAATCCAAAATCTCTCAAAGCTTCAATCGACTCTTTGATGAGACCGTTTCACAATATCAAGCAAGATTCTGTTAAATTTGTGGAATTCAGAGCGGCAACTTCCTATCGTTTATATAAGTCGCTAATTAAACCAGTTGAAGAAGCAATTCAGCTCCCTAATAAACTTTTAATCATTGCTGATCCTGTTCTAATGAACCTGCCTTTTGATATGTTATTATTTTCAGAACCTAATGCTGATAAATATACCCCAACAGATTTTCCTGAATACAGCGATAAATTTTTATTACAGCGCTATTCATTTTCGTATGCTCCCAGCACGCAGTTTTTGAATAAAATCCCGAAATCAATAAATGGTAAAACTAATTTTTTAATATTTGCAAACCCGATGGAAAAAATTTCTCTACATAATTCGCTTTACAATCAACTACCTTCATTAACAGGGTGGAGTTTTTCACCGCTTCCCAACTCTGATACCGAGGCAAATAGTATAAAAAAAATTGTAACACAGTCAAAAATAATTAGACACGAAAAGGCAACCAAAACCAATTTTTTGAAAGAAGCTCCAAATCAGCAATTTATACATCTTGCAACACATGGGTTTGTTGATCTCACGTTTGATGCCTTTTCCGGTATCGTATTCGCAACAGATGGGGATTCGACAGACGATGGCATTTTATCGGGTTATGAGATTTCAGATTTGGATTTGCGAAAATGCGATTTGATCACTTTAAGCGCTTGCGAAACAGGGCGCGGCAAAGCAGTCGCTGGAGAAGGTGTTCTCGGTTTGCCGCGATTATTTCTGGGTGCTGGCGCGAAAAGTGTTCTAATGACTTTATGGAAAGTCGATGATAAATTCACTTCCGAATTAATGCCCAGATTTTACAAAAATTTATTTGAAGAAAAGCTTTCAAAAGCTGAAGCGCTCTCAAAGGCTAAACTTGAATTAATAACAAAGAACGATAAAGATGTATTTTGCCAACACCCATTTTATTGGGCGTCCTTTTGTTTGTTTGGGGAACCGAGAAGCAGTAAAAGCTCCTCATTCCCTGGTAACAATATTATTTTCGTTATTTCATTAACTACAATATTTACACTAATGATAGTGATTCTCTCTGTCAAGACATTCCGCACAAAAAAAAATCACACAAAAAGAATAGTTTAATTTGATTTTTTACATTTTTTTTATTATATTCAATAACTTCCAATTACAATAATATTTCATCAAACAAGATTGAACCTTAATGCTCTAAAACGCAGTTGTCAATATTGAGTCGTAATTAGTGATAGCCTGCAGAAGTGAACAGACCATAAAAAGTTCCCCTATTTTTTTCTGTGACCTGTTCAATTCACTGGGCTTGATTAAGTTGAATTATAAAAAATCGAGTAAAAAAATGAATAAAAAATCAGAAAGCAAATCTTCTCAAAAATCTGATAAAAGTAATTTATCAACCGAAAAAAAATTCGATTTTTCATTGCCTTACATCATCATAACATTTTTGGCAGCTATTGTTATTTTCGGAACAATCTATATCGTTTCTCAAAACAAAAAAGAAACAGTAACTATTGAATCATTCATGCCATTCGACGAAGTGCCGCAAACAACTAACTTCACGATCACATTTTCCAAAGACTTAATTGGTGATTCCCTGGTAAATTTTTGGCTGGATAAAGGACACATTGAATTTAAGCCGTCAATCAACGGTAAATTTCAATGGATAGCGAGAAACAAATTACGCTTTTACCCAGATTCTCCACTTTCGCCTTCTACTGAATATAGCGCTGAAATTTCTCCCAGTATCGCGAAGGATTATACCTACTCACTAAAAGGCGAGCGAACTTTTAATTTCTTTACACAAAAATTTAAAGTACATAGCGCATCTCTTTCGTTGGAGTTTCTCCCTGAAACTGATAAACTGGCAATGCTGCATTCTACTATTGAATTTAATTATGAAGTTGACCCGGAAGAAGCTGTTAAAAAAATATCAATTGGATATAAAGACGATGGCAAAATTTCTTTTAAACTTCTCACAACTTCTTTGAATTCAATTATCGCACTAAAAGCGGATGAAGTTAAGCGAGATGACAAAAAAAGAGAAATTCAGTTGAAAATAGCAGCAGGCTTGTTACCTGTTGGAGGTAATCTTGGACTGGAGCGGGATTTTATCAAATCGATTACGATGTCCGAAAAACAAAAATTAAAAGTCGAGAGAATGAGCGCAAACCGGGTTGGTCCTAAAAGAAGGGATGTGAGGATTCAATTTAACATGCCGGTGGATGCACAGAAAGCGACGCAATTCATTACTGTTGAGCCATCTTTATCTTATAAAATTGCCTCATCGCACCATTATCTCGATCTTAAGGGGCAATTCGAAGTCGATAAGGCTTATAAGATTATTATCAGAAAAGGTTTGCGCGCGATTGATGGTTCTGCTCTGGAAAAGGAATTTTCAAGCACCATTACTTTCAGGAAAGAAAATATTCCTCCACAAATTGATTTCGTTGGTGAAGGTATATTTTTGACCCGCAGCGGCAAATTAAATCTTGGCATCTCCACTATCAACATAAATAACGTTGTTATTGAAATAGATCAAATTTTTGAAAACAATTTGGTTTACCTGCTTAATGAAAATAATGTTACTGGCAACCAAAGATATTCCTGGTACAATATCACGGCGCTGGGAAAAAGAATTCATGAGTCTGAATTAACAATTCAAACGATCCCCAATGAAGAAATTATTACGCCATTTAATATTGAAGAATTTTTGAAAAATGAAAGAAAAGGTATTTTTAATGTCAAAGCGAGAAAATCGAACCAGCGCTGGATCAGATCATCAAAATGGGTACTGGCAACCGATATGGGCATTATCGCAAAAGAAGCGGGCGACGACCTTTGGATCTGGGTTAATTCGCTGACTTCTTTGAACCCAGTTCCCAATGCTGAAATAAAACTTTTCAGTCGAAATAATCAACAATTAATGACCGCTCAGACTAATGCTGAAGGAATTGCAATCCTGAAATCCTATTCAAAATTTAAAGAAGAATTCACTCCCTATTTAATAACTGCGTCCACAGAAGATGATCTGTGTTTTCTTGAACTCACCAAACGTCAGATTTCCACTTCAGATTTTGATGTTGCCGGTGGTTCGTATTTGGAACACGGTTATGAAGCTTTTGTCTATACAGAACGGGGAATTTATCGTCCGGGTGAGACCGCTCATTTAGCAGGAATTGTTCGCGGTGAAAATACCTCTGTTCCAACATCATTTCCCGTAATTCTTCGCATCAATGGACCGGATGGAAAAATTTTAAATGAACAACGCACTAAATTAAATGACCAGGGGGCTGTTGAGTTCGCTGTATCTATTCCTGATTATGCGAAAACAGGGAAATACTCTGCTTTGCTGAAAATTGGTGAGAAAGAAGAAATAGGCAGAACTGAATTTAATATCGAAGAATTTGTCCCTGACCGAATGAAAGTCAAAATATCAACGGTCAAAGATTCTTATAAAGCAGGAGAAACGCTAAACATCGATGTTGAAGCGACGACCCTGTTCGGACCACCGGCTTCAGATAGGCAAGTGCAGGCAGACATCGAAGTTGAAGAATTTACGTTTTCTCCAGCTAAATACAAATCATTCATTTTCCGAGATGATAAAAAATCTTTTGCCACACAAAAATTTGATCTCGGCGATGAAAAACTTGACGAGAACGGTAAATTTAAATATAGTTTTGATATACCTAAAAATCTGGAATCTCCTTCATCATTACGCGGTGTCATTTCAACGACCGTGCTTGAGCCAGGAGGCAGGGGTGTTTCCGCATACCGGGGAGTTATTATTCATCCTTACAATACCTATCTTGGATTAAAAAAAACTGAAGAAGGATACGCCACGCCAAATAAAAATACAGAATTTGAATTTGTTGTACTGGATACCGATGAAGAGCCGCTCTCCAATCGCAAAGTGGAAATATCTTTTTACCGCGTTTATTGGCACTCAATTCTTAAAAAAGTAACCCGGCATGGGAGGTATCAATATGTTTCCGAAAAAGTCGAAGAGCTAATCAAAAAATCTACTGTTAATTCGACTGCTGGAGTCAATTCATTCAATGTTAAACCTGAAGAATACGGACTCCATCTTGTCGTTGTTCGCGACCAGATCTCCGGTTCATCATCATCAATTTCATTCTATGCCAGCGGTTGGGGCTATTCACCCTGGGCAATGGACAATGCCGATCGCATCGAGCTTGATCTTGACAAAGATTCCTACCTGCCCGGTGAAACAGCCAGAATAAATGTGAGAGCGCCATTCGCTGGCAAGTTGTTATTAACTGTTGAGCGGGAAAAAATATTTAATCAAAAAACGTACACCTTAACAGAGAACACTGCCACACTCGAAATTCCAATCCTTGCTGATTACAAGCCCAATGTTTATATTTCGGTTCACCTGATCCGATCTACTGAATCATTGGACCGGGACACGCCAGTCAGGGCTTTTGGAGTAACACCGGTGAATATCAACAATGAAGCTAATCGGTTGACAGTGCAACTTGATGCGCCGCAGGAAATCCGGCCTAAAAAAGAATTAACGGTTAATTTCCAGGTAAATGGACAGCAAAGAAATAGACCTTACATTACGATTGCTGCTGTGGATGAGGGTATTTGCCAATTAACCGATTTTCAGACTCCGGATGCTTTTGCCCATTTTTTTGGCAAGAAAAGATTGTCGGTTGATTCTTACGATATTTACAGCCTGATCCTGCCGGAGATCGAATCAACATTGTCCTCAACTGCCGGCGATATTGAAGCGCGCCGGAAAAAACATTTGACGCCGGTGAGCGTAACCCGTGTTAAACCGGTTGCTTTCTGGTCAGGCTTGATCAGGGCAGACAGGAACGGCAGGGGTAAAATAAAATTTAAAATTCCTCAATTTAATGGTTCACTTCGTTTAATGGCAGTGGCGTTCGCCGATGACAAATTTGGAAATATGGAGAAAAAAGTTTTCATTCGTGAACCGATTGTGTTAACACCAACATTCCCCCGTTTTGTTGCCAGTGGCGACGAGTTCGTTGTGCCGGTTAGTATTTATAACGGCACTGGTTCAAAAGAAAATTTCAAGATTGAACTTAAAGCCCAAGGACCTGTAAATATAATTGATGGAGATGGCAAAACAATAAAAATAGAACAAGGCAAAGAGCAGGTTATCTATTTTAAGTTGAAAGCGCAAAAGACAATCGGCAAGCTCGAATTCCAGCTTTCTGTTAGAGGCGGCGACGAAAAAACAGAATATAACGTCGATGTTCCATTGCGACCTCCTGTTCCTTTTACAACTTTAAGTGGCAGCGGTTCAGTAACTGAAAAAGATGCAGCAGCTTTCAAATTTCCTGCGGATTGGATTGAAGGATCAGTTGATTTTTCTTTGTCAATTTCTTCCTTTCCTGCGGTGAAATTTTCCAGAAGTCTCCAATACTTATTAACCTATCCCCACGGCTGTGTTGAGCAAACAACGTCAAAACTGTTCCCACTGCTCTATTTCAAAGACTTGGCAAAAAATATTGAGCCGGAACTGTTTGAAACTAACAGCGCTGATTATTTTATTGAAGAAGGAATCACCAAATTAGAAAACCTGCAGCTTCCTTCCGGCGCATTTTCTTATTGGTCTGACGGCGATTATATTAATGATTGGAGCTCAATTTATGCGGCGCATTTTTTGGTTGAAGCGCGGAAAGCCGGCTACGAAGTATCTGACAGAGTGTATAAAAAAATGATCCGTGCGCTTCGTTCATTGACTCGAAATTACCGCAGCGAAGAGGCCTATAGTTACCAAACAGCGGTTTATGCCTGCTATGTGCTTTCATTAGCAGGCAAACCTGAGAAAAGCACAATTTTGTATTTCAAAAATAATGCGCTTGATAAATTAAAGGATTTTTCTCAGTATCAATTAGCTGGCGCTTTCGCGCTAACTGGTAACTTGCAAACAGCGCGGCAACTGCTGCCAAAAACCGTTACACCGATTGACAAACTTCAAAAACGAGAAACGGGAAGAAATTTCAATTCATCAATTCGCGCAAAAGCAATTATGCTGGATATTCTGGCACAAGTTGATGAATCCAATCCATCGGTTCCTGTGTTAGTGGAAATGCTTTCGGAAGCGGCAGCCAAAAACGGCAGATGGTACACGACACAGGAGAATGCGTTTGCCTTTCTGGCGTTGGGCAAAATTATGAAAAAACAATCCCTGGCAAATTACACTGGCACTCTCACCATTGAAGGAGACGTATTTGAAAAATTTGATTTAAAAAATTACATTTTTTCCAATAAAAACTGGGCTGGAAAAAAAGTTGCCATCTCAATTGAAGGCGAAGGAACGTGCTATTTTTCCTGGCGCGCAGAGGGTATTCCTTTGAAAATGAGCGTTGATGAATTTGACAATGATTTGATGGTGCGACGGAATTATTTGAATGAAGACGGAATCCCGGTCGATTACTCCAGCTTTAAACAGGGTGACCTGGTCATTGCCAAAATCACGGTTAAACCATTAACTGAAAATCTGGATAATGTCGCGATAATAGACATGCTCCCAGCAGGATTTGAAATAGAAAACCCGCGGCTGCAATCCCGTAAAGGAATTAATTGGATCAAAGGAGAAGCCTATCAGCCAATGTACATGGACATCCGGGATGACCGGTTGATATTGTTTGGGAATTTTCAGCGTGGCAGGGAAGAAATTTTTTATTACGGACTACGAGCGGTTACATCAGGAGATTTTGTATTGCCATCTGTTCGTGGTGAAGCGATGTATGATCCGGTGAAGAGTTCGGTGGGATCGAGTGGGAGGGTTATGATAAAGGGCAGTAGGTTTCATTAATTGTATAATTTTATTGGAAAATAATTGGTGTATTTTGCAATTTAAAAAAAATCTGTAGCAGTTAGCCCCAGCATGTTTTCAAAAAGTTAAATATTATTATAATAACATTAATTACGTTGTTATTGACTTTTTTTACACATATTTTCATATATATCAATCAAAAAAATAGTAATTAGAACTGAAATATAATAATAATATTATTTAAAACAATACATTATATAATTGATCGTAAATTCTTTTTAAAATAATCAACGTTAATTATTACTAATTATTAACTTGCATTTTAAATAAAATAGTATTATATTATAACCATTATAAATAGTCCTGAACCTAAGTCTCAATAATAAAACCTCTGATCCCCGGCTGATACCCCTAATGTTAGTTTTTGAATTTCCTTTTCAATCTTTTAACTAAAAATTTACATTTCTTATTAGAATAAAAGTTATTTTTTCGGGAATTCATTTCATTTAAAATAAGGGGAAAATATTTGTGGGAACTGCAGTTAAAATTGAAAAAAATGATTATGCATCTCATTTTTCAATAAACCGTGAATATGTCCTTGATGTAAAATCGCTTCAAAAATTATTAAAAATAGGAAAATTATTATTAGCAGAATCCGATGTTGACAAGCTGTTGTCGATCTCTTTGGATATCGCTATCCAGTTTTCCGGAGCGGAGCGCGGCATGATTTTGCTTTTTAATGATGAGGGGAATGTGCTGTCAAAAATAACAAGAAATTTTAATTTTCAAAAAACCGAAAACCAAAAATTTAATAAATTTAAGATCATTTCATCAAAAAAAAATCATAAAATTTCTTCTGATACGAAAAAAAATTTGTTATTCATTTCTATTCCTAAATCTGACGAAAAATTAGTACATGATAATAACTCTATTCTTTTTATACCAATTCATCATAATGGAAACAATTTTGGTGTGATCTACATTGAAAATAGTTCTGCGAATGATGTGTTTAATATTGAAATGCAGAAATTTATAACAGCATTTGCTGATTTTATATCACTTGCAGCGTATAATGTTCTTGAAAAAAATAAGCTGCAAAAGAGGATGGATGTTTTAGAGGCTGAACTTCGATCTAAATATAAGTTTGAGTCAATTGTTGGAAGCCATCCACAGATGCTAGATCTACTTAAACTCGTATCTCAGATAGCAGACTCAGATGCCATTGTATTGATTCAAGGTGAGAGTGGTTCCGGAAAAGAATTAATCGCTCGTGCCTTGCATTTTAACAGCAGCCGCAGGAACAAACCATTTGTACCCATAAATTGTGGCGCCTTGTCGGAAAATTTATTAGAATCTGAACTTTTCGGGCATGTGCGAGGAGCTTTTACAGGTGCGATAAATGAAAAAACAGGCTGGTTTGAAAGCGCTAATGGCGGCAGCATCTTTTTGGATGAAGTCGGAGAAATGAGCCCGGCTTTGCAAGTTAAACTTCTCCGAGTGCTGCAAACAGGCGAATATTGTCGTGTCGGCGAAAGTAAGATTAGATATACTGATGTAAGAATAATCGCTGCTACAAATAAAAATTTAAAACAGCTTGTTGAAGAAGATAATTTTCGTGAAGACCTTTACTATCGACTCAATGTATTCGATCTACTTGTTCCACCGCTGCGTGAACGTAAATCAGATATTCCGTTAATGATTGATCATTTTTTACAAAATTATAAAGAAAAATATGAAAAAGAATATTTAACTATTTCCCGAGAAGCTCATACAGTTCTGTTAGCTTACGATTATCCAGGTAATTGCCGTGAATTAGAGAATATTATCCAACATGCCTTACTCCTGGCAGAAGGTAAGTATATTGAAGTAAATAATCTTCCCCGTCGGCTTTTACCTGGTGGTACTAAATTCACCTCCAATGCAAAACTCTCCCCCTTTAAAATCTCCAAGCAAAACATGATCGAGAAATTTGAACTGGATTATATCATTGATTGCCTCAAAACCTGCAACGGCAACATCAGCCGCGCCGCAACAATAGCCGGCATCAATGTGAAAAATTTTTATCAGAAGATGACTAAATATGACATCGATGCACATGCCTATAAAGCCTCGAAGATAAATTAGGTTGTATTTACCAAAATATTGGTAAATACAACCCTATTTATTGAGGTTCATTTTTTTTCTTCCCTTAAAGTTTTAACATCCCTGTCTTACAAATAATCAAGTAGTTAAGTCAATAATTTTTAAACATTTTTTTCACTTTTTATTATGGCACGATATTGGAATATTAATTAATGTTTTTATGCCCGCAGTATGGTAAGTAGCCATGAAAAAATGCATATTAGTTTCGGGGGCGACGATTGCTGGAGATGAAGAGCTTGAAAGACAACTTGGAAGTACTGCTGATGTACTGACAAATTCAACCAATGATAATGTTGAGACAATATTAAAAACAACAAAAGTTGATCTTATTTTGTTTGAAATACAATTTAATAAACAGTCCGATGTTAAAATAATAAAAAAAGTGAAAGACCAGTTTCCTGAGCTAAAAATTATTGCCATTGATGGGGAGCAGAAATTAGTTGCTAAAGCATTTAAATATGGTGTGAAAGATGCATTTAAAATGCCATATAAACGTAATTTAATTGTAGAAAGAGTGAACGCTTTATTGAAAAAGATGAATCAGACGAAATAGCACAAAATGCTTTAAAATTTTTTCCATTTTGTAATAACTCAAGAATCTAAAATTTTCATAGTTACTTTGTATATATTTGAAATTAAAAGTGGAAAACTCTTCTTATCAGGAGGAAATAACTGCTTTTAGGAGTGAGAAGGCAATTTTTGTGTGTGAGAAGACTACTGGAATTGAAGGAATGCCTATTGTCTGAACAAATTGGGTGAAGATCTAAAGCAGGCTTAAAAAACAGTCAGATTTGGCTATTACAAAACGATGAAAGGAGGTGAGAACTAGAAGAAGGCATATTCAAGTATGTCATTTATGTTGTGAGTGGGATCGCAAACAAAACCGCTGGTTATTGTTTGTGAGAACATAAATAAGTTATAGTAAACAAATTTTTGAAAGGAGATCTAAAATGCATCCAAACGATGTACAATTGGTAAGAGTGTGGACAAGAGAAGTAGGTGGTACTACTGGAGATGTGACTTTTCCGAATAATGCAAATTTTGAAATTGTCGTTGATGTTGAGGCAGGACTAACAAAATTTAATGATGGGCCACCGTTTACAGTCGGAGTCGTAGTAAAAGACATGACACATTGGTCAATATGTCCAGCACAACATGGGCTACCCACAGGACACGAATGTACTGTGGACACCCCCCCATCCATAAATAATCCTACTATTAGGGGTGGTCTGAGTACACCTTGTTGGCCTAACCAGGCCCATCAATTCGTGTTTAAGGTTGTTGCTGCTGACCTGATTCCTCCTGGTCCCGATAGGACAGATCATATTTTCTCGGCCCACGCACGTCTAGCAGTTGGAGCGGGACAACCGAATGTATCCTTTGCAGAAAGCCCCTCGTTTACTGTTCATAAGCCATAAAGTGGCCAAAGAAAAGACATTTCTTAGCAAGAATGGAAGGTGTTACCCATAGTGCTAGGGAAACGCCTTCCAATGTTTTGTTTGAAGGAGTTAGCGTGAGAAAGGTTTTAGCCTGAACAGTGACTTTAGTCGGAATCTGTCAATCTGCCACACAACTATTGCTAGGTATGGCTGGCGTGAATGGTGATGTACAAGTTATTTGAGCACTTATGATTGTGTGGGCCATTTATAATCCGAAAGCGGAAAAGCTAGCCGTTACACCCAGATCATAAGCACCCTGCATGAGCCAGGGCATTGCTAGGCACACGCTTCGGAAATACATTGAGCGCCATGAACAACCATCCGGGGCTATCCAGGCAGAAGAAAGCTGAGGCTCGGTGTGTAGCGGTCTTCGATGTTCAATTACAAATAGCATAAGATATTTTTGTTTCGAGTAGATCAGCCCAATAGCTAAGATAACCTGAGGGCAGTTTTCGAAAGCTGGTCCCTGGCGAGAATCATGAGGCCTTAAAGGAAGAGAAAACCGAAGGATTATTCACAATCGAGAAAAGCGGAAAAACGGATTATGCGGCACTTTCCTCCCCAGGATTGAAATGAAGTGATGCTTCTGTCTAGGAAACGAAAATTTTAACGTAGAAGAAGATGTGGAATTTTAAAGGGTAGGGGAAATTTTTTATACGAAATCACACTAATTTAACTCGAGAACGAGAATGGAGATTTAAAATGCATGCAAATGATGTAGAGATTGTTAGAGTGTACACACGCAGAGTCAAGTCCCCAGTGTCGGATCAAACTTTTCCAAGTAATAAAGGATTAGAAGTTGTCGTTGATCTAGAGGCCGGAGGGACGAAACATAATGATGAGGGAAGCTACTCGATCAACCTTGTGGTGAGAGATTTATGTGACAATAATTGTATAGTTTTAACTCAAACCAAAGCAGGTAATTTCGGAGACGAGACTTGGTCCAAGTTAGACCTGTCGCTTCCTTTTGCAATGAAACCACAAGGCTCTAAGAAGGAGAATCATATTTATGAGGCACTCGCATGCTTAACGGCAGGGAAAAAAAATCCTGATGTATCTTTTGTGAGGAGCAACTTATTCTGTATAACTAAGCCATAAAGAGAGTAAAAGAAGTGAAGCTGAATTCTAGTGAAGTGCACGTGCTATCGTGGCTATTATCGAAGCTCTTTAATCATATTAGTATTGAATAGTTTAATAGGAGGCCGGGAATTATTCTGAGTAATGGCTTTAACTACAATCCGATAGGAAGTTTGATAACTGTAGCTGCGCTGGATTGCCTTGATCGCTGATTTTTTTAAGGTGCCTTACTGCTCATTTGCAAGTTTGTTCATCCTTGTCTATAGATTCTCTTACACTTACAAGACTCTCTCAGGGACGCAAATTTAAACCTCATTTTCTTTCAGGGACAGCCTTTTTTCTCCTGTAAAATATCTTCATAGGTAGCTCTAAATTTCATGATAATGATGTTCAATTGATTCGAGTTTATTCAAGAGAAAGTGGAGGGAAAATATTAAAAGAAACTCTGTCTTGCAATAAAAAATTTGAAATTATAGGTGAAGCTGAAACAGGAGAAACCATTCATTCTATAGGCGGGACATATTTCATTCAAATTGTAGTAAGAGACTTGACAGATTGTACGATTGTTCACAAAGATAGTTTAGAAGGTAATTTGACAGATAAGCCATGGGATGAACCTATTTTGTTATATGCGTTTCTCATTCCTGAGCAAGATCTCACCAAAGAGAATCATGTTTATGAGGTGTTAGCTTATTTATCCGTTGGTGTGAGAAATCCGAATGTTTCTTTTACCAAAAGCCCAATGTTCATAATTTGTAAGCCATAAAGGAAGTACGAAAAGCTGCAACTTTGGACTCAAATTGTCTGTAAATTTTTATCTAATGCCCGGGCCATGGGAATTGGAGCCTCTTCCGTTTCAAGTTCAATAGCTTAAATGTGGAATTGTTCTTGACCAAACCAATCCCAATGCCACGGTATCAGGGGAGATAAAAGCTGCGGATCCACATTGGAACACTCTTGAGCTAAAATATGACTTTCCAGACCTTCTTGCACATGGTCCAGGGAAGTAGGGCCATGTATATCAGATTGTTGCGTGTTTGATGGTAAGAGGCATGTATCCGAATGTATCTTTTGCTAAGAGTCCTATGTTCATTATTCATAAACCATAATTGAGTATCAAAAGTTTCGAGAGTGGATCTTTATACAACTTCCTGTCAAAAGTTGGTCAACTTTTTCCCCCTTGTAAAATTTGAAATGGCTATGACAAAAAGAAAATTCAACAAAGCAGAAAATCAAAAAATTAATTCAAACGATATTCCATATGTTTGGATCCGCAAAGAGCTTGCACTGGATAGAGAAGAATACCGTCAAAGTGATAGTGGCAAGAAAGTTAGAATCATCCAGGAGTGGTTATCGCTATATGGACCAGGAATAGTAATAGACGGTGATTTTGGTTCAGCAACAGTAAGGGCAGTTCGACAATTTCAAGAGAAAAATCAGCTTCCTGAAACTGGAAAAGTTGATGAATCGACATTCAACAAATTAATACGACCCATGCTTCAGGCGCTGAAACCAATTGACATCAATACTAGGTTTTATAATGATTTGGTAATAGCATATGCGCAGCAGCACCTAAAACAACACTCTCGAGAAATTGGTGGGGATAATCGTGGACCCTGGGTACGTTTGTATATGAAAGGGTTCGAAGGTCGCCGTCAGTATTGGTGTGCTGGCTTTGTAAGTTTTATATTAAAACAGGCAGCCGATATAATGGGAATTTTTATGCCTTTTGAAAGCTCCTTTTCTTGCGATGTGTTGGCAGAACGAGCTAAAAATAAAAATATCTTTGTTACTGAAAGAGACCTGAGACAAGGCAATCCGCCCAAAATGGAGATGCCTAGCGGGGAAGTGTATTTCTCTGTCGGGAAAGTCCTTACGATTGGACTCACGCCGGTATAGTGACCAAATTCGAAGACGACGCATTTGAAACCATAGAAGGCAATACCAATGACGAAGGCAGCCCAAATGGATATGAAGTCTGCAGACGAATCCGTGGTTACCGTAAAAAAGATTTCATTCGTATAGAATTTCCTCAATAAAAATGATATATTGTCTAACCAAATTCCTTAAATATTTTATCAAATAGGAGGATGAGCCATGTATCGAAAAACTGGTTATTGGATGTGTTCGATATGTTTAATTTTTCTTTTCTTTATTGAAGCTGCAGTTGCTCAAGAATCTGTAAGTACAGAACCGAAAATTTATTTGGCAGCCCCAAATAAAGGGATTGATCTAAAAGAAAATAGACCAAGTAATAATATGATTGAAAAAGGTGCCCAATTCCTTACCAGGACAAGCATAGATGATACCAAAGCTACAAATACTCATTTCAAGCTTCACATACCAGAATCATATTCTTATGAAAAGCAACATAATCCTGTATTACAACAAGAACATTTAAAATTAGAGGAGTTGAAAAATAATTTTTGTATTGTTACTCTTTCACCAATGCCAAATCCAAAAAAATTCTATGGAATAGGACTTGGTGAACGTGAAATGATTAATCAGTACCATCATGCTTTGAATGTGTGGGAACAAGTTAGTAAAAAAGCAGTCGCTCGTAGTTCGAACATACAACTACCACCGATGCCAAATGCAGATCAATTTTATGGAATAGGACTTGGTGAACGTGATATGATTAATCAGTACCATCATGCTTTGGATGTGTGGGCAAGAATTCTTGATTAAGAACTTGGCGTAAATTTTATTTTTATAACTAATCTTTGCTAAAGCCTGTATCAGGATTACCTTTTAGGACTGGCCTTTTAAATGATTATTTCAATTATTGGACGACCTGTAATTAAAACAGGTAAATCTAATATGATTTTTCAGAATCAGCCAGTCCATTATCATATTATTTTTTACTTCTCAAAAATATAGTCTGCTTAAGCAGTTTTATTCAGTTTTAATATTATTGAAAATATTAAAATTACAATTCTATTTTGAATTGAGGATAACGTCGAATTGAAGTTAATTTAATCTGTATTATAAATATTATGAGATAATAATCTGACACATATATTCTACAATTTTATAAGGAGTTAGCAATATGCAATCTAATATTATTTTGTTAAATTTTCTTTATGCAATAATCGGAGGTATCATTACCATATTGTTTATGTTTGTTGGTTATACACTTCTTGATAAACTTACTCATTTCAATACCTCACAAGAACTGGCAAAGGGTAATCGTGCGGTTGGTTCTGTAATATGTGGAATTTTTATCGGTATTGGGATCGCCATTGGACTGGTAATAGGTATGGGATTGAACTGATGAAAATAAAATATATTTTGATAATATTTGCAGTCATAATTTTTAACAACCTATGGGCGCAAACTGAAAAATATACCACAAAATACGATCAATATTTTCGCAAGTATTCAAAACGTTACTTTAGCGCCGCTTTCAACTGGAGATGGTTCAAAGCTCAGGCAATTGCTGAATCCGATTTAAGGGAAAAGGTTGAAAGTTGGGCTAATGCCAAAGGCATCATGCAATTGCTTCCATCAACATTTGAAGAAGTAGCTAAAAAAAACTCTGACTTGGAGAATAATATTTTTGATCCTCGCTGGAATATTGCCGCAGGAATTTGTTACAATCGCGATCTATGGAAACAATGGAAAGCGGAACGACCCTTTAATGATCGTTTGGATTTTACTTTTGGCAGTTATAACGCCGGTTTTGGTACTTTGTTGCGGGCTCAGGATGTTTGCAGAATAAAAGGACTCAACGAAAATCATTGGCAGTCGATAGAGAGAATCGCTCATGAAGTTCCCAAATGGCGACATGATGAGACATTGCAATACATTAAAAAGATTAATAAATTCTTTAATGAAATCACTCATCAATAGCGCAAAGCTATTTTTATAAATTTTTTACATGTATTAAAAAGAAATAAATTAAAATAGAGACATCATGAATAATAAGATTGATAGTAAAGGGCAAGAAATACCACCCAAAAAATTTCCTGTACAAACTAGAAAATTGGCACCAATCGCTCCTACAGTATTAATTGCTATCGCGGTAATTGTATTAACAATTATTCCAAAATCCCATATAATAAAGCTCCAACTGCAAAATGATCAATTTGTTCTTATTACAGATTTTGAAAAGGATGTAACGTTCTTGCCCATTAAGGATGTGTCGATTAAGTGCATTAATATAACCAATTTTAAGTCAGTTAAAATTGGTTATAAAAATTTATTCGAAATAATTAATGGCAAAACTCAACCCATTGCTCAAAATGGAACGGCAGAAATTATTCCTCAATTGGCTGATTATGAATTGAAATTTTTTTGGCGAGATATCAAAATAAATTCTCTTGAGATTGGCGGGGAGTCACTTATCAGTATCAGATTAGAATGTAGTGATGGGAATCCTAAATTATTATTGGAAATAGAAAGATTTCCTTCGATTCTCCGTTTACAATTTAGCGATTCTGTTAATGTAATTATAAAGCGTTGCATTATCAATTACTCTGATGGTGAAAAAGTTGATCAAATCAAAGGGATGGATCAGCAACAATTTTTATTTATTCCAAGTGATGTGTCCTCCATTTCTCCCATTTCAGGAACCGATAATGTTTTAAAATTAAAAATCGATATAACTAAAGAAGTTTTTAATTCCATCTTTGAGTCTGAAATATCACTAAAAATGATAGGATTTATTGATTCGGACATTTCTTCTGAGCCAGATAGAATCCTAAAAGCCAAATGTAAAAAATTACAGATCGATGATAGTCAAAAAGATGCATATCATGATCAATTTGTATTTTTAAAACAAGAGGATTTGAATCGATTGAAGCTGGAAGGGATTAACCTGCTTCAAGATGAAATGGGAAAAATAAATTTAAATTTCAGTGGTTATATGAAAAAATTCAACATTGGATTGCATGAAGATCTCTTAAGGAATATAATGCCGTCATATTTGGAGTGGTTGTCAAAATCATCATGGGCAATTGTGGCAGCAATTTTAGCCTGGTTGATTACTTCTTCCTTGTTGGCTTATGATATTTATTATCGCAGGAAAACTTAGGGAGTAAAGTGAGTTTGGAGAGGATTTAGAAAGAAAATGATAAGTTTGAAAATGTAGTTAGGAAAATCGATTTTAGTTAAAGATATGAGACGAAAACATATTCTATTCAGGGTTTCTTTATTAGATTAAACGCTGCATTCAGGGGGGAACTTAAAATGACCACATTAGATGAATTGAAAAAGGTTAAAGACAGAAATTTAAAGAAACTCAAACAAATAAAAAATGTAATTGGAGTGGGAATTGGGCATAAAATAACCAATGGTAAAGATACGGGTGAACTTTGTTTATCGGTATTGGTAACGAAAAAGATGGCCTTTTATGAACTTTCAAATAAAGATTTTGTACCTAAAATCATTGATAATAATCCCACGGATGTTAAAGAAGTTGGAGAAATTGTTGCTTTAAAAGCTCGAACTGAACGTTGGCGCCCTGCCCCGGGCGGTGTCAGTATCGGCCATTATTCAATAACTGCTGGAACCCTGGGTGGCTTTGTGAAAGATACGGCTACAAATGAAACGTTAATACTTTCAAATAATCATGTAATGGCAAATAGCAACAATGCGAGTATAGGAGATACAATTTTGCAGCCTGGTCCAGCTGATGGAGGCAAAGTACCCCAAGATCGCATTGCAGATCTTGAACGTTACGTTAGTATTCAATTCAAGGATACTGGTGACAGCGATTGTTCTATTGCCAATCAAATATCTGCGTTTCTCAATTTTTTGGCTAAAATTGTTGGATCAAAACATCGTATGTTTGCTGCAAAAATAGAATTAGAATATAATGAAGTTGACGCTGCTGTTGCAAAACCGGCATGGAACGATGTTATTACTAATGATATCATTGACATTGGCGTTATTACAGGTACAAGAACTGCAGAAATCAATATGCCTGTCCGAAAAAGTGGAAGAACTTCGGGAACAAATACGGGTGAAATTAAAGATGTCAATGTCAATATCGATGTTGGCTATGGTGGAAGTATTATAGCAACGTTTGAAAATCAAATTGTTGCCACTGCAATATCTCAACCTGGTGATTCTGGATCGCTTGTCATTCATGGTTCAGAACAAAATGCGGTAGGGCTATTGTTTGCCGGATCTGATGCTGCAACGGTAATAAATCCAATCGATCGAGTATTAGAGTTATTAAATGTAATATTTTAGAAACATTGAAGAAACCGGTGCTGCAGAGATAGTCAAACGAATTCGGTTTCTTTTGTACATTTAATTTTTTTAAATGGAGATTAACCATGTTAAAAAAACTAAAATATTTTTTGTTGGCACTGTTTCTGGTTCAGATCTTACCGCTAACGATATTTGCGCAACAAACTTGTTCTTACACCTACTCAGTCAAGTTTGTTTGTGGAGAACCTGAAGAAAAAATCCTCGTTCCGGGGGCATACTTAACGGCAATCAATGTTCATAATCCATCGGACCGAGATTGTGTTTTTAAAAAACGATTTTCAATTGCATTACCGAATCAAAAACCCGGTCCCGTTTCAGAATGGCTTCCTAACAAAACATTAAAAACAGGTGAAGCTATGGAAATCGATTGTCCGGAAATTTTTAAGATTTGTTATGACATGGGATACAAAGCAAGCTTATTAAAGGGATTTGTTCAAATTAAAAGTAATATTAAACTGAATATTGTTGCTGTTTACAGCGCTGCCGGAAAAACCGGACAGGTGGAAACTTTGCATGTTGAAAAATTTTCGCCAATCTATGTCGATTGCAACCACGATAGTTCAACTGAAGTTTGTGAATGCGAACCAATCCCAAAAAGCGGGAAACAATGTTTGATCAGGGTGTCGAAAAAAAGCGGACTTGATTATATCAACGTGTCGCGGGAATATATTTATGCATATAAATGCGATGGTGAAGAGACACAGAAGTTTAGAACAAAAGCAAAGTTCACGCTATTCAGTAATAGTGCGTGCGATGAAAAACCGAACATGATTCCTGATGAAAGTTTGCTGCAAGCAGAAGGCTACGAAATTTTGCGCCCGGATTCAACAGCTATCTTTACCGGAGAGTTCAAGCTATATAATCCCAATCAACAGGAAATCGGTGAAGGATATATTACTATTATTTCAAAGATCGGAACACACCACTACCCAATTTCAGGAAAACCCGAATGTGAGCCATGCGCACCGTTCCGGCATTCGGAGGGATATTTATGTGGGAACTTAAAATATCATAATCAAACATACCAATTATGGTTTCAGATTGCAGTTAATTATTGGTTAGAAAAAGAACCTGCACCGATTGCTGTTTTTGAGGGAGTTGTGGTCAGGTAAATTACTTTTTTTGAACATTAATTTTTTCTTTAAATTGGGGGCTTGATATGCCTGACTGGTTTAGTGGGCATAGTTTTATTGCGTTAAGGGTTGGGGAGTCTTTGAGGTTTCATCGGGAGCATTTTGGTACAGAATAAATTCTTGATCACTTTTTATTGTGATATGTTAGTTTAAGAGATAAATAAATTGAACTCAATTA
>Ga0075123_10000445_pt1 | contig 22003 bp, 15 predicted proteins | sample AntAceMetag02UKX_FD_69808 | JGI IMG/M metagenome (GOLD analysis project Ga0075123, IMG submission 69808) | Saline lake microbial communities from Ace Lake, Antarctica - Antarctic Ace Lake Metagenome 02UKX | ecosystem: Environmental > Aquatic > Non-marine Saline and Alkaline > Saline | place... | reverse complement strand
ACCCGGAGATGGGCAAAAAGACTAACAGCAGGCTCGCTGTGGGAGTGGGTCTGCTTATTTTAGCTTCAACTGCCTGTGCTGCAGGCGGCAAGATGGACGTCAAAGAACTGCTTGCGAAGGTTCGCAAGGCGCAGATGCCAAGCGAGAATATGCGGATTGAATGGATCCAGGAAAGGGCCAAGTTATCCGGAGTGCGGCGAGGTCGTGGTCCATCTTCGAAAGTACTGCCCGAACTAAGCCGGAAGTGGAGCGCAGTGATATGCGGTATTCGTTCGCGAATTGAACGGCGTGAGGAATACTTCGATAAGCCAGAGTTAAAAGAAGCGAACCGCGTCAAAGATGTTGCGCAAGTCTTTGACGGCACGAAACAACTGCAGTTAGACAGTCGTACCAAAGGCTATAAGCGCCCCAGGAAAAATGGACATATCAGATTAACGGAGATTAATTACTATCTGCTAAGACGGGAACTGTTTAACGCTCACAGGCTTCCGATATACGACCAGAAACGGTTGAAAGACTACAAATTGACCCTGGCTGAAAGCAACACGCCGGGCGTATACATTCTCGATGTGTCCAAAAACGGAGGACTCCATCGGCTTACCATCGACGGAAATCAAGGTTACAACGTTGTCAGAATAGAGCGATTTCGAGCTGACGGCAGTACGGATTACGAAGATAATTTCAAGGTGAAGCTGCATCCGGGGGGGACATGGTTTATTAGTGAACGAGAACGAATCCGGCATGGTCGCAAGGCCAATCCCCGGCCTCGCGTTGAAATGAACATAAAGATTACACGCGTTCAATTTGATATACCTGTGCCGGACGACAAAACATTCAAACTGTCGTTTCCGGAGGGGGCAACGCTGATGGATTGGCGTGGTCAACAACCTTTCGAAGTCGGTTGTCTCAAGCTGGCGAGCCATACGAAGGAGAAAGCGGCTGTCACGGCTATTCTTGCTGGGGCGGGCGAAGAAGTAAAAACGTCCGGCCGTAAGGAGGCTTTCGGCCCTGTCAGCGAGCAGAAGATTTTAAGCATTGAACAGCGTAAAGAATGTTTTATTGATTTCGAAAGCGGCAGGGTCTTATCGATACCAACGGATTTTCACCTCCAAAAGAAAGAGGGACAGAAGCAATGGTTCGAGGCCAACGGCATTGATGGCAGGGTCGAGACAGACAAGAATCTGTGTGGGCTTTGGGCTTGTAACACGGTGGTCATACCGATAAGCAACAAGCGCTGGGACACCATTACGGCTGAGGCATGTCATAAAGTTTTTGGTGAGGCGAAGGGAATATATCCGCCTGTTATGAGTGCAGAAGGCAAGCTGCCGGCTACTTTTTTGTTCCAAACGTGGGACAGCCGCGGTATCCTGCAGGTGCTGGAGGCCCGAAGAGACGGCAAGTCACGCTATATCAAGGTGCGATACAAGATGATTGAGGAAAGCTTGAAATCACTTGAAACCGATCGAAAGGGATAATCGTGAACAGGATGATGCTTCTTCGGGTGTTTGCGGGGCTGCTGGTCACTGCTATGGCGGTGGTGGCGGTTGAAGAGGAGCAGTGGCTTCAGTATCGCTGGGCTCGTGATTCGCGGCGGATAATTCGAGATATGGGGCGCGAAGTGCTCGATATGACCGAAGATAAGCCTGCCGGTGTTGAGTTGCCGGAGTTGGTTGGTGCGACTCCTCTTTTCGGGTTCTGGCGGACGCCGATGGTTTCAGCAGGTCGGCTGTGGATAGCGGTTGACAACTCGAAGAAGTACGGACCCTATGACCGACTTTACATCGACAGTGATGGCGACGGGGACTTAAAAGACGAAACCGCCGCCGAGCCTTACCGCACGGATAATAATCGGTCGTCTTTCGGGCCGGTGAAAGTGATTCTCGAGGGCGAAGACGGGCCGATTACATATCATTTGAATTTTGATGTTTACACGCGCAGGGGCGGGAGGCAGCTTTACGTCACCTCGGGCGGATGGTATGACGGGACGATTACCGTCGGTGGGGCCAAGAAGCAGTGCGTCATTATCGACCGTAATGCCAACGGGACATTTGACGACAAATCCGAACATCGCGAACAAAGCGACCGGATACGGATAGGCAAGGATGTCAAACGCGACACCAGGTTCGTCGGCAATTACGTACAGGTCGACGGCGTCTTGTATGAGCTTGAGATTGCCCGCGACGGGGCATACGTGAAATTGAGCAAGGCCGATGACGTCAAGTACGGCAAGATTGTGCTGCCGAAGACAATCAGTGAACTTGCAGTCGGCGGTGAGAACGGTCTTCTTTACGCCGAACTTGAAAACGGCGCGGCGCGTCTGCCGGCGGGCAAGTACGTTGTTGATCACTGGGCAATCGACCGCGAAGACAAAGACGGTGTCAAGTGGACGCTCAAAGGTCAAAATTACGGCACCAACTCGAATGCGTTCGAAGTGGCCGCGGGGGCGGTGGTGAGTCTGAGTGTTGGCGAGCCGATCATTTCGACGTTGGAGGTGCAGCACAAGCAAAACAACTACTCGTTCAGGCAAAACCTCACCGGTCAGTTAGGTGAGCGAATTGAAATACTTCGTCGCGGCAGGCGGGCGCGTGCTCCCAAACTGCACGTGCGAAACGGTGACTGCAAGTATGACCGAAAGTTCAACTTCGAGTATGGCTGAGGCGGCACCTGTTCGCTCTCGTGGCGAGAGCCCAAAAATATGAACAAACCTTTTATCACGTCGGTGGAAGTGGCAGGGCCTTTCGAAGTGTACGCCGAGCGTTACGTCATCAAAGCAGGCGGTCGCAAGGCGCCTGTCACCGGTGGGCAGGTCAAACCCATCACGGCCAGGGCGGCCAGCAGCCAGGCGTCGGATTCGGCCGTTCACATGATCGACGACAGCGGTCTGTTCAATCGCGACTTCGACAGCCTGTTAGAGCACAATAACAAACTCGATAATATGTGGGTCAGTGAGAAGGGACAGAATACCCGCTGGGTCGAGTTCGATCTCGGGGCGGTTTTCAACCTGGAGCTTATCAAGATCTGGAACTTTAACGAGAAATGGCAGACCGACCGCGGCGTTAAGAGGGCGGATATCTCAATCTGGACCGAAAGCGGCGGCTGGAAGAAGATACTCGATGACTTTGAATTCTCCGAAGCCGAAGGCGGTAATGATTATGACACGCCTGTATTGGTGAAACTCGACGGCGTCGAGGCCGAGAAGGTTCGATTCGAAGAGTTGGTCAATTTTGGTGACAAAGATCACGTTGGACTCGGCGAGGTGCAGTTCTTTGAAGTGCGCGGGCCGGAAGCGACACATCCGCGACCTGCCGATAGCGGCGACTTTGGCGCAGTCGGCGGCAGTAAATTGGCGTGGGCGCCGGGCTCGGGTGTGAAAGCATACGACGTTTATTTTGGTAACAGTCCGGAAGAGTTGAAATTGCTTGGCAGAGTAAATGACGCCGGTTGCGGGGATTTGCCGGCGCTTGAGAGGTACAAGAAATACTACTGGCGCGTCGATTCAGTGACATCGGGTGGATCGATTGTCAAGGGTAAGCTCTGGAGCTTCTCGTCGGGGCAATTAGTGGGCTGGTATAAATTCGATGAGAATTCCGGTGACGCCGTAGCCGATTCTTCAGGCAAAGGCCATCACGGGACGGTCGTTAGCGGCAAGCCTGTCTGGGATACCGGCGGCAAGTTCGGCGGCTGTCTAAATTTCAATGAGACCTACGGCATCTCGATTCCGTCAGAGATGTTCAGCAATATAAGCACGACTATGACTTTGTCGGTATGGGTCAACGGCGACCGCAATCAGGGAGACCACTCGAATGTGATCCTGCAGGCCGGCTCCGGAGACGACGGCATACCTTATATTGTCACGGTGGGCGCGCAGTGGCGTGACAACGGGAGTCTTTCGTTTAAGACCGGGCGCGACGGGGCTGATACGTTGAACTTTAGCGCATCGGTTGATCAGTGGGCCGGACGGTGGAACCATTACGTTTTCGTCAAGGATGCCGATTCGGGCCTGCAGAGGATATATCTCAACGGCAAACTCGTTGCCGAGGATCGCCGAAGCAGTGCGCCTATCGCGGGCATCGAAACGGCGCGAATTGGAATCGCTCCAGACCGATTTGGCGACCAGTATATAGGCAAGCTCGACGATCTGCGGATTTACAGCTATGCTCTGAGCGATGACGAGGTCGGTGCTATTTATACCGGCGGGCTTGCGAAGTCAGAACCACAGAACTGGACGGCGGTTTTGGTCATTTTCGTGTTGGCCCTTGGCGGAGCGATTTTGGCCGGCCGAAAGAAAAAAGCAAAAGCCTAAATGGCAAGTAACAAATCAGCTAACAAAAGAATTGCTGAAAGGAGGATTTTTATGCGCATAAACTTGATAACCCTGATGTGTTTGGCGTCTCTTGCTGTGTGTTTGAGTAGTGCAAACGGTGAAGGGGCCCAGAAGGTGACATGCAAGGGCAAGGTGGTCGATGCCAACGGTCAGGCGATTGCCGGAGCTAAGGTGGGAGCATATAGCCTGAGTGTATCGATGGTGACTTACACGTATGAAGTGGAGTTGATGGCCGAGAAGACTACCGGCGATGACGGCCTGTTCACTTTCGAGAGGGCTGAGGACGCCAGCCACCTTACCGGCCAGTCGATAATTTTAGTTGAAAAAGAGGGCTTCGCATTGGGCTGGTCGAACTGGTTCAAACGCGAGGATATTGACATCGAAATAACATTGGGGCAGGCGAAGATTCTGGGCGGCCAGGTGGTCGATGAATCGGGCAATCCCGTCGCCGACGCCGAGGTGAGCATTTCTATCTTAATGGCGCCGAGCACGGGTCATGAACAGTATGTGTACCTGGTAGGTAAGGTCTCGGAGAAATTCTTTTCGACGCGGACGGATGCGGAAGGCAAATATGTTTTCAACAGGATCACAGACAAAGCCACCGCCGAGTTTACGGCTAAAAAGCCCGGGCGGGCGACGATCAGTACATTTAATCCGAGCGGGCGCACCGGTCCAAAGCTGCAATACACAGCCGGGCGGGACGATATCAAAATTGAAATGCCTGTCGAGGCAAAAGTCGAGGGAGTTGTGGTTGAAAAAGGCACGGGCAGACCGGTTGCCGGGATCAAGTTATTTGCGGTCAAAGGGTTGAGACAGCCCACTTTCGGATCGGAGCCCGTAACCACCAAAGAAGACGGGACCTTCAGGATTGACTCCCTTGTTGGAGGAAGTCAGTTTCTGAAATTGGCGCCTGCAAAAGACGAATTGGCCGAGTGGATGACGAATCCGGTGGAAGTGACGGTCGAATCGGGAAAGACAAAAACCGGCGTCAAAGTCCAAGTGAGCAAAGGTGGAGTGCTGGAAGTTGCCGTTACCGATGCGGCGGATAACAGACCTGTTAAAAACGCGAACGTTACCATTTCCGACGCACAACGCACCCAATGGTCAAACGGCCTTTCGGACAGCAACGGCCTGGCCCGGATTCGGCTTGCACCGGGTGAATACAGAACCGCTCAGGTCTATAAAGAAGGCTATTCGCGCCAGGGGCAGGGGCAGGGAGATACTATTACGATCGAGGAGAATAAGACTGTTCGGCTGGATATTCAATTGAAGGCGGCGCCGAAGATAACCGGTGTAGTCCGTGATGCGGCGGGTAAAGCGGTGGACGGCGCTAAAGTCCAGTTAGTCCCCATGGGTGGTCAGAACGTCACTTCAGATTCTTTGGGCAAATTCGAGATTAGCTGGCACCCGCAGCAGTGGAACCGGGAGGATCGAGAATTAGACTATTACCTGGTGGCTCGTCACGAGAAACGCAATCTTGCAGCCGCAGTGGAATTCAGCGAAGGAGCGAAGACCGCAGACGTCAATCTTGTGGCCGGGGTAACTTTTACCGGCAAGGTTGCCGACGAGCAGGGCAAAGGCATACCCGGCGCAAGAATTATGGTTATGTTTCGTGGCCCGGGATCGAGATACAGTTCTCAAATCGTTCACTTGCGGCAGGGCTTCCCAACAGCCGATGCTGAGGGCAACTTCGAGGTCAGAGCCATTCCGCCAGATCATTCATATAACATAACCGCCAGCGCAGACGACTACGGAAAACGTCAGATCGATGTTTCGGCCGAGGATGCCGCCGACAACAAACTTGATGTAGGGACGCTGACACTTATACTTGCGAATCTTTCGGTTTCGGGAGTAGTAGTGGACGAGGCAGGCAAGGCTGTTGCCGACGCGTACATAAATGCATACGGTCAGGGCCAGCCGGACATTCATAATATACGAACGGATTCGGAAGGCAAATTCACGATTGCCAAGGTTTGTGCCGGGCAACTGAGGATAAGTGCAAACACTCAAGGCGGCAGTCGCCTTCACGGGTCCGTGCAGACAGAAGGCGGAGCGAAAGACGTTAAGATCGTACTGAGCCCAAGCGGTTCGTCGGCAAGTCAGTATGTCCCGAGGGAGCCGGCGTCGTTGGTGGGTACAAAGCTGCCGGAATTGAAGAAGTTTAACATTAACCTTTCAGTCGCCGACGCCAACGACAAGCCAATCCTGGTTTGCTTCTGGGACATGAACCAGCGCCCGTCGCGCCACCGCATCCGCCAATTAGCAAAACAAGCCGAGCAGTTGAAAGAAAAAGGGGTTACGGTTGTATGCATCCAGGCCTTGAAGGTTGAACGTAAGGCGCTGGACGATTGGGTGAAAAAGTACGAGGTGCCGTTCCCTGTCAGCATGGTCGAGGGGGATGAGGAAAAGACCCGCTTCGCCTGGGGCGTCAAGTCGCTGCCGTGGTTGATTTTGACCGACAAAGAGCACGTCGTCCAGGCACAGGGCTTCGGCCTTGGCGAACTCGACGAAAAGATGAAGCAAATAAGTGGAGAATAAAACAATGAGACAACAGATTTGGTTTCTGCCGGCTTTCTTATGTATTTGCGTTTGGGTGGCAGCGGAGGATAAGAGGCCGGAGCTTGAAAAACAAGGTGGATTGAAAGGCGATGTGGAGCTGCTGCGAACCGTAGCGCACGCGCACGAGGCGAACAGTGACCGTATCAAAACCTGGCGCGGCCAGGCCACAATCGAAGTTCAGATTCACCAGGAGGGCGATAGCAGTATAGAACGCTGGATAAAGAGTTCGGTCACTTTCGCCTATGACAGCGCGAGGGTGGCAACCCGGTGGAACCATGCCGAAGAGGACGACCGCGGCGTGATCGACGGCGAAGATACGAGCATGGACAAGAAGTATTTCCGCAGCGGAATGGTTAGAGACGGCGTTTTCTACCACTTGGATTATGATCAAAGCAAATCGCAGGATCGGCGAACTATATATATAAGGCCGGCGAGCAAAGCAAGCCACTGGACGCATCCTGAAGACTTTGATCCGATGTGGTACCTGACCAAAGGCGGAGAGAACATCAAGAAAAGACTTCTTTTCTACTATAGAGAGGCCAATAACCCCAGGCTCAGTCCCGGAACGGTGGAACGCGATGGTGATAAAGTGATTTTAGAGACCCGCTCAGGCAACGTAGTCAACCGCTACAAGTTTGATTTGTCGCTGGGAGGTAATCTCATATCATACTTCGGCTCGGATTCATCGGTTACAGGCAGGTACTACTGGACCTATGAGAAGCACAAGGACGTTTGGATTCCCATGACCTTTACCTACATAAATGTTGCGAAATATGAGAGCGGTATGTGGCGCAACACCATAAGGAGAATCGAATTCACTGATAATGTGGTGAACGAACCTTTAGGTAAGGATGAATTCTCGTTTGCAAAAATGGGATTACGGCTGGGTGACAGTATAAACGACGGGAGAACCCATATTGAATACATATTCGGCCAGCCGGGGGCGACCGAGGCCGACCTGCCGCCAAAGTTGATTGAATCAATCGCTGGCGAGCCGCTTCCACCGACGGAAGAGTTCGACCTCCGACCAGATGTCGGCGCGATACGAGATAAAAAGATTTTAGTCTGCTTCTTCGATATGCAGCAGCGGCCGTCGAGGCACATGGTGAGGGAACTGGCAAAAAGCACCCAGCAGTTGAAGGAGAGTGATACTGAAGTTTTTTGCATTCACGCCTCAAGAGTTAGTAGAAAAGAATTAGATGAGTGGATCAAGGAGAACGATGTCTCTTTCTCCGTCGGAATAGTCAAAGGTGATGAGAAGAAAATGCGGCTCGATTGGGGGGTCAAGTCGCTGCCATGGTTAATACTGACGGATAAGAAGCATATTGTGCAGGCGGAGGGATTCGGCCTTGGTGAATTGGATGACAGAACCGAGTCGATGAAATAATTTTGTAAGGAAGGCGGCCATGAGAAAGATTTGTTTTTTGGTTGTGTGTTTTTCGGTTGTGCAGATTGCCGGTGGACAAGACAAGGAATTTAGCTGCACGGTGAGGGTAGTTGATTCTGCAGCAGAGGCAATTGCGGGAGCTGAAGTTGCAGCCTATGAATGTTTTTATGATTATTGGGACGGGCGAATTCGTACCGAGCTTGTGGGCAAGAAAAGGACCGGCGCCAACGGCGTCTGCGTACTGAAGCTTAAAGTTACAGAAAAAAGAAATGTCTGGGTGGTCGCAAGGAAAGAGGGACTTGGCTTTGCCTGGGATTACCCGTCACAATTCAGCATCGATCCGAAAATCACATTCATGTTGGAAAAGCCTTCGGTTTTGGCGGGGACGGTGGTGGATGAAAACGGCGAACCGATTGCCGCCGCGAGGGTGCGCGCCCTGCCTGCGAGGTGGTCTGTAAGCGGGCCGCGAGTGCCGTTGGGTGCAGATGAACCCTGGCTGAGCACAACAGCGGACGCCAAGGGGCGTTTTAGCTTCAGCAATTTTCCGGCTGATGCGAGTGCAGACTTTTTCGTGAGCGCTCCGGGCAGGGCAATATTTAACACATGTGTGACGTCGGGCCAATCGCCCGGCTTTCATTATGCGGCCGGGCAAACGGACGTGCGAATTGCTTTGCCGCGGGAGGCGATAATCGAGGGGCGTGTCGTCGGCAGAACCGGCCGGGGCATCGCGGGGGTGAAATTGCTTGCCCGGCCGGATAAGTCTGCGGCTAACTATTATTGCGTCAACCGCACGATTTCCGAAAAAGACGGACGCTTTACATTCAAAGGCGTACTAAAGGACACGTACTTTTTGCAGGTTGTTCCGCCTCAAGAGGGAATGAGCAAATGGGTATGTGATGAGGTGAAGGTGGTTGCAAGAGCGGGCAAAACAACCGGACCGGTTACCGTGACAGTCAATAAAGGGGCAATCCTGAAGTTGGAGGTCAGAGATCGTGCAACGAATCAGCCTGTTCGCAATACGTCGGTCTCTGTTATGCGGCAGTCAAAATTTGCCAGACAGTACAGCTCCTACAAGGCAAGCAGGACTGACAAAACGGGAGTCACCCGAATTCGCGTGCCGTATGGCGAATGCAACATTCACGCCGGCGGTGGCGGATATGCATCTTATCAGGAAAGCTATGCCGTCGAGGGGCGGAATCCGCGGCTGAGGATATTACTTGACCATGGTCCGGCCGTTGTCGGAACAGTGCGCAACGAAAAGGGCCAACCATTGGAGGGCGTAACGGTTGCGGTCGTCCCGCCAGGCTATTATCTCGACCGCACCGACGCCGAAGGCAAATTCAAAATCAGTTATAGACGACACAGCGAGTTCAGATACGTTTTTGCACGAGATGAGCAGCGTAACCTCACGGCGACGGTAAAGCTTGAAGAAGATGGCAAGCCTTCAGACATCAGGCTTAAACCTGCGCTGACACTGACCGGCCGAGTCATTGATCCCAATGGTGTGCCAATCCGGTTCGCAAGGATCCAGTTGTCGGCGGGAATATCAAATTGGGCAGCCTACATCGGAGAAGAAGTCTACACCGACGAGCAGGGGCGCTACGAGATAACGGCTGTTTCACCCGAGCAGGAAGATTTTACATATCGGATTAAGGCCGAGGCTTCGGGGTACGGGCCATCGGAGTGGAAAAGGGGTTTTATCAAAGATATGTCGGCAAAGCAGGTTGAGATCGAAACGTTCGTGCTGCCGCGGGTGAATATGTCCGTCTCAGGCTTAGTTGTTGACTCTGAAGGTAAGGCAGTGGGCGGGGTCCCTCTGTTTCTGACCGGCCCGCGCGGCAGTAACACGTCAGGCCAGCCAAGGCGACAAGCGGTGACAAAAGCCAACGGAGAATTCTTTATCAATCACGTATGCAAGGGTCCGCTGCGTATTCAGGCCGGATGGGCGAGAGGCGAGATGGAGCCGGGCTACATCGACGCCGAAGGTGGAGACACGAATGTAAAGATTATCCTTGGAGAGCGAGGAGTCCACAGTAAGCATACTTCACTGGTGGGCAAGGCTCTGCCGAAGCTAAGCGCCCTGAATGTGCGACTGGTCGCAGATGAAGTAAAGGACAAGATAATTCTCGTTTGCTTCTGGGACATGAATCAAAGGCCGTCACGTAACTGCGTGCAGCGGCTAAACAAGAGAGCAAAGCTATTGGAGAAAAAGGGCGTAAAAGTAGTGTTGGCACACTGCGGAGAAGTTGATGAGCGCACACTTAACGGATGGCTGAACAAATCGCAGATTGCACTTAGCGTCGGAAGAGTCACCGGCAACATCCAACAGATTCATGATGTGTGGGGCGTGCAGTCGCTGCCGTGGCTTGTCCTGGCCGACAGAAATCACGTTGTCATCGCAGAAGGGTTCGGAGTCAGGGAGCTAAATGAGAAAATAAAAGAACTAACCGACAAAGAGCTGCCGGCGAATTAGGGGCGGGTGTCGGCTTTGTGTTGCGGTTGGCATTCGAAGATGCTGGTTAGGGTGATGGCATCGGGGACGCATTTTGTGCATTCGAGGCAGCGGATGCATGTGGCGTGGTCGCGTTTTTTTTCGGGTTTTCCGCCATATTCGCAGAGCTTGTGGCAGTGCAGGCAATCGGTGCATTTGTCGGAATTGAAGCGGAGGAAGAAAACCGAGAATCGATTGAACAGCCCAAAGATCGCCCCGAGGGGACAGCAAAGTCTGCACCAGGGACGTCGCTTGAAGAACATCGCGATCATAAACAAAATCACGACAATCATTTTGGCAACGCTCGGCCATACGACGGGTTTTCCCCCTAAGGCCTGCTTGACCATATTAGGGACCGCGCCTTCGAGTGCGCCGGCAGGGCAGAGCCGGCATATAAAAAGCGGATGACCTTCGCCGAAAAAATACGGCACGGCCAAAACCATCACCGCTAATACCACGTAGCGAAAATTGCCGAGCCATTGGGGCAAATCGTATTTGGGTGTAGGCACCCTTGCGACAAGGTCCTGCAGGAAGCCGAAGGGACACGCCCAGCCGCATACCAAGGTCCCAAACAATGTCCCCACAACAATCAATATCCCGACCGCTACAAAAGGAAAGAAATGCAGCGCGCTGAAGTTCGCAAGGACGCCTATCGGGCAGGCGAAGGTAGCGAGGGGACATGAATAACAGTGAAAGACTGGCGAGCAGACGCCGTGCAGGCGAAATGCAAACGGGTCCAGCCAGACCAACAGAAACAGCGATTGCACCCAGGGCCGCCAGAGGACCAGCTTCGAAGTGAGATTGCTTAACCTGGTTTTTTCGGCCATGGCCGCCATGACCTCCTGTTTACTTCACTCACGTAGGGCACGCTTGGGGAGGCTTGCCCGTGTATGTTTGTCTGAGGTCACCGAAAGTGTCACGTGCAACCCCGCCTATCGTGACTTCCCTGGTAAGGAACAGTTCTGATCTTTCGTCCGCTCTTAAATCTGTGGCGTTCTCGGGATAAATGTTTACGGAGTGAAAAGCGGCGCCGTAAATCAGCAGCGCCAACGCCGTCACTGCGAGCATTAGACATGCAACAGTTTTTCCCTTTGCGGTAACTATCATGTTCTACACCTCGGCGAACAGTGCGCCCGAAGAAAAAATGGCGGAGGCGAATGGGAATCGAACCCACCCGGGATCTTATCGACCCCACACTGGTTTTGAAGACCAGGGGCGCCACCAGACGCCAGTCACCTCCGTTTATTCGTTCTTGTTTTCATTATAAAACATCATAACAGGCGAGCCGCCAAACGCAATGCCCATCCACGCGGCCTCGTCAATTTCCTTTTGCGAAAATCCCATGCTTTCGGCCTTTTTGATGTGAATCTTCAAGCAAGACTGACATTTCGCCAACACCGACAAAGCAATATTGACCGCGTGCTTCGTATAAGCATCGAGCCCGCCTGGGGTATTGACGCTCTTGAGAAAATCCACAAACTTCTGCTGAATCTGCGAAGCCTCCTGCTCACTGGCAGCAGCGCCGGCCGAGGCGTGGCCATCTGCGCAGCAAGCGGGTTCATCGGCAGGCGGCTCAGCGCAACACGCCGCCTCTTGTTGCGGTTGGGCGGGTGCTTTCGTCTGACGCGGCGAAGGAATTTGGCGGGTCTTGTCGGTCCGGATGTAAACACTACCTGCGCCTTTTGCAGCAACCCTGCCAATAACCGCAGCTTCGGATATGCCTTCAGCGTGCAGGGCCTTGAGGAAATCATCGGCATCGTTTTTCGCAACCGCTATAAGAAGGCCTCCCGAAGTCTGCGCATCGTAGCAGATATCGACCATCTCCTGCGCCAGCGAATCGGCATTGGTGACATACTTACCGCAGGATTCTTTGTTTCGCTCGATGGCGCCGGGCAAAATGCCGTCGACTGCATACTGAAGAACGCCGGGAAATAGCGGTATGTGGTCCCAGATTACTTCGACGTCGACGCCGCTTCGCAATGCCATCTCGCTCAGATGGCCCATAAGACTAAAGCCCGTGACATCGGTGCAGGCGTGGGCCTTGAATTTAACCATCAGTTCCGAAGCGGTCTTATTGAGCGTGGTCATCGATTTTCCGGAAGCGTCAACGCTTTGCTTATCGGCGCGGCCGATTTGCCAGGCAAAGGCGACAATTCCGGTGCCGAGGGGTTTGGTAAGAATAAGAATGTCGCCCGGCCTCGCACCGGCGTTTGTCACTATGTCTTCTTTGTCTGCGATGCCGGTAACGGCGAAGCCTGCTTTTATTTCGCCGTCGTTTATACTGTGGCCTCCGATAATTGCCACACCGGCCTCTTTCATTTTATCGATGCCGCCGCAGAGGATATCGTTCATCGCCTTATCCGGCACTTTGCGAACGGGAAAGCCAAGCACTGAAAGCGCGGTCATCGGTTTTCCGCCCATAGCGTAAATGTCACTTACGGAATTGGCCGCCGCGACCTGGCCGAACATGTAGGGATCGTCGACGGACGGCGTAAAAACATCGACCGTCTGGACCAGCACTTTGCCGTCGCCCATATCGTATATACCCGCATCGTCGCCGGCGGGGACACCCACTATCACACGCGGGTCTTCGAAGGTCGGCAAATCCGCTAAGACTTCCTTCAAAAACGCCTGGTCGATCTTCGAAGCGCAACCGGCCTTTTCAACGAGTTTGGTCAACTCCACGGCCCCGACAGGTCCCTCAAGCCGCTCGCCCGCGCACAGGCATATATCTTTTTCTTTGAATATATCACACGGACAAGGCTTCTTGGGATCGCATATACAATGGCCCAGCCGAATCGACCGCTGCATCACTCTCTTTCGTCTCTCCATATCTATCATTGCGTTAGCCTCAATAACAAATGCACGAATTATTATAATCTTTCAACAGCCAAACAACAAACAAACTTCAGTCGGCCCCGTCGCACGCCAGGATCGCCGCCCCCAAAGCGCCTGTGAACTGCGGCTCAGGTGACACGCTGACCGCGCAGCCAAGTGCCGATTCAAGGGCCGAGCGCATTCCCGAAACCATTGCAACACCCCCTGTAAAGACGGCGGGCTTATCAACATTGCCCGCGGCCATTGAAGCGATTCGCCCGGCAATCGCCGATTGCACACCGGCTATGATATCTTCTTTAGGTTTGCCGGCCGCGAGTAGCCCCACAATCTCGGTTTCGGCGAATACGACGCACATACTGCTTATGAGTGCAGGTTCTTTGCTTTCGCCAGCCATATCGCCAAGATCGGTTAGGTCAACGTTGAGACGCTGCGATACTACTTCGAGAAATCGACCCGTACCCGCGGCGCAGCGATCGTTCATCGCAAAATCGCGAACTCTGCCCGAGCCATCTAATCGCACTAACTTGCTGTCCTGACCGCCTATGTCGACAACAGTCTTAACTTCCGGAACCAGCCGGCGAACGCCCACAGCGTGACATGTGATTTCAGTAACAGTCGTATCGGCAATAGTAACCAGGTTCCTGCCATAACCGGTGGCCACAATTTTGCCGACGTCTTTTTTGTTAATATCGTTGTCGTTCAGGAGCTTTTCATAAAGCTGCAGCGCCAATTTGTTCTGCTCTACGCCCTGGTCGGTCACCGCCTTAGCAAGGACCCGGCCGCTTCCGGCTTCTATCAGAACCACTTTAATCGCCCTTGAGCCGGCGTCTATTCCTGCACAAATCATTTGTCTCTCCGTTGCTTAACTGTTTCGACAAGGGCCTGCAAACGCGTCCGCAGCGCCGGACGAATTGAATCCGATACAGGCGGGACTTCAATTTCTATTACTGGAAGTTTCAACTCACCGCGCACAATTTCGCCGATGATTTGGCCTTCCAAAGCACAGTGACTCGCCCCGGGGATACGCGAGATCAAAACCGCCTCACAGCCGAACTTTTCAATGTCACTACAGATGCGCTGTGCGCGGTCGACTGATGAGCCCGCCATAGGATCGGCAATCGCCATCCGCGCGAGAGCTTCCAGCGGCGGTATGTCCTCAGGTATAAGATCAATCGCATGGCTGAAAAGATATTCCGTGCCGCAAATCCTGCCCCCGCACTCTTCGAGAAGATTCATCACCTGCAAATCCGCAACCGGATTCACCCAGAATATCCGCGCTGCATCTGCGGCAAGAATACCTTTTCGTGCTTCTACGCGAGCTTTCACTTCATCGATCAACTCATTCAATACGACAATAGTCTCATCCTGGTCCGAGCAATAATGTATGGCAAGCATTTCCGCGATGAGCATTTCAAGAGCAGGCAGGGGACACACTTCGGCTGTGAACGTTATCTGCCGAAGTTCGGCTAGGCACCGGCGGACAACGTTCGCCTTCTTGATTCCGGCTGAAAGTGTCTCATCGTCCAGCGCTTGAGAACTCAACTGTTCCAGAACAGTCTTGATGCGTTCGAGTTCTGATTTGACAAACTCAACCTGAGACTTTGGTGCTTCGAATCCGCCGGGTAATTTGACGCCCGCTTCATCGACTTCGCAGCGCCGGCGATGCGGCATCTCCCACCAGAGCACCTCGTGGCCAAGTCCCTCCAGCCGCTGGGCAATCGCAGAAAAATCATCGCACGTAGCGCCGACGCTGCAAATCAATTGGTCGGGTACGGGGAAGTGCTTACCCGTGACAAATGCTCCCAGCATCGCACGCACCGGGCAAAACGATTCGTCGATGCCAAGTGAATCCGCGATTTTAAGAAGCCCGGCGCTGTGCTGCATCACACAAGGAATCCACCACGCCCCGTCAGGATAAAAAGCGACTGTATTCTCAAGTGAGTAAACCATCACCGGCACAGTGCCCAGGTCCTTCATAGTGCCGACGATCTTTTTTCCTTCGGCTTGTGCTTTGAAAAGCCTTTGCTCTTCGGTGAGCAGAAAATTCCAAAGCTTCAGCGCCGCCGGCGAATTGTCGTACTTCAGCTCAAGCAGTCGATGGTCGCCGTCCCCGACATGTCGCCCAAGCGGCCCGCCGTAATCACCTTCACACAGTTGCTCCTGCTGCAATTGCTCATAGCGCCGGTCCCATTCCTGTAGCGTTATTTGCTTCGGCTCATAATTCATCGCAGCATCTCCAGGAAGGCGCCAATCCGAGTCTCGGTCCGCACTGGCGGCACGTGGGCCTCGGCCGTGACATCGATATCGAGAATCGGCAACTGAGTCCACTGCTTTAGCCGGTAAAGCTCTGCGTGCCAGATGTCGCACCACACATAGCGTCGAAAAATAATTCCGCGAACCTTCCTTTCAACTAATCTTGAGCCAAGCCAGTTGTAGAACGGACTATTCGGCCTTTGAGAAGGATGCGCAATACCGCCTAAGTAGGCGCCCGCAAGCTCGGTTAAGGGATCGGCTTTGGTTTTTTTATAATTAAATCTCGCGCACATCCCAAATTCTCCGGTTTCAGTAGCATCGAGAACGATGCACCCTCCCGAACGTTCAACCAAGTCGAATATCTGGATGTCATCTTTGAGCAGCGGCCCGCCGAGTATCGCCAAAGGTATGCCGTTTGTCTGAGGCGGCGAATCAGCGAAGGCATTTCTTCTTTCAGAGTCATACTTAATCATAGTTTTCGTGAGCAAATCATTTGACGGCGGCTTTCCACCGATGCGTATCAGGAATCGGCCAAGGCGTTTAAGCTCGTCTAAATAAAGATTGTGAGCGCCGGCATGCTGCCATGTATTGGGGACGTTCATAAGAAAGGCGGGCGTATCGCAACGGCTCGCAATTATTTCGAAGGCCCGGCGCATCTGGTCGCAGAGGGTTGTCACTACCACACCACTGCTCTGAGTATCGTTGAAAACCTCATTGATAAAACTGTGTACATAAGGGCAAACACCTTCCGTCGGTTCAGCGCAGCCAACTGAAGGCGAGGCGGCGGGGATTATTCTGCTCGGCGCAAGACCGTGGGCTGCGATCCATTCGGCAGGGACATAAGGGCAAGTGTATATGACTTCTTTCATTGCTGTTGACCCTTACCTTGCCGCACTGTTTCAAATAATGCCTCCACACGTAACGCTATACGCGCCGAATCCGAAGGCGAATAGTCGGTTTCAATTTTCAGGTAAGGCAAACCGAGCTTCTTCTCAGTAAGCTCCTTCACAAGATATGATTCCACGTCGTATGTCAGGCACGCCTGCCAGATAAGCTCAATAATGCAATCCGGTCGATATTGGGTGGTCAGCCTGCCGAGCAAATCCAGCCGACGCTCGTTTGTCGTCATTACCGAGCACGGCAGATTGAGATACTTCTCTGCCAAAGCCAAAATCGGGTTCTCGGCGGTTTCGTCGACATCGTCTACGATAGGTTTCAATCCCGTGCAGTTATCCATGCACACAACAACGCCGCCATTGCCTTCGATAATATCGAGTACCCTCTCGGCGCCGTGAACGATGGGGACGCCGGTCATCAAAACACGCACCCTGCCGTCACGGCTGACCTGGGCGTTTCTTGCCGAATACAATTCGAGAGCTTTTTCGTATTGTTCGAAGTCGGCGGCGATCCCCGATATGCTGCTCTTGAAATTCAAAAGCTCTCGCCCGGTCAAAGGCGGATTGTCCGATTGCATCAACTCAGCAAGTCGACACCGCAACGCCCGCTCGCGATTCATTGTCTTTATTGCTTCTCTTATCTTCTCATCCGTAATCGCAACGCCGAAGCGATTCTCCAATTCGGCTTTGAATTTCGTCAATTCGCTCACCCAAAGTTTCATAGCATCGCCGCTCGCGGGTTTTTGCGGTAGTTCCAGAACATACATAGGCCGGGTCTGGGCCATCAGTTCGTACATCTTCTTCTTGCCGTCGCATGTAGTCTCGGCGACGATCATATCCGCCATTTCAAGAAAAGGATTCGCCTTGCGAAGGTGGTAGCCGTAGGTTGATTTTATCAGGGGACATAGGTTAGCGGGCAAATGCTGTTCAGCCGGCCCGATCATCTCGGCTGAGCCGCCGCAAAGACAGACAGGCACAGCGCCGGCGGCAATTATCAATTCACGAGGCGTATACTCGCACATAATACCAACCACCGGCCTGCCCTCAGCTTTAGCCCGGCTGGCATACTCATAACAATTCTGTATCATGTTACCGAACCAGGCCGACGATTCCGCCGGTGTGCTGCCGTTAGTTTTACAGTCACCACATTTTGACATTTCTTATCCTTCGAAGAGTTTTTCAGTGTTTCCTGCGCGCGACAAAAAGTCCCTGCGCGATTTTGCCCGCGTGCGCCAACTCCTGCATAAAAACCATTTCCCCCGCCATCGCCTGCATCAGTTCACTATCGAAACCGATCAGCTTCAGGGCGTCATAAGTCAACTGCATATTCAACATATTAAGGTACAGATCAACATACCGAGCGAACCTGCCTGTGTGCTCGGCCGTGATGACCTCGCAATCGTTTGCCGCCAACAAATCGCGATAGCCTTCAAGGTCCAGCAAATTCGGAAACTTCATAAACGCCAGGAAACGTTTTGCTTCGGCTTCACTAAGCGGCTGGTTGCCTTCGATCCAATCGGTAAAGGCAATGACCCCGCCGGACTTGACGATGCGGGCCGCTTCGGATACCAGCTTCTGCTTATCTTCGACATAGCACCACGCATCTTCACCCCAGACGAAATCGGCCCCGCCGTCCGCAAGACCGCTGCTGCACACGTCGGCAAGGGTAAACCGTATCCTGTCCGAAAGCCCGTGCTCGTCCGTGCGCTGCCTCCCGCGATCTATCACCTTTTCAGTAGCATCCACACCGTGCATGTGCGCTACATTTCGAAAGTGCACGAGAAAGCGCATCCCGGCTCCGTTGCAACAGCAGAAATCAACGCCTCTCAGTCCGAAGCCGATGTCGGCTTTTTGCGCAAGCTCCATCGACGAAACAAAGCCGCCGATATGAATCTGCTCACCCATAATCAACTCCCAAAGGTCGCCCTCGGCGCCGCCGTAAACTGTTTGGACGTCACTGAGGCTGATACTATCCAGGCTCTTCAAAAGTGCTCTCCTAAAAAAGTCTTTCCTGCCTCTTACTATTCCAATAAAAAAAGCGGGCAAGAGAAACGTCTCATTGCCCGCCGGTGCTCGTGACCAAAACCTTTTAGTTTATCGAATACCAGGTTTCCTCCAATTTGTGTTCAAATGGTCCCAGGTTGATATCGACAAGGACCTTGTACTTTCCCTTGAAGGTTCTTGGTACTCGCCACGAGTACCGGCAAACGCCGCCTCAGCCATAGGCGAACTTGCCGACGGCAAGTGTTTTGCCCTGTTCATCGACTATCTTCAAGCCGGGAACAGGAAGGGCCCTTGCGTTTTTGGCAACGCGCGGGCTGTAGTGCTCACCGGCCTTGCCAATAATTTCCAGCCCTATCGAGACATATTTACGTCTTGGTGAGACCCGCGGCCTGACAATAAGCGGCGGACCAAGTTCAACCGATGTTGTCTCGTTGGCGCCTACTTTAATCCTCTTGAGTTTTCCCCATGATGGCCCGGTTGCGTAGATACGCCACCTGTCGCTGTTGTCTTTCTTTTCTATGGTGACGCGCTTCGCCTGGTAGGAACGTGCTTTGAGTCTGAGCGGCCCTTCACCCGAGGTAACTTTCGTTTGAGAGAAAATTCCGCTGTGCAGGTACATCTCAACGCCGGCGGTATCGATTTTTATATGCCCTTGTCGGCTCAACAGAAAATTAAAAGCTATCACGGCCGCAAAGATGATGGCAAGGGAAATCAGTATGTCTTTCTTCTTCATTCTTGCTCCTTGAGATCAAACGCAGCCGCCACAGGTTGATTGCGATACCGGTCTTTTGTAAGTTAGACGCTCCGACCGCTCATTTCGTTACGTATTTTTTTGAAAAAAACACTGCAAATCGTCATAATTATACCAAGTCGGGCGGGATTATCCATGAAAAAGCGGTAATGCAAGGGCCCTTTGCATGTATCGGCTCTCAGTCTATCGTGAACCAAGCCTCTTTGACATTCTTTTCAAATGGCCCGATGTCCAGGTCTATTTTTATCTGATACTTGCCATTGAAATCGTTTGGCACTCGCCACTGGTACCGACAGAAGCCGTCTCGGTCATTCTCAAATGTTCCGGCACAGAGCACCTCTCCCGATTCGTCCACAACCTCGAATTTAGGCCGCGGCAGTTCTTGGCCGTCCTTTAGGACCCGGGTGCTGTAAAGCTCACCACCTTGGCCGACAATTTCAAAGCCTATCGTGCTTCTGTTGGCAAAGGGCTCGATCGAGAAAGGCGGCCCTATTTCAATCACTGTGGTCTGTCCGTCTCTAATTTCAAAGGACTTCAGTCCTCCGGTCTCTCGGCTGTAGAAGGTCCATCTGCTCTTGTCCGAATCGGCAAGTCTCAGATCAACAGAAAGCGCAAAGTACTTTCCAACCGGTAATCGCCAGCTTCTTTCCGAGCCGGCCAGAGACTTATGCGCCGCATCCGACCAAAGCCGTAGCGTTATACCTGCACCATTCAAATCGAGTGTGCCAAAATTGGGGTCGACTTTGTTGAGTTCGAGCATAGTCCCATCGGCGGCAAGGTCAATGTTGTAATAGCTGTCCCGGACCCTTACCATTCGGCTAAGCGGCGCAGCCTTGGCGTGGCCGTACGAGGCGAATTGTCTATTCCTGTTGAGGTCAATCGCAAACTCATCGTATCCGGGACGAGAGAACTGTCCAACCGGCAACTTCAGTGCAGTGTCGTATCGTCCGTCAAGGTTGCCATCGGTGACCTTCACCCTATACGTCTTTGAGCCTAATCGAATTCTGCCGGTTCGCGTGCCGGCAGGATAGAACGTCAACCGGCCTGAATCACCACAAACGTAGAATTTGGGCTGCATTGCTTCTTCGACGCCGTCGAGTCTTAGTGTGATTGGCCCAAATCTGTTTAGTCTTGTCTTGTACTTGAACACTTTCTCGTCCGAAAGCCGGCCGTCGGCGTTTGTATCCAGGAAGAGTTTTTGTCGGCGCAAACTGTCCAACACTACCGGAATACCCTTGCCGCCTAATGTGGGCATAAAGTAGGTCAGATACCCGGAAGTGTTGGCGGGCAGGTCTGTCAAGCCATAGGGCTTTTCCGAGCTGCCGTGCACTTTTTGAAGAGCAAGGAATATCGTGGGTGCGGACTTGCCGATGGACTTGTAAGTAAGTCTGCATCTGCCCTCCTCTGCGGGTAATCGTTCTTCACACGAGACGGCAATAACACACAGCGCAAAAGCAGTCAACGTCAGAAATATGCTAACCAACAACTTCTTCACAAGCGTAACTCCGTCGGCAGAAAGTCAATAATTCACTATCCTTTAATTGTAGCCGGATCGGCGGGATTATCCACAAAAAAGCAGTCATGCCAGCGGTTCCAGGAGCAGTTCTCAGTTTATGTTATACCAGGTTTCCGCCGGTTTCTTTTCAAACCTTCCCAAACCGGTATCGACTCGGACCTTGTACCTGCCCTTGAAACCCTCCGGCACTCGCCACGAGTACCGACATGTACCGCCTCAGCCGTATTTGAATCTGTCGGCAACAAGGACTTTGCCCGATTCGGCGATGATCTTGATCGGCGGGCCAAGAGGTTTTTTCCTGTTCTTTCTCGGGTGGGCTGCGTACATTTCCCCGGCCCGGCCGGTGAGATTAAAACCGATCAACACGCGCTCTTTGTTACCGGATGTGTTTGTCTTGACCTCCAGCGGCGGGCCGACATCAAACGAAACGTCCCGGCCGGAATGTATTTGAAAGTTCTTCAACTTACCCGTCTTACCGACGCTCTTTAAAGTCCACCCCCTGCTCAGATTGGGCGGGTCAAGTTCTATAGACAGCGCCGTGTAGTTGCCCGCCGGCAACTCCCATCTTTGCCCGAGCAATCCAGCAGTTGATGGGCGGCGTCGGACCAGAGCTTGAGTTTCAAGCTCGCCTTGCCGACGTACAGGGCGCCGAATTCGGGGTCGGTCTTCTCGAGATCCAGGCTCCTTCCATCGGGGGTAATGTTAATGTTGTAATAGCTGTCTGCGACCTTAACCATTTTACTCAGGGGCGTCACCTCCGAATAAGACGAGTTGTCGCGGGCCCATTGCAACTTGCCGTCATGGTTGAGATCGATTACGAAAAAATCGCTTTTCGGTTTCTTCACATCTTCGAGAGGTATCGAAACGACTTCATCGTATCGCCCGTCGAAGTCCCCGTCTATGATCGCGACCTTATATGTCCGGCCGTCCAACCGGACCCTGCCGCATCGATAGTTTGCCGGGTAGAAAGTCAGTTGGCGTCCG